>Ga0101944_10007426_pt1 | contig 10970 bp, 7 predicted proteins | sample DewCreD2012metaG_FD_75245 | JGI IMG/M metagenome (GOLD analysis project Ga0101944, IMG submission 75245) | Hot spring sediment bacterial and archeal communities from British Columbia, Canada, to study Microbial Dark Matter (Phase II) - Dewar... ... | reverse complement strand
CTCCCTTTTGTCTTATAGAAGGAATGTTGTTAAAATAATAAAAAAAAGATCCGCCGTGATACATTAACACATCGAATCCCTCAAATTCTTTGGATGAATAAATATTTATAAGAGATGGATTGCTTACGCATATAACGTTTGGAAGTGTCCATAACGCCCGACTATATTCGTCCCTAAAACCGGGTTGCGGTTCACTTAATCTCCCAACATCATGATTTCCGGGACAGACAAATATGGGAATTTTAATATCCTTCAAATATTCTGCTAGTTTTTTATACTGATCCCTCACATCAATTATACTAAGATCATATTCTTGATCTGGATATATTCCCACTCCCTCCACTAAGTCACCCACAATAAACAAATATTTTACTTTTGAGGCAATATCTTTCTGTGCATTATTGCCTGCTTCTCCCCTGAGCCACTGTAAGAATTTTATAAATTCTTCCTCTAAGAACAATTTGTTACCTACTTGAGGATCTGTTATTACTACAAAATATCCTTCTTCAGGAGATTTCTTAAGTTCCTTGGTCAGAGGTATGTCTGGGAGGAGTATGTTGTTTGCAAATATTAGTCCATCATATATTCCTGTGACCCCTATTATTTCATCCAACTGTATTTCTTGCGCTAACGTAAACAATTCTTCCTTGCCTTGTGTAATAACAACTTTCACCATTCCTGTCTGATCCTCTAATGTTAAGAGTATGTTGTTGTTTTTTGTAACCTGTTTATCATATACTGTTCCTATAATTGCCACATTGTCTTTTTCCTTCTTTGAAATTATTCTGGATATTGATGTGAGATTCTGTAATTCTTGCCTTGAACGGAGTATTTTCTCCAATTCCTTAAATCTTGAATTAAAAAACCCCACAAAGTCTTGTACACTGCGCTTCCTATTTTTCTCACTATAATCAGAGATTATTTTTATTCTGTTCTTTCTCATAAACTCTTTTTTGCGTTCGTCAAGCACAGACTCATCAACATTGTCTGCTTGTTTATCAACAAATTTTTCTGTAGTGATTTTTTCAGAGGCATCCTCGTTTAATAAAAGATTTTTTTCTTGTAGGTTTTTTTCTTCTTTAATTATATTCTGCGATGATGCGACGTTATTAATGGAAGTGTTTTGTCTTTCTGCTAAAATTCTTTCTGCTAAAATATCTTCAGGATTAATTTCGGTAATTTTTTTTTCTGTGCTGTCTGATTCTGATTCTTTTTTTGTAATTGTTAAACCGGTTTCCTGACTGCGTATGTTATTATATATATACTCTTTGAATTTTTCATAAAGTCTTTTGTTGTGGTTTTTCTCTTTCAATACCACTGCTTGCTCATAATCAAAAATATTTATAGGTATTTTATATTCAGTAACTAATAAAATATCTCTGTTTAGTACAGAAAATTTTGTATCAATAGGAAATGGCTTGTCAAGAATATCTAACAATTCTGGACTTATCAGAACATTGTTATCAAGATAAAAGCTTATTATTTGTTGTTTTTCCATTTTAATTTAATAAATTATTATAAAAATTTTTTAGCAAAATGTAAATAATCTTTTTATTAAGTCAATATACGTAATGTTAATTTATTAATTAATCATATTATTTGTGTATATCTCTCAAAGATCTCTCAAAGAGACAACGAGGTTTCAAGCAGAGAGATTATTTTTGTATTCATGGCATCGTTGGTCACTATATTTACTTCTCTTGTACGACCATATCTTCCTTTACTTATTACTTTTGCATTAATTATCCCTAAAAGATCGAATTCTGATATAACATCAGAAACTCTTCTTTGTGTAAGCGGCCTAAGATTTGTCTTATTACAAAGATCTTTATATAAAGAATAGATGTCTCCGGTAAAAATCGGATCATTATTTTTCTTTCTTTCGGCAATCATCAATATTGAATAAAGCACTAATTGAAACTGTTTCGGTTGTGTAGTTATTATATCTACAACTCTATCTTTCTCTATTTTCTCTTCGGACTCGTCTAATTCCTGTAATGTTATCTTTGACAAACCTTTTCTTTCAGCTATCTCTACAGCAACCCGTATTAATTCTAGTGCTCTTCTTGCATCGCCGTGCTCCCTGGCTGCATACGCGGCGCATTTCGCTATGACTCCGTCTTCTATTACTCCTTCTTTTACTGCCTCTGCACATCGTTTCTTAAGAATATCTTGTATTTGTATTGCATTATATGATGGAAAAACTATTTCTTCTTCACTCAAAGAACTTTTTACTCTTGGATCGAGATTATCTGCAAACATTATGTCGTTGCTTATTCCTATTATTGATAATTGACTTTCTTTCAGTTCTGTATTTATCCGGGTAAGATTATATATTACTTCATCACCTACTTTCTTAACTAATTGATCTATCTCATCAAGTACAAGTATTATTATTTTTTTTTCATTATTTAACGCTTTATAGAATATATTATATACTTCGTCTGTTGGCAACCCTGTTGGAGGAATATTTTTTCCTAAATGTCTCGATATTTCTGCTATCAAACGATATTCTGTATCGGCAACTTTTTTCAGTTTACAATTTATATAAACATGTTTTAAAGGAATATTTTCTCTTTGCGATATTTTTGTTATCTCTTTTAATGTATATTGTATTGTTAAAGTTTTCCCTGTTCCTGTTTTTCCGTATGCAAATATATTTGATGGTCTTTCTGCCCTCAGACTTGGTGCAAGAATTTTAGCTATCTGACTTATCTGTTCTTCTCTATGTAATACTTCCTCTGGAAAATATGCACTTTGTAAAACAGATTTGTTTTTGAATAAAGATTCTTTTCGTATAAAGTTCTCTAAAAATTCAGTTATAGTCATTATAAACCCTCGATGAGCATTTATGTATAAATATATTTATAATCAGTAAATGTTAAATAAATGTACAAAACAATTCCAGAAGAAACAAGGGTTATATAAATATTTTGTATTTGAATAATATATTATAAATAATTAATTTTAGAATATAAATTATTCATAATATCCTTCCTGAAGTGTTTTTTTGAAAAGATATACCACCCTATCATTTCTTATGGAAATATTGTTTAGATTTATGTTTGTGATTAAGCAATTTTTTATAATATTTTGTTAATTATAATATTTTTAGTAAACATTATGTGGTAAACAGTTTATAATAAACGGTTTCTATTATATTATAAAAAATATATTTTATAAAATATATAATATAAATTAAACTATATAAAACATATATTATATATTTATTTTCAATATAGTAAATAAACATAATAAACAAAAAACAAACATAAATCTTTTTTCTATAAAAAAATTTTCCATTAGAAACAAAGGAGTGAGCAAATCAAACAATATATTAAATAACATTTTCAATAAAAATAATAAAAATAATATAAAAATATTAAAATATTAAAATATTATTCACTTTAAAATAACAACAAAATAATAACATTTATAAACAGTATTTACTTTCCCAAGATAACACTTTATTTACTTGATAAAGATTTATTAGCAAAAACAAATAATATTATCAATCGTTGGGGGTTTAAAAAATGTTAGTACAACCAGAACTAGTAAAAAAGATGAAAGATTTTGGATTAAATTCTTATGAGGCAAAAATATGGGCAGCATTATTATCAAGAGGAGTAAGTTCAGCAGGGGAATTAAGCGATATATCTAATGTTCCTAGAAGCAGAACTTATGATGTTCTAGAAAGTCTAGAAAAAAAAGGATTTATTATAATGAAGTTAGGAAAGCCAATAAAATATATGGCCATACCTCCGAGTGAAGTCATAAATACTATAAAGAAGAGAATAAAAGAAGAATCAATACAACGAGAACAGCAAATGGATGAATTAAAAGATTCTATAATATTAAATCAACTTACAGAATTACATATGCATGGAATAGAAATGGTCGAACCAACAGAAATGGTTGGCTTAGTAAAAGATAGAACAAACATATATGATCATATGGAATCAATGATAAAATCTGCAGAGAAAACAGTATATATAATGACATCTTATGAAGGGTTATTAAGAAAAATATATCATATGAAAAAAACTTTAAAAAAAATAACAGATAAAAACGTAGTAGTGAAAGTAATAATCCCTAACTTGAAAGAAAAAGATATTGGAGAGTTAAATGAATTGAAGGGAATAATAGAAATAAAAACACTTCCAAATATTAATTCAAGATTTATACTGGTTGATGATAAACATTTATTGTTTATGTTAACAGATGACAAGGATGTACATCCAAGTTATGATGTTGGAGTATGGGTAAAAACACCATACTTTGCAAACACTTTGAAAGAAATGTTTGAACATATGTGGAAGAAGAAATAAAATTTATTTTTAATAATATATATAAGGTGAAAAAAATGAGTATCGAATTGACAAAATTATTGTTTGATTATAAAAATTATCCGACAGGAAAAAGTTCAAGAAATCCTGAAAGGGAAGCGGCCAAGATTTTTATAAAAAAATTTGGAAAATATGTGAAATCAGAAGCAGAAACTATAAATTTTTTTGTGAATAATTATCTGGCAAACAATGAAACTGACGCAAAAATAGCAATTCAAGAAATGACAAAAAAAGATTTTCAATATAGAATTGAGATACCATTCACTCTGACACACTTCTCACTTGCAGAAGTTCAGAATAAGGATGGTCAGATAGGATATAAAATAATTAAGTTTGGTAGGGATTAAGATTCATAAGTTATTATAATATATAAGAAGAATTTTTTGGTCTATAAAAGAGATTGAGTGGATGTCGTATTATAAAAGCTATAAAAAAATGATAAGTGGTGTGCGTTAGGATTTATTTCCGTTTTCGGAGCATTAATAGGTTTGACTTTACATTTTAATGAAGAATATTCCGAAGAGAATATTCGAAAACAGCAAGAATTTAACAGAAAATATGTTTGGCCAACAGAACAAACTTATGTTCCAGAAAACACATTCAATAATAAAGACACATCAACAATTAACGATACATTGTTCAAAAAAGACACCATAGATGCGAAGCTTAAATGAGGTAAAAAATGTTAGGATATAATATGCGATACGATGCATTCGACAATAATATAGATAAAATAACAGAAAAGCCTTCTACAAAGATAATTATATATGCTGATAAAGAATATTCTAGGATAGATGAAGAATCTATAAGAGGAATAGATATAACTTTCAAGAATATTAAAAATACGTGGAGTTATATAAATGAAAAACTTCTAGGACAGGATATTCATTTAGATTTCAACATGATACGAAATTATCTTAGACAACCGGCGGCAGCAAAGAACATGTTTGATGTTGGGGATAAGCCAATAATGTTGATAGCTGAAAGCGACATAAATGGAACAACAGCGGGTTTTGTACCGACTTACTCCATAAATTTAAAGACATCGTTCGATAGGGGTGGCCTTGTCGAAAGATTGAACAACGTAATGAAGGCGAACAACAAGATATGATATTTCATCAAATATTTGCGCTAACTTACCAAAAATCTGCGGATTTTTGTAAGTTACCTTTTCAAGCTAACTCACCTCTTTTTCCTGAGTCGAGCCGAAATTCTTGGCTCGGCTTGGGTTTCAAAAAAAAGTTTATTTAAAATGGAACTAAAAGAAATATTCGATCAAAAAATACAAGAAATATTCTCTTATAATAAGATAGATTATTTTAATAAAAAGAATATTTTTGATGAAATTTCTTCTGAATTAATAGTATATTTGTTAAATGAAGGAAGACAATTAGCAAAAAATTTTGAAAAAGAGCATGGTTTAGAAGAATTAATTTTTCAGAGCAAAATAATAAAACAAGAAGATGATTATTCCATATCATTATATGAGCAAACAATACCCTTATTATTAAAAGATAAAAACAATTATTCAGAATTTAACAGCATTATGAGCGCTTTTTTATGTGCAGGTGTGGATTCTTATATAATTAGAAAAAAAGAATATAGTTAATGTTCAAAGAAACAAAATACTCTTTAAAGAAACAAAAAGTATTAATAAATAAACTTTCTATATACAGATAATGGAACATTATAAGAATATATTAATTATAGGAACAAGCCATATTGCAAGACAATCTATTAGAGAGATAAAGGAAAAATTTTCAGAATTAAATCCCGAAATAGTGTGCGTAGAGCTTGATCATAAAAGGTTACATGCATTGTTGACTAATGCAAAGCCCGATTATTCTATTTCAGGAATAAAAAAGTATGGTTTGCAAGGGTATTTGTTTGCTGTAATCGCAGGAGTTTTGCAGAGAAAATTAGGCAATGTTGTTGGAGTAAGACCGGGAAGCGATATGCTTGCAGCGGTCAATCTTGCAAAACAGAACAACAAACAACTAATACTTATAGATCAAGATATAGAGATAACATTAAGAAGATTCTCTAAAGAGTTTACTTTTATGGAAAAAATAAAGCTATTATTTGATATATTGAAAAGTCCCTTTTCAAAGAAAAAGATTAAAATAAATCTTAATGAAGTTCCTAAAGAGAATATAATAAATGAAATGATTGCTCAATTGAAAGAAAGATATCCTTCACTATATAAAGTGTTAATATATGAAAGAAATGTTGTTATGGCCAAAAATATTGTAAAGATAATGGAGCGTAATTCAGATAAAAAAATTCTTGTCATAATCGGTGCAGGTCACGAAAAAGAAATGATTACTTTAATAAAAAAAGAAGAAAACAAAAGAGATAAAATATATTAATAAAGTCTGTTAAAATAAATATAAAAATAATTAATATGAACTTTTTGCAACATTTACTTATAATATGGCGGATAAGCTGTTTCATCATAAGGCAAGTCTATGCTGCCTATGGATTGTAGTTCATTTTTTAAATCATTTATTTTTATGTATTTATTGCTTATAGTAAATAATTCATTATCCATTATTATGCTTCTGGTTACTGATGCCCTATCCCACCAAGCATAGTATGAAGAGCTTCTGGAATCATGCTTTATTTTTCCTAAAAGAGTTAATCCTTTTTCAGAAACCTCAAATACATATGCTCCATCCCAGTATTTATAATTATAACTATATCTTCCTGATTCTCTCGAAGTTATTTCAGATATGGGAATTACTAATATATTATTAAATAATAGAAATGCTTTATGGTCATATAATATTGGACTGTCTGTGCCTTCCATACCTATTTCATATTTATCTAATTCTACAGGGTTTTCTAAATTTGTAACATCAAACAATGATATTTTAACACCTTTGGTTGATATTCCTCCCCATTGATTTTCTCCGGTTTCCTTACCAATGCCTATTATAAAATTTTCCTTATAAGGGTGCAAGTAATTTGAATATCCTGGAATCTTTAGTTTTCCAAGCACTTCTGGCTTTTTAGGATTACTTAAATCAATTACAAAGAAAGGATCAATCTGTCTAAATGTTACCATATATAATTTTTCATTAATAAATCTTGTAGAATAAATAGTTTCATTTTTTGCAATATCTTCCAACGATCCTACAACATTCATGTTTTCATCAAGTACATACACATTATTGTAAGTTTTTCTATCGCTGTTTATCCACAAATCAACAGTAGTAGCAACCCTTAAATATCCATTATATTCGTCAAGACTGAACTGGTTTAATAATCTTCCATCAACCTCTCCTTTAGATTCGTAATCCATATTTCCATCATTTATTTTTATTTTATGTATTACGGTTTTAGTGTTTTCAAGTAACTTTTTTGCATCATATTCATCCAATGCTGTCTGAATATCATCTAGCATATTATCATATCTATCTTGTAATTGCTCGTCTTCCTTTATTTTTTCAAAAAACTCTTTTAATTTTTCAGATATTAAATTCCATTGTTCATCATCAGATATTTTTAATTTCAAAATCTCTTCAATATCTGTTTTTAATTCTCCTTCCAGTAAAGGAACAACCACTTCTGTAAATCTTTCTTTTTCATAACTGTAATCTCTGCAATAAAATCCCCAACATCTGTAAGGCTGTTTTTGATATGCAATATATAAATTGTCCTCTGACATCATTAAAGTATTACTATATCCTAAAAGGTATACTTCAGAATCAACAATCTCCTCTGTGCTCACATCTAGTGATACTATCGTGTTATAATTATATTGTTCCTCACCATTATCAAAATAATATATTGGTGGAGTAATAATCTTTTCAGCAAAAATTATTGGAGGTCTTACAGGATATTCCGCATATTTTATGGCAACAAGATACACGACATCATCTATCATCCTCGACTGAAAATACTCTCCTAAAACTTTGAAATCCTTATTCAATTCAGGTTTGGTCCTATCTGAAACATCATATATTAAAACTTTAGTAATTGGTTCATATGATGGTTGTGGCATTATATCATACTTTCTAAAATAAAAGGATTCTTCATTAGACTGTGCAAGGACAATAACCTTATCATTATATAAGAACAGGTTAGATGCATAAACATTTTTAGGCAAATCTGTCTCAGAAACAACATCTTTTTTATTATACACATCAACAATTATTAATTTATTATCTTGAACTAAATAAATATATTTATCATCATTCTTAACAAAATCTGCCTCATCAACACCTTCAATCTGAACATTAGTTTGTGAATATTCCTTAGCGCCACTAGAACCTGAAGATTCAGCAACAACTCCAGAAGTCTTAACCATGGCATCCATCATGACGCCACGATAAACAGGAGCATTATACGATTGATGCTCTTTTAAGAATTCATCTAAATCTGCAGTAGAATTAAACTTCATAATATTTCCCGATAATTCTATATTTTTATTATTACTTATATACTTATCAACATTATCTGTGTTTGTTATTGCAGGTGTTTGTGTACTGCATCCTGAAAGCAAAACAATCCATCCAAACAATAATAAACCTAAAATATATAATGATAAAACCTTATTCATATGTATTCACCAATATAAACAAAACATGCTTATATATAAAGGTTAATAAGGATTCAAGCAAGATTGAAGTTATAGCTTAAAATAGAAATATTTAAAAAGCAAAAAGTCGAGAAATACAAGAAAGAGGGTGTTTATGAAACTAATCTGTAAGAGGATAGTGATATTAACTGTATTTTTAATAAGCATTATATTTGTAAATGCTGCAGAGCCCGCAGATTGTAATAATGCTGGAGGAATATGGTGCGGTTCGCTTTCTTCAGGGATATGCTTATATTCACAAAATGTTTTTCCATCAAATCCAGGAACAGTAAATTGTGTGGTTGCAATAAATCAAGAAGTAAACGTTTCAAATTATTTAACAAATTATTTTAATACGAATACTTTAATGATAAACAACGGGATTAGTATAAATTTTTATTATCAAAGCAACAAATATTATCCTGCTGGACATTGGGACCCACATGTTTTTAGTATTTCAAATTTACTACCCACAGATATTGTGGGTGTTAATCCAAAATTCGACGGAGGATCCTTCGGTAATGCACACCCAGGACAATACGGAGGATACTCTGGTGGAAACGGCGGTTTTGGTGGAAACACGTCTTCTTTCGGATTTCCCGGGATAAACGCGGCAGTTCCTTGGAGGAGTGGTTCTTCTGTTGAGTGTGGTGGATGGGGCGCCGTTCCTCAAACAAGAGTTGGAGCAAATATTCAAATAGTCGCTCAAAAAATAATTATAAACGGAGTTATTTCAGTTAATGGATGGAATGGATACGATGGAATGAATGCGAGATGTAATGGTGATGGGGGATATGGTGGTGGTGGAGGTTCTGGTGGTAGCGGAGCGGGCACAATAAGATTATATTCACAAGATATTTCTGGACAAGGAATGATATTACTAATCGGAGGCAAAGGAGGTAATGGGGGTCAACAGAATAATTATTTAGGAAGTCAGTGTAGTGGTGGATCATCACAATATCCGGGCGGTGGAGGTGGTGGTGGAGGTGGTGGTGCTGGAGGAATACTATATGCTACTTCAACACCCGCATTAGTATCTATGGAAAATATTAAGTGTAATGGAGGATTAGGAGGTAGTGGAGGATGTCCAAACATTTTTGAACATGGAGAACCAGGATCACAAGGAGAAAAATCCTCAGGCACAGGTCAAGAATGTATTATATTAATTGAACAATCAGAAACAGAATGTAATAATAATTTAGATGATGATTATGATTTCAAAATTGATTTTGCAGACCCCGATTGTCAAGTACAAGATTATTGTCCTGATTTTACAAGTGCAGCATTGATAAACGGTGCAGCCAATGACGGTTCTGATGGTTGTTGTGGTGATGATCCTGAAGGAGATTATGGTTATGTTACTCCAAACAATGATTATTTATGCTATAATAATAAGACAAATTTCTATGGAGGAACAATAGATAAATGGATGTGGATATACGCACCAGAAAAACCATTCATAATAACGCCGCTTAATGTTTCAGGAAGAACAGTAGATTATATTTCTAATTCGGAAAAATGGTATTATTGTAATGCCAATCCAATTACTGGTTTAAAAGGGTTGCCTATTGATGAGTATAAAACCTTTTCTACTCCAGATTTCGGCGGATTAATGATGACTTGCAGTGAGGCAGCAACTTTCTTCACTACCTCTTACAATCAATTACCCTATAAAGATTGTGCAACAGCACAACTGGGAGAGAATTGCTGCACAGATGACGGATATTTTAACGTCTTTGATGATATTATACATTTTAAATCGAACTGTTATTGCAGGACTTCTTCAATGGTGCAAGAGACTTTGTTTTGCGATATTGAAGAGAACCAATTATTGCCTGTATGTAATGATATGTCATTTACAGAGGATCAAATATTAACTGAATTTTGTGCACAAAATCCTAGAAATTGTGTTACTATAGATATTTATGATACTTCAAAATCGTGTAGTAGACAACCATTCCAATCAGGGCATGTATGTGAATGGGCAACCCAAGTATGCTCTAATGGTATTGTTATGTCCGTTTTAAACAATGAACAATGTT
>Ga0101944_10007425_pt1 | contig 10971 bp, 15 predicted proteins | sample DewCreD2012metaG_FD_75245 | JGI IMG/M metagenome (GOLD analysis project Ga0101944, IMG submission 75245) | Hot spring sediment bacterial and archeal communities from British Columbia, Canada, to study Microbial Dark Matter (Phase II) - Dewar... ... | reverse complement strand
TTTCCGCCCTCGGCCGACGGTCTTTCGGACAGGATTTTGTTGACAACATTCCTGCCTGAATACTTTCCGCCGCACCCGCACCCGGCCGCCACCGCCTCGTACGGATACTCGAGAATGCCGCCTTTCCCGCAAACGGAACACTGAAAATGACACCTGATTTTTCGTCTGACGAACGTCAGAGACTTCAAGGTCGATCCGGTCCAGTACTTGGTACCGCAGTCGCCACACTTGACCTAGATCGGGTTGTGGGCCCCGGTGAAACAACCGGTAACGAGTTTCAAACTCCGACCGTACTCTTTGTTTTTTCTGGAGATTTCGTCCAGGAGCTCGCTGATATCCTTCGGCATTAGTTTTTCCTTTCTTCCAACGGTGCCCCGTTTTTGACAAAGTCCTCCATCCGCTCGGCGCATCTGAGAACGCCCTCGCTGAAATGCTCGCCATCGCCCGTCTCGGTTTCATGCCAGGGCCTGACGTACGACAACGTCTGCGTTGACCCAATCACGTTTTCGACGGAGATGCAGGACGTCTGCCGGTCGAACGCCTTATGGCCGCTCGTGCAAAGCGTCTTGTTATGGTTGACCAACTTTTTCTTCTTGAACGTCGCCATCTTCACTCTCCATTTCTTTCGTTTACAGAACATTGACGGCCTCAAAGCCGCACTCCTGGCATAGAGCTACGCTCTGGCCTCCCATGTCACCCATCCTCCACATGCCCCGGGGGCCGCTGCCGACGAGACCAGGCTTGACCGTTAGTACGATCTTCTTGGAAAAGCACACACCGCAGACGAGCGACGGCTCTGGTCCGTCGGCGATCAACGCCATCCTCCCTCCCCACGCTTGAACGGGGACCCCGGCGCCGAAGTGCCGTTCGATCTCCCCGTGGACCATGGTCTTCGGGGAGGCCCGCATGTTGACCTGGTAGACGCGTTCCGCGGTGTCCTTGAACACCAGAATATCGTAGAGCTTAGAGGAGGACTCATAAGACAGGCAAACCGCGCTCCTCGGGGGGAGGCCTTCCCGGACCAGGAAGAGCCTGTTCCCCTTGTAAAACCGGCCGCTCGACAGGGCCATAGAAACCTCCTTTTAACTTATATGGTTTGAAAAACATCCAATCGATTATATATTCCTATATTCGGCGTATCAAAGCGACGAATGGACCGCATATAATAGGATTGAGACGGATAATAATTCCTTCTTGATGTCAATGCCCCGTACCTCAGTTGGATAGAGGAGCAGATTCCTAATCTGATCGTCGGCGGTTCGAGTCCGCCCGGGGCAGTTTCCAACCCTTCGGGCCGCGGTCTCGCGGTTTTTTTACACAATCAATAAAAGGAGTACTGACTGGTCCGAAAGGCGCCAGGTAAACAGGAAGTAACCCATGTCCAATAGAAAAAGATACAAGGAAATCAAAAGGGAAAAAAAGAAGGAGAAGACCGAGGAAATGGCCGACAAAACGAAGAGCATGGAAGCTGCCCCAGCGGGAAAGCCAGAAACCGTCGACGCGGGGCCGCAAGGCCCGGAGGCCAACGTCCCGGCCGGAAACGCCCTGCCGGCAAGCCACAAGTACATTCTGGTGGTGTCGAGCTGGCTGCCGGTCGGGGACTCCCAGAAGGTCAAGAATATCACCAACGTGACCTGCGGGATTATGCCCAACCGGGCCTCGGTGGTTGAGGCCGTCGCCGACTGCATGCTGTCGGACTTTCAGAACGACATCAACATCTTCAGGGAGGGCGTCCCGTTCGACTACTTTAAGACCCCGGAGTGGGACGTCGAGCTCGGTTCGATCTTTACCGACTCTGAGGCCGCCGCCGCCGCCAAAAAGGAGAGCATGGAAAGGAAGGCCGCCTCGGCTGCCGCCGTCGAGGAGGCGAGACCGGTCATCAGGAGGGTGCTTGAGGCCTGCGGCGTGTCGGAGGTCCTGAGGCTTATCTCGGAGGAGGCCGCTGGAACCCGAAAGTGACAAGGATCCATATGTTAACAACAGGATAATGCAACCGACTCGGTGCGGGCCGGCGCGATAGAGCGACGGCGGCGTCCGGCCGGCATCCTAAAAGTTAACTAAGGAGACAAGAAATGGCTGTCACAAAATTCAATGGCTATCAGATCCGGGACGGCGTCCTCAAGAACGCTCACATCGCGGACGACGCCGCCATTGCGAGTTCCAAGCTCGCCGATGGGGCCAACTTTCTGAAGAAAGACGGCACCGTGTCGATGACCGGCAACTTCAACGCCGGGGGCTACAGGATCATCAACGTCGCCGAGCCGACTGCCGGGACCGATGCCGCGACGAAGAACTACGTCGACAGCGTTAGCGCCGGCCTCGACCCGAAAAACAGCGTCCGGGCCGCGACCACCGGGGACATCACTCTCGCCAACCTCCAGACCGTCGACACGGTCAGCCTTGCCGACGGCGACCGCGTTCTCGTCAAGAACCAGGACAACAAGGCCGAGAACGGCATCTACATCGCCAAGGACGGCGCCTCCTGGGTGCGGGCCGGCGACTTCAACTCCAGCGCGAACGCCACCGGTGGAGCCTATGTCTTCGTCGAAGAGGGATCGCAGCACGACACCGGTTGGGTGTGTACCACCGACGGCACCATCATCATCGGGACCACCTTGATCGAGTGGTCACAGTTCTCGGGCGCCGGCACCTACATCGAGGGCAATGGCATCGACATTACCGGTAACACCATCAGTGCCGTGGTCGAGGCCAACAAGGGCCTGGCGGTCGGCTCGCTCGGCCTGTCAGTCGTGGTCGAAGCCTCCAAAGGTCTGAGCGTCGGGGCCAACGGCCTCGCCACCGTGCTCGAGGCCAACAAGGGCCTCTACGCCGGGACGAACGGTCTCGGAATCATCACCGGGAACGGCATCGCGGTCGACTCGGGCGGCCTCAAGGCCGTCGCCGAGCCCTCCAAGGGCCTGAGTGTCGGGGCCGGCGGCATCGCCGTGGTTCTCGAAGCGAACATGGGCCTCTACGTCGGCGCCGACGGCATTGGGGTCAACATCGAGCCCTCCAAGGGCCTGACCGTCGGGGCGAACGGCCTTGCCACCGTCATCGAAGCCAACAAGGGTCTGACCGTCGGGGCGAACGGCCTTGCCACCGTCATTGAGTCGGCCAAGGGCCTGACCGTCGGAGCGAACGGTCTCGCCATCCTCGTCGAGGCGAACATGGGTCTGACGACCACCGTCAATGGCCTTGCCGTCGTCGCCGGCAACGGCCTCGACACCGACGCCAACGGGATCTACGTGGTCCCAGAAGCCAACAAGGGTATCGCGGTCGGCGCCAACGGCGTCTCCGTGGTTATCGAGCCCTCCAAGGGCCTGACCGTCGGGGCCAACGGCCTCGCCACCGTGCTCGAGGCGAACATGGGCCTCTACGTCGGCGCCAACGGCCTCGGCGTAGACGTCAACTACGGCCTCGAGAACACCGCCGACGGCATCAACGTCAAGCTTGACGCCGGTTCCGGCCTCGCCGTCGGGGCAAACGGCTTGAAGCTCAATAAGGTCACCCGTGAGGCCCTGAGCGGGACCAAGGACGGCTCCAACAAGGTCTTTACCATGAGCAGTACTCCCATTGCTGGGACCGAGCACATTTATTACAACGGTCAGCTCCTGACCGTGACCGACGACTACACTATCGTCGGCAGCACTGTGACCTTGACCTCCGAGTTCGAGGCCCCGGTCTCCACCGACAAGCTGGTGGCGTCCTACGACAAGTAAACCCTAGTATCGATTAGTGCGGGAAGGCCTCCGGGCCTTCCCGCCCTTTCATTCTCCTGACCGGAGTTTTGAAGATATATGATTTAATCGATTCCACGACATCGAACGGAGTCGGAAAAATGAAACGAAAGGGAAAGAAAGGAGACAGGATGGAAGGGCGCCGGGAGTACTTCTGCTACTTTTGTCACAGGTGGGTAAGTTTAAACGGGGACGAGTCCCCACTGGTTGTGTACTTGAACAAGGCCCACTACTATGCCTGCCCGAAATGCCAGGCGATCGTTCAAGGAAAAGGAAAGCCAACAACATGAAGATAAGGAATGGGGGAGGAGGGGCGATCTTCCTCCGAAGGGCCCGGAATGTCGGGCTGGTGAAGATCGTGTACGAGGAGGGCAGCCCGGGCGCCAGGGTATTCGGCGAGGGTGCGTTCTACCTCAACGCCGAAAGCGCCACGATGCTACTCGAGGCTCTCAGGGAGGCTCAGGACGGCAGGTCCGCCTCGTTCGAGGTAGGGGACAAGATCGTCACGGTGAGCCGGGCAAAGGGGCGCCCCTCCCTTTCGGTCAAGTCCCCGGGGAAGCTCCCGTGCAAGTTTTATTTTGACAAGAAAAAGTTGACCACGGCCGAGGAGGCCGACCAGGCATCGGTGAAGGACATTTTTCCCGGGATGACCCAGTTCGCGGGATGGGTCGAGTGGCTCCTCGGCGTCCTCTACGAGGCCGGAACCCCAGTAGTCAAAGACAAGGAGCAGTAAATGAACCTAGGTCTTACCAAGACGAACAACCTCGTCGTTACGGACTGCGATGAGGTGCTATGCAACATCAGCCCGAAGTGGTACCGGAGGATCCGGGAGAACTTCAAGCTCTTCGAGTGCCACTTCGTGGACATGGGGGATCTGGACGACAAGTCGGTCCTCATGCGCAGCCAGTACTACCTCAACCAGTGGCTCACGGATGGGAAGAAGCTCCCGAAGGAGCTCTTCGACAAGTTCTACGAGCTCTACGACGAGAACTTTTACGACGACCTCGCCCTCACCCCCATAGGGCGGGGGCTCAGGGCGCTGCTCGATACCCCAGTAATCGGGAAGATCATCGTTCTCACCCACACCGAGGAGAGGAACTTCAAGAGTAAGGAGAGGTTCCTCGTGAGGAACTTCCCATCAAAGTCCGTCGAGATCGTCTTCCTCCCCCACGAGATCGGAAAGGACGCCTTCCTGAAGCAGGAGGGGGTCAAGTACGACATGTTCGTGGACGACAGGTGGGACTTCGTCCAGGACGTGATCAGGAATACCGACTCCAGGGGGAAGTCCTTCCTGCTTCCGGACCTGGGGTATAACCGGTTCGACCCGGCCGCGGCGATCCTCTACAACAGGACCAATGGGGTAGAGATCGGCCGGTACAAGGCGGTGATTTAATGGTGCACGAGAAGTTTGTAATGGTCGTCGAAGCGTCGGGAGTCTCCCACGCCTCCGACGACATGCCGGGCGGCCTCGGGGGGAAGTACCTTCCGGGCGATGCCATCTCCTACAACCGGCTCTGCAGCAAGGCGAAGATTGCGGGAATGCGCAGGCACTCAGGGTCTATTTCCAAGGCCGGCGACGGAAGCCGCGTCTGCAAGCAGTGCGCCAAGTTGCTGTTCATGGCGGGACTCCTCTAGCCCGCTTTTTTCCGACGCCGAGGAGGCCCGACCAATGAAGATAGACCTGTTCGACATCGACGAGTTCGTCAAGGTGAACTCCTGTCCGGAAGTTACTAACCCCATCCACTTCGAGACCGACGGCCGCCCGACGGACGACGGCCTGTTCTCGACCACGATATTCGGAAACCCGGGCAGTTACGACCGGAAAACGGTCTTCGCCTACGTGGACCTGAAGGACTGGTTCCTCCACCCGGTGGTGTACCGCTTCCTGGCCCGGATGGACCGAAGAATCCCCTCCCTGGTCGATGGGAGCCGCTACTTCAGGCTCCTCGACGACGGATCCCTTGAGGAGGACCCGGAGGCCGGGAAGACCGGGCTCAAGTGGCTCCACTCGGTCTTCGATAGGCTGAAGGTCAAGGAGACTGGGAGCGAGTCCAGGTCAGCGAAGATCGACCTCCTTTCGAGGCTCGGTAAGAAGGAGTCTTTCGTCAGGAAATGGCTGGTGGTGCCTGCCATGCTCAGGGACGTGAACCTCTCCGGGTCGGCAAGGGGGAGGCCGTCGGTCGACCCCATCAACTCCCTATATGCCTCCCTGATCGCCTCGTGCTCGGGGCTTGGTGACGGCGGCGTCCTGGACCTCGGCGGGGACCGGGCCAGGGCCCGGGTGCAGTCCCTTCTGCTCGAGATTTACGACTGTCTCATAGGGCAGATCCCGAAGAAGTCCGGCTACATCCACAAGGCGGTTATCGGGAAGCCGGTGGACCTCTCTACCCGCGCCGTCATCTCTTCCGCCCCAGTCAACTCGGAGGACTGGACCTCACAGAAGGTGCCCTTCGACTCGGTCGGAGTCCCCCTGTCGCACGCCCTCAATCTATTCCTCCCGTTCGTTCAGAAGGAGGCCGCGGACCTGGCCCGCTACGTCTACGGGGCCACCGCCGACCGGGAGCCCGCCCTCGCCGCGTTCACGCCCGAGGCGGTCCGCAGGATGGTCCAGAGGTATATCAAGACCCCGGACCTGCGGTTCTCCCCGGTGGAGGTGCCCAAGGGCGGGGGCTCCAAGTCCAAGATCAGGCTCGAGTTCTTCTCCAAGTTCCTCGGGCGGCCCCTGACCGTCACCGATCTGCTCTACTACCTCGCAGCCAGGGCGACGGAGGGGAAGTACGCGTACATCACCCGCTACCCGGTGGAGAACTACCAGAGCATCTTCCCAGCCAAGGTCCGGTTGCTTTCCACCTATAAGACGAAGGAGGAGACCATCGACGGAGTGAGGTTCCCGGAGTGGCCGGACGTGGCTGGGCACTCCGACGCCCCGGAGCATGCCTTCCTCGACACCTGCCTATTGAACGCGGCGTACTTAAGGACGCTCGGGGCCGACTTTGACGGTGATACTATCTCCATTCGAGGCCTTTTTACCCAGGAGGCCAACGCTGAGGCCGCCGCGGCCGTCGTCAGTAAGAAGAACCTCTTGGACGCGAACGGCCAGAACGTCCGGTACGTGGACAGCAAGGAGCCGGTCCTAGCGCTGTACAACCTGACGAGAAGTTAAACTCATGGGGAGTAATGCCCGTACGCCGGTCAAGCGTACGGGCTCTTTCCCGAGGCGTAACGAATCAGAAGTTCGCACTGATATTATGTATTTTGAAAGGTGGTGATTTCAATGAAAAAGAACAAAAAGCCCTCCAGCAAGGCACCCGCCAAAAAGATAGCTGTCAAGAAGGTCGTCACCCCGTGCTGGAACAAACTGAAGGCCATGTTGAATAAGTGACGGAGGTGCCCTTTGCCAAGCAGCCCTTCTGGGCTGTTTTCTTTTGAAAGGAGCAAGTATGGACGACGATTGGCCTGAAAGCCCCTCTTCCTGGGATGACACCTGGGAAGAACAGGAGGACTAAGACTTGAGAAAAAACCCGGGGCCGTCGCCGGCACCGGGTTTTTTCTCAAAACATGTAGAGCTTCTTCCGCCTGGGGTCCTTGGCGAAATTCGAGCGAAGCTTCTCGAGGAGCTCCTCCCTCTTGTCCTCGGCCTCTTGGAGTTTGTCCATGAAGAGCTCGATGCTGCCGTAGATCGTGTTGACATTGGCAAACCTCTGCCTGATCGGGTGGAGGCTCGCGGCCACATCGTAGTAAGCCAGCTTCATGAAGAGCTCCCGGAGGGAGTTCGGGATGGTGGTCATGTGGGCCGGGTGGACAGCCTTCAGCTCGACGAGCAGGCTGCTCCACACCTTGTTCTTCGGGTATACCTCCACCATGTTCGGGGACCTGAACTCGAAGGTGAGAGGCAGTACCGCCAGGCTCTCGATGCTGTTGATCATGTAGTTGTCGAGTGGGTTCGTCCCCCTCCAGTAGGACGGGAAGATCCCGAGCTGGATCTCGTTGTAGAGGACCTTGCTGACCCCAAGCAGCTCATAGTCCGTCTTCAGGTAAAAGACCCCGATGTGCCCCGGGACGGCGTCGGCCGTCGGGTCGATCGTGATCTTCGGGAAGCACGGGTAATAGTTGCTGAAGGTCGGGAGGGTCTCCTGGATAACGGTCTCCATGAAGTCCTTCTTCGAGAGCTCCAAGACCTCCATGTGGGAGACCCCGAGCTTCCTCTCGATGTACCTCAGGACATTGGTGGCGTTGATGACTCCCACGGGCCTCCCCCTTCCGTCAGGACCGGGACAGGAAGTCGTCGATCTCCCTGTGCACGTACCGCTCGATGGCGACCTTGACGATCCGGCCGTCCTCGTGGAAGTTGACGAACCTCATATCCGGGTCGATGGTGATCCGGCAATTCTTTGGGATCTCGAACTGTTCGGCGACGGTGCGGAAGCGCCGGCTGCTGTCCCTGACGAACTTGATCACGTCAGTGTTGAGGATCGGGCGGACGGCCCCGAGGGAGAGGCAGTCCTCCGTGAGGACCGACTTCTGGTCCTTGTTCCGCAGCATGTTCATGGTGCTCTCGCGGACGATGGACTCCATGTAGGCGATGCTGTGAGAGGGGTGTACTACCCAGTCGTACGAGAATATTGTGAGCGGCCCCTTCACCTCGACGTAATCCGACTTGTTCTCGACCACCGGGCTGACTCCGCGCATGCTGAAGGCCACCTTGCAGCCCTGCTCGACGAGACCCTTGAAGTCCCGGCCCGCCATGGTGTTGGCCGACTCGATGACCCCATGGACCACCTTGTTCAACATTCCGATCTCGGTGACGATGTGGGAGATCCTGGTCTGATCAATGTGCATCTGGCGCCGAATGTCCGGGTCCACTGGGTGCCCGCATTCGCCGAAGAAGGTCTTGGTGGCGAGGCGCTCCTTCACGTAGGGAGATTGGATGGCCTGCTCCATGACGGACTCCCTGTACATGCGCTTGTTCCTGTTGACCTTGTCGACGTCCTGGAGTGGGCTTTTGATCTTGATCCAGTCCTTGTTGTTGGACACTACCTCGGGCTGGGCCTGAAAGGCCTCCTCGCAGATAATGTACCCGACCAGGTTCGGGTCGGCGTACTCGTTCAGCGTTTTCATTTTTTGTCGTCCTTTCTTATAGTCCGGCAACATTATATTGATATGTTCAGCAGCAGGAATCGATCCTGTGGCGGAAAGAAAGGAAAATACCATGATTGACTTCAAAGCGGCCTTCCTGGAGGCCGAGGAAATGGTTCGCAGGGAAAGGGCGAAGGCTGAGCCTGGGGACTACTCCCGGTTGCTCGAGGAGGATGACGAAAAGGATGAGAAGGAACCCGAGAAAAAGAAGTCTTCCCCCGAGCCCGCCAGGGCGAAAACCTCGTCTTCCGACAGGAACGTGGAGGACGTCAACAAGGAATTCTCGCAGCTCATGAAGGAGAAGGACAACCCCGGCTTCACCATGAAGCTGTCCAGGTGGATCATCGAGAAGGTGAAGAACATCTATCGGATGACCCCGGAGGAACTAGCGGGGGAGGAGACGAACATCATCAAGTTCGTGGTCAAGCTCCTTCTCCTGCTCGGCGTCTATCAGGCCGGTGGGGTCCTCTACGCCGTCCTCGCGTGGTACATCGACAGGCGGCTGAGGGTGGGGGTCAACTTGGCCCAGAAGGCTAGACTTATCAAAAAGCTCGAAACCGAGCTCGAAATGGTCGAGTCCAAGCTAGCTGACGAGAAGGACCCGAAGGAAAAGGATGTTTTGATCAAGGTGAAGAACCACCTGAAATCGGGGATCGCCAAGCTCGCGACGGCCAAGACGATTTGACGGGAGAGAAAGGATGTTTTTGGAAAGCAAGGAAGAGATCCTCAAACGGAAGAAAAGGACTGACCCGGCCGGGAACACGAAGGGCGAAAAGCCTGGCAAGCCCGGCGATGGCGCCCCGGAGGACCTGAAGTCCGAGCGTGACGACGCCGGAAAGGGCCGGGAGGACGCCTCTGCGGTCGTCAGGGAGGCCGACGAAGACCCAGCCCCAGAGGATAATAAAAAGGAAGACCCGGGGGACGCCGACGTCGGGGAGGGGGAGGAAGATCCCCCTCTGGGAGGGGAGGAGGATACCGAGGACGACGAGAACGCCGGGGACGACCTTGATACCGGGCTCGACGACGCCGAGGATGACGAGGCAGACGCCCATGCCAACAGCAAAAAAGACGCCGTCGAAAGCGTTAAGAAATACAGACTCATCGAATTCTACAAGGAGCTTCTCAAGCTCTGCCGCACCCTGAGGTCCGACATGGCCTCCATGGCCGACACCGTGCCCGACGACCAGTCCAGGAAGATCGTCCTTCAGTACGCCAAATACGTGGACAACACGATCGAGAAAATCGAGTTCGTCCTTGAACACTATGCAAAGAGGTTCAGGTACCCCAAGCTGCTCATGGTCTTCGTCCAGCTCAAGACGACCATCGACATGATCGTCGAAACGATTGGGAAAATCGCCCCGAAGGGGTGACCCGAAGCCCAAGGGCGAGTCGATTTCGCGCTGCCGTCCGGGTGGCAAGGGTAACAGTTTATTAACTTCGTAACGCAAGGGGCCGGCGCCGCGCCCCTCGTTCGGAAAATTCAAAATCGAATACAACCTGAAAGGAGGGGTCTTCCTCGGAGAGCCATTGGGAAGACCGTCAGCCGCCATGTTGGAGTACAGGAACAGTCCCGTTAAGGTCCAGAACGATGGCTTTTCCGCCATCCTGAAGGAAGCCTCAGAGTTCTTCCAGGAGCAGAAGGTCGCCATGTTCGGCACCGGCTTCGAGGAGATCGTCTCTGAGAACGCTCTCTTCAATTCGTATGTCGAGAAGCTCTGCGAGGGGCTCCCCGCCGACGAGCTCGCTAGCACCCAACAGCTCCTCGAGAACTGCCGCCTAGCTATCCTCCAGGAAGCCTCGATTTCCGGTATCCAGCCCTACGCCTCCCTCTCCATGCCCACTGTCCGCAAGATGTGGACCCGCGTGGCCATGAAGAACGTCGTCCCGACCGAGGCCGTGAAGGTCCCGAAGTTCGTCATCTCTTGGATGGAGCCCTACCTGAAGGACAGCGACGGCACCAAGCACAGCCTCCCCGCGGCCTTCAAGAACCCCGCCACCAACGGCATCCTCGGCCGCCTGAAGCCCCTGGCCTGCGGCGTCATGGCTCTGCCGCTCGACGGCGTTGACCTTCTGACCGTCAACGGCCAGACCCGGCTCG
>Ga0101944_10007424_pt1 | contig 10973 bp, 6 predicted proteins | sample DewCreD2012metaG_FD_75245 | JGI IMG/M metagenome (GOLD analysis project Ga0101944, IMG submission 75245) | Hot spring sediment bacterial and archeal communities from British Columbia, Canada, to study Microbial Dark Matter (Phase II) - Dewar... ... | reverse complement strand
CGCGCCGGCTTTCGGTCCGGGCCGACCCGAAATCGAAGTAATCGGCTATGTCATTCCCGGCCTGATTGCCTACTGGATGCATCGGCAGGGCGTAATCGAGACAATTGCGACGATGCTGGTGGCGGCGGTGGTTACGCGGCTGGTGATTACCGCGGTCTCGGGCGGAGCGTTCTGATGCGGCGGCGCCAGGGGAAGGTGAACCGCTGGGTGCTCACGGCACTGGCGGTACTCTCGGTGCTGGCTTTCTGGCTGGAGAGCCGGACGCAGCGGCCGCGGCAGGCGCGCTGGTTTGACGAGAAGCTGGCGAGCGCGCAGCTCTCGGCCCGGGCGCTGACAGCGCTGGGTCAGTTGCGGGCACGGCTGGGGATACCGATTGACACGGTGAACGACCCAAACCGGACCGGACTTATCGGGACGCAGTTTTCGCTGGTGACGCATGGGCGCGCCGACCTGAGCGATGCGCTGACGACGACCAATCCGAATTTCAGCGCGGCGCTGGTCGAGATGCTGAAGCGGGCCGGGGTGAGGCGCGGCGACAGCGTGGCCGTAGACTGGGACGGGACGTTTCCGGCGCTGAACGTTCAAGTGCTGGCCACGTGTCAGGTGCTGGGTCTGGAACCGGTAATTGTGACAACAATGAGCAGCGGGATGTGGGGCGCCGACCTGCCGGGAATGCTCTGGCTCGACAGCGAACAGGAGCTGCGGCGGGCCGGGTTGTGGCGGTTCAGGAGCCGGCTGGCGACGCTGGGTGGAGCGACCGACGACGGCGCCGGGCTGTCGCCGGAGGGGAGAGGACTGCTGGCGAACGCGGCGGAGTCGGCCGGGGTCGAGCTTTTCGTGCCGACTACGATGACGGAGGCGGTGGCGCGACGGGAGGAGTTGTACGGCCGGAGCCGGGTGCTGGTGGTCGTGGGCAGACCGGCTGTCGCTTTTGCCGACCCGACGTTGAGGGTTCGGTCCGGGCTTCTGCGCCGAAGTCTGCCGCGGATGGGCAAGGAAGGGCTGGTGCCGCGGGCGCTGGGTCGGGGAATGCGGGTTGTGTATCTCAGCGACCCGACGCAGGTGGCGGCGCAGTTCCGCCTGCCGATCGCACCCGAGCCGCTGCCGGAGCCGGGGCGAGGCAGGTTGTTCTTCGAACGCCGGCATTCGGTCGGACTGGCGGTGCTGCTGCTGGCGGTGCTGCTGGGGTTGCTGTTCGTGGTTATCCGCTATGACGTCGAGTCGTATCTGGGCGTGCGGACCAGCGCTGCGGAAGAGGAGGCGGTGTGATAGGCAGATGGTTTGAGGGTGCCAGAGCGGGCCGGATTCTGTGCGTGCTGCTGCCGGTGGCGGCAGGGCTGGGAGCGGAGCTGAGAGTTGCGGGCAGTCCGGCGAAGGCGAGTGTCAGCGTAGTCCGGCGAGTAGATGTTGACTATTATCTTCTGACCCGCGCGGCACCGCTCGAGTTCGATGTCGACGCGGCCGGGGATACCGCGGTCTGGCTGAGGGTGTATACCCGGTTGTGGTGGCCGGCCGGCGGGAACGACCGGGAGCGCTACGCCTTGTCGCTGTGGCGGGATGAGCTCGAGCGGCCGTATGAATTCGAGACCGAGGTGTCGGGAACGAGCCGCGCCGCCGGCGGACGGCGGGTCGGCGCGTGGCGGTCGTTTTTCGTTCAGGTCCCGCCGGGGAAGAACCGCCTGCGGTTGACACTGGGCGGAACCCGGGCCGAAACAGTCGGCGTGAGGTTCGTCTTTCAGTCGCCGCGGCCGTGGCGACCGCTGGAGCTTCCCGGGTTCAAACGGCTCGAACTGGCCCTGTCGCCGGGCGACCGGGCAGAGGTCAGGAGGTATTACGAGGTGCCGGCAGGCCGCGAGCTGCGATTCGGGGTTTCCGGACCCGGCCGGTTGCGTGTGCGGGTGAGGTTGAATTACGATGCGACGCTGCTCGGGCAGCAGACCTTTCTATTGACGCTGAAGGACGGGAAAAGGGAGCTTGCGCGGCAGACGCTGACCGTCGGTCGCTCGCTGACCGCGCGGTTTCTGAACGCGACCGACAAGGTGCCGTCAACCGAGCGGGTGGTGCGGCTGGAACTGCCGGCGGGAGAGCGCGAGCTGACCGCGGTCGTCGGCGGGACGCTGGCACGCTCGGCCGCGGTCGCCGTCGAGGTGCTGGCGCCGGAGAAGTATGAGTAGGCGAAGGTCGGGCCGGGCGGGCTGCAGGCTGCTGTTCTGCGTCGTGACGGGCATTCCGGTGCTGGTTTCAATGGCGGCGGCGAGTCTGACCGGCAGCTATGGAATCGAGCTGGCATACGACGATAATCCGTTCAAGCTTTCGGGGACGGACCTGGTTGAGTTCAGGCGCTCGGTGAACCCGGCCCGGTTGCCGTTCCGAACCGCCGACGACCTTGACGTGCAGAGCCATGCCCGGCTGGCGTGGCGGTTCAACCCGACGGGGCGTGTGATTCTTTCCACGCGGTTGCACCAGTATCTCTCGAACTGGCAGAAGAGCTACGGAGTGGGCAGGGTCGAAGTCGAGCAGCGGCTGGGCCGGCAGGCGACGCTGACCGCCTCGTGTGTATTCATGCCCGACTACCTGATTCGTTATTACCGCAACGCGAAGACGGCCGACACCGGTGACTATGCGGCGTGCCGGTTCAGCGAGCTCTTGCCCGGCCTGGTATTGCAGGCGACGCTCGGCCCGCTGCGGCTGCAGCCGGGGTATCGCTTTGAGCTGGACGACTATGTCAGTGAGTTCGACCACTATGATACGCGAATCCATCGTCCGGGCGCTGTAGTTGCGTGGAGTCCGGTGGCCAGCTTCACCGTGCTGGCGGGCTATGAGTATGCGCTGGCCCGGGCGCGGGGCCCGACGCCGGACATTTCGCATGTCGAACATGCTCTGGAAGCGACGCTGACCACGCGGCCGGAGCGCCGGCCCGAGCTTTTCATCGCCGGGAAGTATGCCCACACCCGGCGCGGGTACACGACGACCGATGCCGGGGCGGACCCGGCACACGCCGGTCGCAGAGACGTCATCGAGTCGGCAGGTCTGGAAGCTGGCTATGACTTCGGCCGGGCTGAGTTGCGGGCCGGTTACGAGTTCGAGTGGCGCAGCGTTTCCTCGCCGTTCCGGTCGGCGATTGAAGACGTGAAGGAGTATCAGCGCAGCCGGGTTACGCTGGGAGTCGTGGTCCGGCCGGGCAGGAAAGGGCGGTGATGATGATGCGGGGAATGACGCGCAGCATGCGGGCTGCCGGGTTAGCGATGCTGTTTTTCCTGGTCGCCTGTGACTGGCCGCTGGAGGTGCCGGCGCAGGTGGAGCTGGTTGCGCCGGCCGACGGCGCCAGCATGTCACTGCTTCCGGTCGTGTTCTCGTGGCAGCCGGGCGACGACGTCGCCGGCTACCGGCTGCAGCTGTCGGCGAACTCAGGATACACCGCCGTCGTTGCCGACACGTCGGTCAGCGGGACCAGTGTGGCGCTGGCAGTAACGACCGATGGCACCTACTACTGGCGGGTCCGGGCGATGAGTTCAGACAGCGTCTGGGGGTCATGGTCAGAGTCCCGCAAAGTGATCTTGAGGAGATTCACGATAGCGACCACGCTGTCATTGCCCGGCTACTCGCACGATATCGCGATTCAGTCGGGCCGCGCCTACGTGGCTGCCGGTCAGGCCGGACTGGCGGTGCTGGATGTGTTGAATCCCGAAACCCCGGCTCTGCTGGGTCAGTTCATGGACTCGCTGAACGAGGCCTGGGGAGTGGCCGTGCGCGATTCATGTGCCTATCTGGCCTACGGGTATACCGAGCTGATTGTCGTCGATGTCCGAAGGCCGGACAGCCTCAGGGCGTTCGGCGAGCTCGGTTACCTGCAACCGGGCTATGGGTATGATGTCGCGGTCAGCGACACGCTGGTTTATGTTGCGGCCGGAGCTCAGTTCGTCCGGACAAACGTGGCCGACCCGCGCTTTCCCGGTCTTTCGTTCCAGTACAGCTACCCGAGGAACTGTCGGGGTGTCGTAGTCGAGGGCTCCAGGGGGTTCGTGGCCTGCGAGCAACTTGGGGTGGCGGGCTGGCGTCTGGACGCGAACCCGCCGGTGCAGGTTGGAAGCATGGACACTCCGGCCAACGCGCGCGGTCTGGCGCTTCTGGGCGACCGTCTGTTCATAGCCGACGGCAGGGGCGGACTGATTGTGGCCGAGGCTTCAGACCCGGCCGCGATTACTGCTTTGGGGAGCCTCGAGCTCAACGGATATGCGCAGGCGGTGGCAGTGCAGGACACGCTGGCGTTTGTCGCCTGCGGCAGCGGAGGTTTCGCGGTAGTCAATGTCGCACGGCCGGAACAACCCAGACTGGCGGCCCGACTGGCTACGCCGTATGCGGCGGCAGTAGCGGTCGATGGGCGCTACGTTTTCGGCTGTGACCGCGACCTCGGGCTGGTTGTCATCAGGATGGAGTGACATGTTGACGATGCTGGTGCTCTTGTTCGGACTGACCGAGCTGAACTTCTTGCTGCCGGATTCGGGCGCGGCCTGCCGGCTGGTTCCGGCTGCAAGAGGAATCTTGCCCCGAGTCGAAGTAGTGTCGGGGACCGACTGCAGGGTCAGTTTTGGCAAGGCCATGACCGCGGCCGGGCTTGAGTTCGTGCCGCTGGTGGTCGAGTCGGACTGCAGTGCGTCGGTCGCGCTCAAGCTGGAGTTCCCCGCTGGAATCGACATGCCGGCGCGAGCGAACGCGATGACCCGGTTCATGGTCGGCAGGGCGGTTGCACAAAGGCTGGATGTCATCCCCGGAGCGGGCTATCTGATTATCGTGCCCGACGAGTTTTACTCAAACATCCTGCCACTCGCCGAGTGGAAAGAGAAAAAGGGCTTCAGGGTATGGGTCAGGAAGACTTCGGAGACCGGGGGCCAGCGAGACGAGATTCGGGCCTATATCCAGAACGCCTACCGGACGTGGACTCCGGTTCCGAGCTACGTCCTGCTCGTCGGCGCGGTAAGCAAGATCCCGGCTTTCATTACTGCGGGGACGCCGTGTGTGACCGACCATCACTATGCGTGCGTCGACGGTGACGACTACCTTGCCGATCTGTTCGTGGGCCGGCTGCCGGCTGCCAATACTTCCGAGCTTGAGGCGATGGTTGCCAAGACAGTCGGTTACGAATCGTCGCCGGCGATGTCGGAGCCGGGCTGGTTCACTCGGGCGCTTGCCGTCGGCACAAGCTATCAGGAGGGCGGCACGCCGGCGGTAACCGCCCTGATGACCAAGCGTCGAATCCGGGAGGAATTACTGGCCAGCGGATTCACCCGGGTTGACACGGTCTTCTATCCGCCGCAGGCGGTCGGCCGCGGTCCGGTTGACAGCGCGGTGAACCGGGGCGTAGCTTTCATCAACGGCCGCGGATGGGGAAACTACTCGGGCTGGGGTTATCCACAGTTCTTCATCAACGACGTCTACAACCTGAACAACAGTTGGAAGCTGCCAATCGTAACCAGCATCTACTGCGGGACCGGTAACTACGCCGCCAACCCCTGTTTCGGCGAAGCCTGGTTGCGTGCGGGCACACCGCAGAGTCCCAAGGGTGCCGTGGCGTTCTGGGGGAGTTCTTATACCGGGACGTCGACGCGCTGGAACAACTGCATGGACTACGCGATCTACCGGGCGATTCTCGATGACAGCGTGACGACCTGTGGCCCGGCGATGTACTCGGGCAAGCTGGCGTTGCTCGAGAACTTCCCGCTGCCGGGAGATTCCTTCGACCTCAGGCTCTATTTCCATGTCTATAACCTGCTGGGCGACCCGGCGCTGGAGATGTGGACGGCAACACCTGCTGGCGTGAACGTTTCGTACCGGACGACGCATCCGGTTGGAACCAGCGCGTTCGAGGTCCGGGTGCGTGACGCCGGAAACGTCCCGGTAGCTGGCGCACTGGTCGGTCTCTTGTCCTCCAGCACGAAGGATGCGCGGTTGACCGACGGTTCCGGACTTGCGAGGTTCGTGATTGCGACCGCAGTCGCGGAGACGATGCGCGTGACCGTGACCGGCCACAACCTGCTTCCGCACCTAGGCGCTTCCGTTGGCGTTAGCCAGGATGTGTCTGTGGGCATCGCCGCCAGCTCGCCGGACTCGATTGCCCCGGGAGTGACTACAGACTTGACGGTGACCCTGAGAAACTTCGGTACCGGCCAGACCGCCGGTTCAGTGCGGGCTTGCCTGCGGGTGCAGGATACTACGACCCTGATTACAGATTCTGTGAAAGGATACGGTGACCTCGGGCCCGGGCAGAGTCGTTCAGCCACGTTCAAGGTGCGGGCTTCAGGGGCCTGCACCAGCGGCACGAAGATTTCGCTCAGTCTGGAAGCGACGAGCGGCGACAGCAGCTGGACGTCGGCGCTTGAGCTTGTGGTCTCGGGCCCGACGTTGAGGGCGTTTGAGTACACTGTCTATGATGCCAATGGAGTGCTGGAACCGAATGAGGAGGTTGAGTTCTCCGTGCGGGTTCTGAACGCAGGAAAGGGCGCGGCTGAGGGGATGAACGCAGTTCTGCGCAGCGCCAACACCGCCGCGATTCAGGTGCTCGACTCGCTGGCCGGCTACGGGACTCTGGCTCCCGGGGAGACGCTGGAGAATCAATACGACCGATTCCGTGTCCGGGCCGCGGCCGGGGTCGGGATCGGGCGTCGCTTCACACTGTCTCTGCTCATGCGCGGGACTGGCGGCTGGGAGCAGGAGTTCAGGTTTCCAATCATGGTGGGTCAGGTGACGACGTCGGCTCCGTGCGGGCCAGACCGTTACGGCTACTACGCATATGACGATACCGACGCCGGGTATTCCGAGCGTCCAATGTTTGACTGGGTCGAGATTGACCCGACCTACGGCGGCCAAGGGACGCGGCTTTCCCTTCGCAACGACACAGCCGTGGTGGTTGACCTACCGTTTACGTTCCGGTTCTACGGCAGACAGTTCAGTCGTGTTTCGATATCGGACAACGGATATGTAACCATGGGTGAGACCTGGCTTGGCGAGCAGTACAACTGGCGATTGCCGTCACCGACAGGACTTGGGGGGATGGTTGCGGCATTCTGGGACGATTTTCGGACGGATACTGCGGGTGCGTCAGGGGTATTCGTGTACCACGACGCCGCGAATCACCGTTTCGTCATCGAGTGGAGCCGCTGCGCGCACATGCACGGGTTTCGGCCGCCTTATCCGGGCGAACTGCAGACGTTCGAAGTACTCATCTATGACCCGCAGCATCACTCGACCGTTTCCGGTGACGGTCCGATTGTCGTGCAATACCTCGATGTCCGCAATGACGACACTCTGCCGAACAATAACCACAATTACGCGACGGTCGGGTTGCAGAGTCCGGACCGGCGTTTCGGGCTGGAGTATACCTTCGGCAACATGTATCCGGCCGCGGCTGCGCCGGTGGTGCCCGGTCGGGCTATCCGGTTCACAACCAACCCGCCGGATACGTTCACGGCGCTGGCCGAGGAAAGGCAGGGCGTTAATGATGACTGTCGGGTGTTGCTGCTGTCGAATCCGGCCAGAGGTCGGGCGCGGTTTGAAGTCTCAGCCCGGGGGGAGATGCGCCTGCAGGTTTTCGATGTTACCGGCCGCGTAGTCAGGCAACTGGCTTTGCGCCCGGGGGTTACGACATGGACGTGGGACGGACGTGACGATGAAGGCAGACAGGTGGCTGCCGGAGCTTTCCGGGTCGTGTTGACCGTCCGGGAGCCGGGCGGTAGAATCTTATCGGTGGGCAGGCAGTTTGTGATTGTTCGTTGACAGGAAGCGGGTTGGTCGCAAAGGAGGATGAATGCTAACGAGGATTCTTTCCGGTGTTTTCCTTGTGATTGCAGTTCTGCCCGGGCAATATACGTTCCACGGGGTGGCTGTGCCGCCGGGCGGAGACCGGGCGTGGGTAGTGGCGCTTGATACGGTGGCGGTGTTCCGGACTACAGACTTCGGCCAGAACTGGGAACCGCAGGAGCTCACCACTATCCGGGCGCTGTTCGATGTTTTTTTTCTCGACAGTCAGCAGGGTTGGACGTGTGGTATGGCCGGTGATGTCTGGCATACATCGAATGGCGGAGATGTGTGGGTGCGACAGAATCTGGGCGGGCCCAAGCACGGCTCGCGGGTCAGGTTCCTGAACGAGCAAGTTGGCTGGGTCGCGGGTGGAGACCCGGTGCAGTTGCGGACTTCAGATGGCGGCGGGACCTGGGAGATGGTGATTCTGCCGACGCCACCGTTCCGTTTCGACTCGACCGAGTTCCAGGGAGTATGCCTGGTGGACGAACAGAATGTCTGGCTGGCCGCGGGCCGGTTTCCGATTGCCGATTCATGGACGACCGGACAGGGCTACATTGCTCATTCGACCGACTTCGGCGAGAACTGGCAACTCGTCCGCCGGGATACGGCCTTCGACTTCTTCGACATTCATTTCGCCGACGGGCAGGCCGGCTGGGTTGTCGGCGGGGATGACCGGAACATGCGGGCGGTTGTGCTGCACACACCTGACGGCGGCGCGACGTGGAATGAGCAGCCGGTGCCGCCCGGCGCCCGTTATCTGCGCGGATTGTGCTTCGTGAGTTCGATGCAGGGCTGGGCCTGCGGCCGCAACGGCACCATCATTCACACTTCCGACGGCGGCCAGACCTGGGTGCTGCAGCCGACGTTTGTAGACACGACTTTCTTCGACATCGAGTTCGCCGACTCACTGAACGGGATGGCCGCCGGTAACTCGCTCGTTGTCAAGACCACGGACGGCGGCCAGACATGGGCCCGGTGTTTCGGCGGGGTCGCGGAAGAGCCGCTACAACCCCGCGCCTCGCGACCGGCGCTTGCGGCCGAGCCGAATCCGGCACGCGGGCGGGTCAGATTCAGCACGCGTCGGGCCGGGAGCGGACCATCGGACGGAAGGATTCTGATTCATCGTGCGGACGGTCGGCTCGTCAGAGCGCTGAATGCCGCGAGCGCGGTCTGGGACGGCAGAAACGAGCAGGGTGAGGTGTGCCGGGCCGGAGTCTACGTCGCCCGGATGGAGCGGGACGGCGAGCCGGCACGGTTTGTCTTCGTTCCCTGAGAACCGGTGAAGAGAAGAACCCTGCTGCTGCTGGTCATGGCCGGGGTCTTGTCGGCCGAGCAGGGCGGCAAGTACCTGATAATCGCCGCCAACGAGTTCGCCGCTGTGGTGCAGCCGCTGGCCGCCTGGAAGACGAAGAAAGGTGTGCCGGCGAAGGTAGTGCCGAAGTCGGAGGCAGGCTCGACGCCGGCGCAGATTCAGGCCTACATCCGCAACGCATACAGCAACTGGCCGGTGCGGCCGGAATATGTGCTGCTCGTCGGCGCTCCGAGTCTGATACCGGCCTACGGGAATAACAACGACTGTTACTACGGCGACATGGGCGGCTCGAGCCTTATGGAAATCTCCGTGGGCCGGTTTCCGGTTTCTACCGCGCGCGAGTGCAGTCTGCTGGTGAACAAGACGTTGGCCTACGAGCGGCCGAACCCGGCGGGCGACACGAGCTGGTTTGTGAGGGGGACAACCGTGGTGCGCGAAGACAGTCCGGCCGACCCGTATTACCAGCCCGACTCGCGCTTTGTCCGCGGGCTCTGGCAGAGCAGCGGATTCGAGCTCTGTGAGTCTCTCTGTAACCTGTGGGGGCACAACTCGAGTCATGTCAACAGTGCTGCGGCCGCGGGCAGGAGTTTCATCACGTACCGGGGTCAGGGAATCGGCGTCTGGTGGACGCCGTTCAACACAATTGCGCCGAGCTCATGGAACAACGGGGCGAAGATGCCGGTCGTCGTGGCGGCGACCTGCGCGACGGTTACGTTGGCGCCGGGCGAGAAGATGCTTGGCGACTCGATGATGCTGGCAAGAACCGCGTCCGGTCTGGGCGGCGCGGTCGCCTACTTCGGCACGACAAGCTCGGGCACGGGTATTTCGGGCCGGCGCAGCGCGTGTTACCGCGGGTTCTTCACGGCGCTCTACAGCGAGAAGCAGCACCGGCTCGGGCCGGCGACGCTGCGCGGCCGGTTTCGGGTTGATTCGCTTTTCCCGAGTGAGCCGATCCGGTACTGGGAATGGACGCTCCTCGGCGACCCGGAGTTGAACGTCTGGACCGGGAGGCCGCGGCCGACTGTGGTGGAGTTCGACAGCGTGATTCACCTGGGCAGGCAGGACTTCGTGGTGCAGGTGGGCGCGGCCGGGAGTCCGGTTTCGGGCGCGCTGGTCTGCGCGGCCATGGACAGCACGGTCTATGCGACCGGCACGACCGACGGTTCAGGCAGGACGGTGCTTGACATCAATCCGGCCAACGTCGGGACGATGACGGTTACCGTGACCGGGTCGAACCTGCTGCCGTTCGAGGGGAGCGCGAGGGTGACGGTTGCGGACAGGCCGTATCTCTTGATTGACGGCACGGTTGTTGATGACTTCGCCGGCAACCGCGACGGGTTCATAAATCCGGGTGAGGGCTGCCGGCTTGTCTGCCGGCTGCGCAATGTCGGCGGGATGACGGCGACGTCCGTGAGCGGGGTGCTGCGGCTCAGCGATGTCCATGTCGCGGTGGTGGACAGCACGGCGGAGTTCGGCAGCATCCGGCCGGACAGCATCGCGGCCGGAGACCCGTTCGAGGTCAGGGTGGACACGCTGGTCCGGGACGGCTACGCAGCCAGTGGCTTGCTCAGGGTGCGGGACGCGGCCGGAGATTCATGGAACTGCCCGGTGGGGCTGGTGGTGCGGGCGGGCAGAATCGAGGTCGTCGCTCCGCTGCTGCTCGATTCGGCGCCGGGCGGGAACGGCAACGGCCGGCTGGGCCGTAACGAAAGCGGCCGGCTGCAGGTCGGCCTGCGCAATTCCGGCGGCGGGCCGCTGGCCGGTGTCGTCGCGATACTGGAAAGAGTCGACACCAACGTGGTTGTGGTTGATTCGACTGCCGCGTTCGGCACGTTGGGCCCGGGTGCAGAGAAACCGGGCAGCT
>Ga0101944_10007422_pt1 | contig 10977 bp, 11 predicted proteins | sample DewCreD2012metaG_FD_75245 | JGI IMG/M metagenome (GOLD analysis project Ga0101944, IMG submission 75245) | Hot spring sediment bacterial and archeal communities from British Columbia, Canada, to study Microbial Dark Matter (Phase II) - Dewar... ... | reverse complement strand
ATCGCTTCCTATATCCGGTTCACCGTCAGCGTGGTTTCATCCAACCCCCGGGTGCGGTGCTCCACCTCTTCCCGTGCAGCCTTCTTGGCCGTCGAGATGACGGATCGTCGATCCCACCAAGCAAAGGCAAAGACTGCAGTGAACAAGGTGGTAAACATGGCTCCCATCATATAGAAAAGATTCGTCAATTGCTCGAATCTGGCGTTCATGTCGATTCGCAGATCTTCGATCCGTTTGTCCACTTGTTCGAAGCGTTTGTCGATCTGTTCAAAGCGCTTTTCAAGCTGCTCGAAACGCTTATCGACCTGTTCGAACCGTTTGTCGATCTGTTCGAAGCGTTTGTCGACCTGCTGGACAAACATGGAAAACGACGCTTCCAGGGAAGCCATCCGTTCCCGATCCGCCTGGGTAAACCCGTCTGCAGCCATCGGGATGGATGGAAACACGATCATGCAAAGAACAGCGTACAGAAGAACCGAAATCCGAAAAGAAGGTTTCATGGAAATCCTCCCTATACCCTTGATCCGACGGAAATCGATAAACAAACGGATCGACCTGTATGCCTCAAGATAGCACAGAGAATCGGATCATGTCGAGAAAGCGTTTTCGGAAGTCAAAAAACAGGCGGCCAAATGGCCCGGGGAAATCGGTGCAAGGGGCGGTTCCTCCTGACTGCAACGCGCCATGGCATAGGGGCATCGGGGATGAAATCTGCAGCCGGACGGCGGATCGATGGGACTGGGAACATCGCCTTTCAGAAGGATGCGCTTTCGGTTCCGGGCCGAATCCGGATCGGGGACGGGAGAGGCGGACAGGAGGGCTTGGGTGTAGGGATGGCGGGGTGTGCGATACAGCATCGATTTGTCTGCGATTTCGACGATCTTTCCGAGATACATGACGGCCACCCGGTCGCTGATGTATTCGACCACCCCCAAATCGTGCGAAATGAAGAGGTAGGTAAGCCCCATCATCTGCTGGAGGTCTTTGAGCAAATTGATGACCTGGGCCTGAATCGAGACATCGAGGGCCGAAACCGCCTCGTCACAGACGACGAGTTTCGGATGAAGGGCCAGCGCCCGGGCAACCCCGATGCGTTGCCGCTGACCGCCGGAAAACTGGTGCGGGTACCGGCGCAGATGCTCCCGCCGCAACCCGACCAGCTCCAGCAGTTCCATCACGCGGTCCTCCCGCTCTTTTCGGGAATGAACACCGTGCACGAGAAGCGGCTCTCCGACGATCTGGGAGACGGTTTTCCGCGGGTTCAGAGACGAAAACGGATCCTGAAAAATGATCTGCATCCGCTTTCGGATTCGGCGCATACGCTCGGGAGGCAGGTCGAGCAGGTTTTCACCTTCAAACCATACGGATCCAGAAGTCGGCTCCTCGATCCGCAAAATGGCCCGACCCAGAGTCGATTTGCCGCATCCGGACTCTCCGACGAGGCCCAGGGTCTCTCCTTCGGCCATCTGAAAGGAAACGCCGTCCAAGGCGCGGACGAAAGCGACCGGTTTGAGAAAAACCCCTCCCAAAATGGGATAGTGTTTGACGAGCCGCTCCACCTTCAGCAAGGTTCTGTCTTCCGATTCAGGCATATTTCAGACACCTCGCCCGATGGTTGGATGCGACCGAAACCATCTCCGGATCGATGGTCGAACAATCCGAAAAGGCTTCCGGACATCGGTCATGAAACCGGCATCCGGTAGGCAGACGCAGCAGAGACGGAACGGTTCCGGAAATGGCGTAGAGTCGGTCTCCGCCCGTCTGTTTTCCAAGAACAGGAATGGACTTGAGCAACCCCCGGGTATAGGGATGGGCCGGGTCGCCAAACAGGGTATGGACATCGGCAAATTCCACGATGTTTCCGGCGTACATGACCGCTACATGCTGGGCCATCTCCGCAATGACCCCAAGATCGTGGGTGATGAAGAGAATGGATGCGCCGATATCGGCCTTGAGCTGGTTCATGAGATCGAGGATCTGGGCCTGGATCGTGACATCGAGGGCCGTCGTCGGTTCATCGGCGATCATGAGGGTCGGCGAGCAGGCCAGAGCCATGGCGATCATGACCCGCTGGCGCATGCCGCCGCTCATCTGGTGCGGATAATCCCCAAAACGTTTCTCCGGCGCCGGAATGCCCACCTTGCGGAACATCTCGATCACCCGATTACGGATGTCGGCTTCAGAAAGCCGATGGTGAACCCGCAGCACCTCGCCGACCTGCTCTCCGACGGTGAAAACCGGGTTGAGGGAGGTCATGGGCTCCTGAAAGATCATGGAGATGCGGTTTCCCCGGATGGCGCGCATGCGCTCCTCCGGCAGGTCCAACAGATTGACCCCATCCAGCTCGATCCGGCCCTCGGCGATCCGGCCCGGTGGTTCGGGGATCAGTCGGATGATGGAATGGGCCGTGACACTTTTTCCACATCCGGATTCACCGACAAGACCGAGGGTTTCCCCCTTTTCAATTGCAAAGCTGACATGATCGACGGCCCGGACAACCTTTCCTCGAACCTGGAATTCGGTCACCAGACCTTCGACCCTCAGAAGGGGAACGGCAGCATCTGTTGCAGGATGGGTGTCGGCTGTCATCTTCAGTCCCTCAGCCTCGGATCGAGAGCGTCGCGAAGCCCGTCACCGAAGAGATTGAAGCCGAGAACGGCGATCAAGATGGCGATTCCCGGCATGGTCATGACCCACCAGGCCCGCAGAATCATCGAGCGCCCCCCTGCGATCATCGCCCCCCATTCCGGTGTAGGCGGCTGGGCGCCCAGCCCCAGAAAGCTGAGTGCAGCAGCATCGAGAATGGCAGAGGCAAAGCCGAGGGTGGTCTGGACGATGAGCGGCCCCATGCAGTTCGGCAGAATGGAGATGAAGATGATGCGGAGGTTTCTTGCGCCGATGGCCCTGGAGGCCGTCACGTAGTCCTTTTCGCATTCCTCGAGAACCGATCCCCTGACGATTCGGGCATAGCGGGGGATGTAGATGATGCCGATCGCGATCATGGCGTTTCGAAGGCTCGGCCCAAGGTAGGCGACCATGACGATGGCGAGCAGGATGTGCGGGAAGGACAGCAGAATGTCCATGGAGCGCATGATGAGGTTGTCGACCGTGCCCTTGTAGAAGCCTGAAACAGCTCCCAGGATGACGCCGACACAGAAGGCGATGCCTACACTGACGGTCGCGACCAAAAGCGAAACCCGGGCGCCGAACAGAATCCGCGACAGGATGTCCCGCCCCAGGTCATCCGTTCCCAGCACATGTTTCGCACTGCCGCCTGCACTCCACATCGGAGGCTTCAATTGGTCGTACAGCGAGGCATCCACCGGGTCGTGAGGGCTGATCCAGGGTGCTGCAATTCCGACCAGAACGAAAACGACCACGATGATGAGACCGACGACAGCCGTCTTGTTGCGCCAGAGCTGATCGATCTGATCCCAGAAGGGATGGCGGCTTTCCAAGGTCGCTGCAGACTCAGGCATCGGTTTCACCTACCGAACGCTGATGCGGGGGTTGATGACGGCGTACAGCACATCCACCGCCAGGTTGATGAGGACGAACAGTCCTGCGATGAACAGGGTCCCTCCCTGAATGACCATGTAATCCCGTTTCATGACGGCATCGAACATCCACTTGCCCACACCCGGCCAGGCGAAAATGGTTTCGGTCAGAATGGCCCCGCCCATCAGAATGCCGAATTGAAGACCGATGGTGGTGACAACCGGAATGAGGGCGTTTCGGAAGGCGTGCTTGAAGATGACGGTGGATTGAGGAAGACCCTTGGCCCGGGCGGTCTTGATATAGTCTTGCCGAAGGACTTCGAGCATGCTCGAGCGGGTCATCCGGGCCACGATGGCCATCGGGATGGTGCTCAGCGTTACGGCCGGCAGAAAGAGATGCCACAGCACGTCCTTCAAGGCCTTCCAGTTTCCGGTCAGGATGCTGTCCAAGACATAGAAATGGGTGATGGGATCGAGATCGACCCCGATGGTGAGTCTTCCCGACATGGGAAACCAGCCGAGGACGAGCGAAAAGATGAGCATCAGCACGAGCCCCAACCAGAAGATGGGCATGCTCACCCCGACCAGCGCGCCGATCATGCTGAGGTAATCGAAGATGGAATATTGTTTGGTGGCGGAAACGATGCCGAAAAGAATGCCGAAGAAGCAGCTGATCAACATGGCTGCAACGGAAAGCTCGATGGTGGCTGGAAAGCGCTGGCTGATTTCGGTCCAGACCTTTTCCCGGGTCCAGATGGTTTCCCCAAGATCGAGGGTGGCAAGCCGCTTCAAAAACAAGCCGTATTGCACGTAGAGGGGCTTGTTCAATCCGAGATGCTCCCGGATCTCGTGAAGGGCCTGTTCGGTGGCCCGCTCGCCGAGGAGCAGCTCAGCCGGATCTCCGGGGGTGATGTGCAACATCAAAAAAACGATGATGGATACCCCCAGCAGGGTGGGAACCAGCATCATCAGTCGTCTCAGGATGAATGGAAGCATGGATGACCAGATTAACCGTTTTACAAGAAATGCTCATGGCGAGGTTCGCCGCCCCCAGGGATGAAAATAGGCCAGAAACCCATAGCCCATAGCCTATTGCCCATAGCCCCTATTTTCACGATAACGTTATCGAAAATCGCCCTCTTGCAACAGGCTATGCCAAAGCCCTCAGCCAATGTCAACGAAAAGATGGAATGAACGGAATTCAGAAGGGTCCCGATCGAAAAAGGAAAAGCGGGCTATGCGTCGGACGGATTCACCTCGCCGATGGAAAGCGCAAGATTTCTTCCCGCCTGGTAGGCCTGATCCAGGTATTCAGGATATTGTTGAATATCCCCTTCGAAATCGATCCCCCGAAAACACAATGCCTGTGCGAGCTCGGTATCGAGCGTGTCGAAAAAATACTTCACCGTCAGCAGAACACCGTCGAAAAGCCGTTTTCCTTGGGTGGCACCGACCGAAAGGAACAGCCCCTTACGAGCAACCCGTTTCGGTTGAAACGGCACCTTCTCGATCCAATATTTCTTCACCCAGAGAGACTGACATCGATCCATCAGGATTTTCGTATGGGCGCTGACCGTATAGAAGAAAATGGGAGATGCCAGCATGATCCCCTGGGCGGACAACAGGATATCGACAATGCCATGAAAATCGTCGTCGATGACACATCGGCCGGTTTTTTGGCATCCGTAAATTTCCAGGCAGGGCGACATGCGAAGATCCCGAAGAACGATGGGGGTTACCGATGCCCCCGCATCCTTTGCGCCTTGAATGGCCTGGTTCAGAAGAGTCGCCGTATTCCCCCGCCGTCGAGGACTTCCGAAAACGGCGGCGATGTGAATGGTCATGGATCCTCCATCGGCAATCCGAAAAGGGAACTGAAATTATTCCATTTTTGGTTCTTCCCGCCTCCGCCGGAATTCAAACATGCCGATGGAACGAAGTATAGCATGTTGCTGAAATGAAGCGAGAAATTTCGAAATATTGTAATTGGCTCAAAAGAATTGACATCTTTGCCATAAATCGATATGAGGCCGCAGGGAATCGTTGCACCTAAGGTGAATCGTTGTATGGGTGGTCATCATGAGGCAATTCTTCTTCAAGATCAAGGCTTCTGCCGTAGAAACGATGATCAAGTGACAATCAATTGGGAAACAGGGGGATCAATGAATCGATATCCGGGATTTTTCAAGCTGATCTGCATCGGGTTGGCCTTGTTCAACCTGACATTGGGGGTTCAAACGGGATGGTGTGACAACCCGGATATCACCCAGGCAGGAAACATTCTTCAATTCGTTTTGCCGGGGCTCGCCTTAGGATCCACCTTTTTTGCGGGAAATCCCGAAGGCGGGCTCTGGGATCGAGAAGGAACGAAGCAGGCTGCCTACAGCATGGCAACCTCGGCTGCATTCGTCATCTCCGGCAAAGAGATCGCCCGAAAATTGCGTCCCGATGGCAGCGATCGAAACTCCTTTCCTTCCGGGCATACGGCGGCCGCATTTTCCGGCGCATCCTTTCTGGGAACCCGTTACGGGATGGCCTTCGGCGTTCCGGCCTATGCCGCCGCCGCTCTCGTGGGTTACAGCCGCTTTCAGGCCGATCAGCATTATGCCGATGACGTTCTTGCAGGTGCCAGCATCGCCATGTTGAGCAACTGGGCCTGGGTTACACCCATGCATGATCGGTTCACGCTCTCCCCGATTGCCGTTGAGGGAGGTGCAGGCGTTCAGGTGGCTTTCACCGATGCAAAACCATATGCGAAAACAAGCACATCAGCCGCATCGATCGGTTTCCCGAATACCCGGTTTTCATTCCAGTTCGGTCCTTCCTTTGTGACGGAAAACGAAATCGGTGGTCAGCGCTCCACGGATTTCGATCTCACAGAGCTGGAAGACAACGACAATCCCCTGACCACGGCAGCTGTCCGTCTCGACCATCACGTGAACGAAACCCACGAGATCGGCCTCTTCATCTGGCCGATGGAGGCCAAGGACAGCGGCAACCTATCCCACCCCGTTCTGTTTCAGGGCGTTTCGTTTCCTGCAAATACCCGGATTCTTTCAGCCTGGAGACTGTACGATGTGCGGGCACGCTACCGATACCATTTTTTCCCGAGGGACTGGTTCGTTCTGGCCGGCGGTGGGGGGGTCATGCTTCAGCATCACATCGTGCGGCTGGAAACGGAAGACTTGAAGCAAAAAGCGGAAGAGGACGATCTCTCAGCCGTACCTTTCCTACACATCCAGACCGGTTACAGATTCAACGAGCACATCGGTTTCTACATCGAGGAAGATGGGGGCTGGTTATCCAATCAGTGGTTCAGCAGCAGCACGGCATATCTTCAATACAATCGGGGAACTCATTGGGATATCCGGCTGGGCTATCAGTACACCATCCGGGATATAGACGCCAATCAAGTGGACAATCGCGTCGTCCAACATCAGCCCTATCTGGTGATTGGGTATCGCTGGTAGTTCGAGATCGGGCAGATCAACGCAGGAACCGTCGGCCCATTGAAGGCAGGGAGCTTTTGTCTCTCACCGGTCTGCCCCATTCTACACGGCACCCAGGATGGATGTTCCGAAACCAAACCGCTGCAGCACACGGAGAAGCCGGTCTTTCAGTGACGATGGCTTCAGTTTCCGAAAACCGGTTTGATCTTCTCTCGACATCTGGAGATCCGGGATAAAGGGCAGTTGACGATTTCAGAAACCTCTTGATCCGATTTGCCCTGCCGAAGCAGCTGATAAATCTGCAGGTCTTGCTGGGAAATGCCTCCGAAGCGTGGATTGCGGCGACTGATGAAGGGAGCGGTCACTTCCTTTAAGTTGGTTTCGATGATATCCACGTAGACGGCCTGGGTCGGATGGAGATCGGAAGCCTTCAGCTTTTCGATGTATGGGAGGATGAATTCCCGGACGTTCGCGACGACGTCCGTTTCCACGTCGATCAAATCCTGTTTCCGCTTTTCCGCAAGCCGTCGCAGCGCACGGTTGGATTCCTCCAAATTTTCCGCCGCTTTCTTCAGGCCGATTTCCTTGTCCGCCAGCTTCTGGTTCAAGCGCTCCTTCTCTTCGATTTCCTGGCGCAACGCTGCATTGGCACGCCGAAGCTCTGCCGTCCGTTCCTCAACCAAGTGCTCCAAGTGCTGGTTGAGGTGGGCCAATTCCTGCTCGAGCCGATGCTTGTGGAGGGCGATTTCGATGATGGGTTTGAAATAGTCGGCGTGAAACGGTTTCGGAAGATACCCATAGGGATTGAGTGCTTTGGCTCTTTCCGTCAGCTCATCCGAGGAATATCCTGTCATGAAGACGACCGGTACGGGATAGGTTTTCTGAATGAGGGTTCCTGCCTCGATGCCGTCCATTCCGCCCGGAAGCTTGATATCCATCAAGATGAGGTCGGGCTTGCTTTCGATGGCTTTGGAGACCGCCTCGGCTCCCGTCGTGGCGATGCCGACGACGTCATATCCCATGGATATCAGAATTTCTTCCAGCTGGGTGATGATAATCGCCTCATCATCGACAATCATCAGTCGCGCCATGAAAGCCAGACCTTTTCTGAAAAACCTCGAACAGCACCCTGAATGTGCATCAACGGTGACCGTGACGTGCATCAGGAGCTACGGTTGGAAGGGGCAAAGCAATGAACGAAAATCTTTACGGCGATTTTTGCAGCCGTAAACTCGGATACCTGGGTATGGGGGATTTTGCTCAACTCGTTGATGTCTGCAGCAACGACACGTCGCTTTTCTCCAAGCCGGCGCAGAAGTGCTAAAATCTGCCGATAGGAAAGCCCTCCCGGCTCAGGCGTCCCGACACCCGGCATGACGGAGGGATCAAGCCCATCCAGATCGATCGTCACATAGACATGTTCCGGAAGCCGATCGATCGCTTCATCCATCCAGGAATCGTCGAAGGGATCGATGCCCGCTGCATAGATGGGCCGAAGTCCCTTCTCCAACACAAAGCGATGCTCTTCGGGCGAAACGGATCGGATGCCGACCTGCACGGTCGGCAATTTCATGTCCTCGACGACTCGTCGCATGACGCAGGCATGGTTCAAAGGGCTGCCGTTCCAGGTATTCCGAAGATCGAGATGGGCGTCGATTTGAAGCACGCCGATATCCGGGTACATTTCAGATGCCGCACGGATCGGTCCAATGGATACGGCATGATCCCCACCGAGACAGAGCAGCCGTTTCCCTTGTTGCAGCACGGTCAGAGCGCTGCTGTACATTTCTTCGACGGCACGCTCCGGGTTTTCGGGATCCGGCCACAGGGGTTCGACGGTGAAGATGCCGATATCCCGCCAATCCCGAAACGTTTCTTCATCCATGACTTCAAGCTGAGCCGATGCCTCGAGCAGATGAAGGGGGCCTTCCCTTGTCCCCGTGCCGTAGGATACGGCATGCTCGTAGCAAAGAGGAAGGATGACGACCGATGCCGCCTCGATACGGTCGACACAAGCGCCGGATTCTCCGAAAAAGAGAGGTCGGTCTTCGGTCAACATCACGTCGTTCTCATTGCTCCATACACGCCGGATGTCATGGGGGTCCATCATTCAGCTAACCCTTCGATGGGTCGTGAAAATAGTCAACAGTGGGCAGTGGGCAGTGGGCAGTGATTTTTGACCTATTTTCATTTTTTTACACCTCCAAGGTCCTCCCGCTCATACGCCCTCGCGTCCTCCCCGATGCCACCAGGATTATTTGACGAAAATGGCTGCCGCCAGAACCGTTGTCCACAGGTTCCCTTCGGCCCCCAAGGCGCCTTGACTGATGTGGGTGGACTTGACGATCTTTCCGGACATTCGATACACTTCCCGTCGCTCGTCGTAGTCCTTGTCTGCATCGAATTCGATCCCGAGCGTGTTGGCCAGCATGGTGGCTGCCAAGTCTTCGGCATATTCTCCCGCTTCGAGTTCGGTCTGTCCGAAACCGTGATGCTCGGACAAGTACCCGTATCGTCCTTTTTCGGCGGGCAGCGCCAAGCCGATACTGGCTACGATTCGTCTTCCCGGCTCGCAGATCTGTTCCCGAGCCATGACGCAGTGGGTGATTTCCCCCGGCTCCAACCGATCGACACCGCGATCGATATCGATGATGTTGCAGTGCGGAGGAAAAATGGAGGAAACGGTCACCAGGTTCAGATGGGCGATTCGGGCTTCCCGCAACGCGTTCTCGAAGGAAGAAAGCTTTTCCTTCGCGATTCCTACCCCCCTGGTAAAAAACATATACCGTGGTACATACATGGATCGACCCTCCCGAGAGAAGAAAATGCAGCCCCACCGGCTGTTGGCATGACGGCGCCCCGATCGGATGCCGAAAAAACCAGGGAAAAGTAATGGAAAACGATCTTCATGTCAAAAAAAATATGCGTCAGCGGCTCTTAGCGGATACGGACAACACGCCCCAACACGCTTCCGTTCGACGGATCACACTGGATCTTCGCCGTCACTGTATCCAAACGGCTCTGAAACGGCTGTTCGAATACCACATGAACCACTATTTTTCAGACTCGAACACCCGAGAGGATCTGGAGCCCCTTCTCGATGTGCTGGGGGATATCCTTTCCTCCTGGGATTTTGCAGCACTGCGATCCCTGGGTCAGGGGCTGGAAGGAGGCCGGCCCGTCGTCGTCCATCTGGTTCTACCCGAGGATGCAGCGCCGTTTCTCGAAGTTTCGGGAAACCGGATCGATCCCTTTCACCGAAACCCTACCGGTGTGGTTCCTCTTCAGAAATCGTGAAACGCCAGGCACAATACCATTCCTCCGGATGGACATCGGGTGGGCATCCCACGCATTCGGTTCGGATCCTTGAATCGATGGCCTTGGCAAACGACGTGTATTCGACAAGTCCCCCGGATTTACAGGGATAATCATCCAAACCTTTTCGCTTGCGTGCAGACTGCACCCGGCAATCGTTCATCTGAAACACGAGGGAATCCGCGTTTTCCCGAACGAAGGACTGGACGTTGATGCGGGCATAGACCCGAAGCCCGAGGGCCTGCTGCAGGCCATCGAGACCGGGATGCTCCGGAAGGTGCAACAGGCGTTTGATGGCCCATGCCTCCACAGGCGAAAACCGCCCCCAGCAGCTGTCGTTGCAGCGTTTGGCATCGTTCATGCCATGCCGGAATTCGATGGCCTGAAACCACACCCCATCATTTGCCAGCCAGTTGGCAGCCACCCCATCCAGAAGGCTCAAAAGTCGTTCCCGAGGCATATCGAGGAGTGCCTGCGGAATCCCTTCCTGAACCGGAAAACCCAGGATTTTCGAAAGCCGGGCCATCTGAATGGAAAGGCTTCTCTCGAAGGCCGCGTCCAAGGCTTCCAGCACCCCTTCCCGGCCCATCTGATGCCACACCTCGTTGAACCACAAGGCATAGTGCAAGACAATCCGATGAAAAAAGTCCACGACGAGCCGCGCGAGATCCTTGTTGTCCATCTCTTCGATGGAAGACGAATGATTCATGAAAAAT
>Ga0101944_10007420_pt1 | contig 10981 bp, 6 predicted proteins | sample DewCreD2012metaG_FD_75245 | JGI IMG/M metagenome (GOLD analysis project Ga0101944, IMG submission 75245) | Hot spring sediment bacterial and archeal communities from British Columbia, Canada, to study Microbial Dark Matter (Phase II) - Dewar... ... | reverse complement strand
ACTTCAATGCCATATCGCGAAGTGAAACGTGCGATCATTTCTCGCAGAGGGGTATATCCCTCGGTTGAGCCATACTGTAAGGCCCAATCTCCCTGTTCTCTGAGCACTTTGGTGCAGGCTTCGACGAATTCTTCCACCGGGAAGACTTCAGGTGCAGGCAGCCCCCCTGCAAAGGAGATGATCTCAGGGTCTTCGGTTAACTTCAGAAGTTCCCGAATAGCGGAACTCTTCATACGGTGTGTTCGTTGTGCGAAGCGATGGTCCCAAAGTGTCGGCATATCACCATTCTCCTTCTGGAAAAAAATGACCGGTTTGCCTGAAGATAATCCGACCTCCCGTAGACCGCATCTCAACCAAGTTTGGGAAAGCGGCTGACGATGGTTGCAGGAGTTGGCAGGGTGACGCGGTCACCGGGTTTGAGCTCAGCGGGGGCTTTCCCTGGTCTGGCCGAAGCTGATTGGAAGATGGCAATGGGGGTGCCTTCCACTGCGTAGGGGAGTTCAACGAAAGCCTGGCCGGTGAGGGTGCCTTCGCTGTCGATCGAACAGCTTGTGACGGTGCCAATGACTCGCCCCTTGGTATCCAGCACTGGATCACCGAGATGAGCGACTCTCACGCCTTTTTCGTTAAACCGGAAACGAACGACCACGCCCGAACGCTTTCTTTCCCGTTGAATGAAGGCGCTTCTTCCGATAAACCAGGGTTTGTAAATTTTTACGTAGGAACCAAATCCCGCCTCGCCTACTCCCAGGTTAAGCTGCCCACCCATTTCATGTCCATAAAGGGGCAAACCAGCCTCTGTGCGAAGGGAATCTCGCGCCCCTAGCCCACATGGCTTAAGCCCGAAAGGTTCTCCGGCTTGAAGTAAGGCATTCCATAATTCAGGAGCTTTTTGAGGATGGACAAATAATTCAAATGCCATTTTTTCGCCGGTATAGCCGGTTCTTGAAACAACCAGGTCGAAACCTCCCAGAGTGGCTTCGCAAAGCTCGGTGCGCTTTAAGGCGTTAATACGTTTCCGTGTCACCGAATCACATCCCAATCCAAGGAGAATATCCCGCGATTTGGGCCCCTGCAGGGCAATGTCCACTCGCATATCGTCGCCCGCTGCCGGATCTCGTAAATTCCGCAAGAGTGCGCGGTATCCAAACGTTCTGGCCGAAGGGTCTTCTCGATCGATCAGCACTTCTCCATGAAGGACAGCGTTCAGCCAGGCCCAATCTTTATCATCATTCGAGGCATTGACCACGACGAGGTATTTTTCGGGGGCGCGATAATAAACGAGCAGATCGTCAATGACGTTAGCATCAGGATCGAGGAAATGCGTATAGCAGGACTCGCCTACCTGCAAGGCCGCAATGTCATTAGCACAAACACTTTCCAGGAAAGATGAGGCATCGGGTCCTTCAACCTGATACACGCCCATATGTGAAACATCGAATAATCCCGCAGCCTGCCGGGTGGCCAGGTGCTCTTCCATGACAGAAGTGTATTGAACGGGCATTTCCCATCCGGCAAAGGGTACCAGGCGGGCGCCCATTTTTTTATGGATTTCATAAAGGGAAGTCCGTTTTAAGGGCTGATTGGCCGGTTCTTCCCAGTGAAATTCAGGGAGGGCAGGGAGGTTGGCGGGCTTTTTCCCAATGTAGAAGGGTTTGGTGATGTCTTGGGGATGACCGTTCGCCTGGGTTACGGGTGGCAGAGCGCTTTCCTGGACGAGAATGGGGCCTGGCAGACGGCGGGTGACATCGTCGTCAAATTTCACATAGCCGTCGGAAAGATCTCGTAGCCAGGTGGCAGCCAGGCCAAAGTGGGTGGACGGAAAACTGAACTGCAAGGTGTGGTTGTCGATCAGGGTAAGAATACCTTCCACTGTACCAACGGGGGTGTTCAGCCGGGTGGGCTGGCTTTCTTGTATGGATAGCTCTTCGATATGCGAGGTGAAGGCATAATCGGCAAAAGAGCGAACATGTTCACCGGATAAGGTCAGAGATGTCCATGGGCCTGAGTGTTTGGGTTGATCAGAGGTAGCAAAAAAGTGAGGATAGCCATGGTATTGGACTGTAGTGTCGCGACCGGCTTTTTCGGCCAGTTGATTCACCCGGTTTCGGGCGTCTTCGAAAACTACAAAATCAACCTTTGCTCGTTGAGCGGGGCCAGTACGGGTCTCAATGATGTAGGGTGTGGTGGCCTGTAACACATCGGCGATGATATCGGCAATGGCGACCATGTCTTCTTCTTTGAGGCCCCGCTGGGTTACCCAAGGTGTTCCAAGGCGGATACCGGAGGCGTTGAGGGCTGTTTTGTCGCCCGGGATAGTGTTGCGATTACAAACGATCCCGGCGATATCCAGAATGCGGGCAGCCATGTCTCCAGAAAGAGGGGTTTCGTCTCGGCCAAGGATGCTCTTGCAATCGACATTGGTCAGATGAGTATCTGTGCCCTTGAATGGAATGCGTAAGCCGCGTTCGGCCAGACGGTCGGTGAGGGCTTTGCAATTTCGGACGATTTGAGCCTGTAAATTTCGGAATGAATCGGTGCGCGCAAGTTTAAAGGCCGTTGCCATGGCTGCGATGGTATGAACATGGGGCCCGCCCTGCTCGCCGGGGAAAACCGCCCGGTCGATCTTTTTGCCCAGTGCGGGATCAGTGGTAATAATACAGGCCCCCCGCGGCCCGCAAAGGGTTTTGTGGGTGGTAAAAGTAATCACATGAGCAATGCCGACAGGAGAGGGGACAACCCCGGTAGCGACCAACCCTGCAATATGTGAAATATCGGCTAACAGAATTGCACCTACGGCATCGGCGATTTCTCGGAAACGATTCCAATCGGGTACCCAGGGGTAGGAAGAATAACCAGCAATAATTATTTTTGGCCGATGTTGTTCAGCCAGTTGTGTGACGTTATCATAATCGATCTGTTCGGTTTCAGGGTTGACTCCATAATGGATTGCAGTATAAAACTTTCCTGAACGGTTGACCGATGATCCATGACTGAGATGCCCCCCATGAAGGAGGTTCATACCCAGGATCGTGTCGCCGGGGTTGAGAAAGGCGGTGTAAACCGCGTTGTTAGCGGGTGCACCGGAAAGGGGCTGCACATTAACAAGCAAGCGGTCTGGCGAGAGGGCAGGGGTGGCAAATAACTCGGCACAACGGCGGCGCGCGAGCGCCTCGATGATATCGGCATATTCAACGCCTTTATAGTACCGAGGGTCAGCGTAGCGGCGGTAATGAGCTAACCGGGCGGGGTAGTTGAGGATTTCCTGTTCAGTCATGGCGCGGGTTTCTTCGTCAGGATATCCTTCAGCATATAAATTTTGGAAACTGGATGCCAGGGCCTCACGAACAGCCAGGGGAGCGGCGCTTTCGCTTGGAATCATGATTAATTTACGAACCTGGCGCTCAGCTTCAATCTGGGTCAACTCATAAACGTCTGGATCTACATCGGCCAGACCACCGCGAAAAAGAAAGTCATTCATGAATGTGCCTCCTTCAGGGTTTGCATCGTTGAATCTTAACACTAAACGGGAGGTAAAACAACAAGAAAGGCCGTTTTGATACAAAACGGCCCTGAGGGATGGATTATTTGGATGGTACAAACTTTCATCATACCATCATTGTAGGAAGAGTTTCTCAAATGATTCAAGTGTAGAATGTCCCGGTTTGGCGGGAATCTCAACGTGTGCGGCTCTCTTCCCTAAAATTTTACCTGACCTGGAAGAAGATTTTCACCAAGAATCCCCAAGCGTTTTCTTGATCCATTGGACGATGAAGGCGATTACTTCTTCTTGCTGGGGTTCGTTGTGGAGTTCATGGTAAAGGCCTGGCCATTCGCGAAAGGTGAGTAGGTGGGAGGGAACTTTTTCGGCAAAAAGGCGAGCGGCCTGGGGAGAAACAAGGTGATCTTCCATGCCCTGCATTAACAGTAAAGGTACAGGGAAGCGCTCTGCCTGGCTCATCACCCATGGCCCGGTTTGGATGAGATCAAGTCCCAGGCGTGCAGAGATTAAGGGAGTGACTAACGGATCAGAAGTGTACGCCTTGATCACTTCCTGGTTGTGAGAGAGATTATTCACGTCGAGGCCATTATTCATTTGAAGGCCCGGTGTGATACGGCTAAGCACTCTGGCCAGAAATACTTTAAAGGGGGGGACAGGAGCGCCGATTGCCAGCGCCGGACTGGTGCATATCACACCGGCAACTTCTGGTTGACGTTTTAATGTATAAAATAATACTTCCAACCCACCCAGGCTGTGTCCATAGAGGAATGTCGGAAGATGGGCAGATTGTGCCAGTTCAAGGAAGTGATCTATGTCATACAGTGCAGTGTTAAGACCCGGAATGTCGCCACGCTTGCCGTCGCTTCGACCATGGCCGCGCTGGTCGAAAGCGATCATGTTGAAGTGATGTGCAGTAAAAGCCCTGGCTACATGATCATATCGGGCGCAATGTTCTCCCAGTCCGTGCACGAGCACAATGCTGGCGCGAGGTTCACCTTCGCAAAGCCAGGAACGAGTATAAAGACGGACACCATCCTCTGTTTGCCAGAATCCCTTTTCGATTTTCATGTTTTTGCCCTCCCGCGAGATCCATGTGGTCACCATCAAACCGGTTTTGGTCAATCTTTCACTACTCAGGGCCGGCCTGGTTCCTCTAATGAAGACCGAAATAAGTTTCCTTCAGGTCTAAATAATACAGATAATCCTCAGGGCTGACATTGGGCGGACAGCGATGATCACAAAATGGTATAAATCCTCCGCGCTCCACAAGGGGCACCAGGGTATCCATATATCTTTTAATCGCTTCGCGCCCTTTCCCCAGTTCGATTTTATCGAAACCGCCCATGATTCGCAGGTCCTTCCCATATTCTTTGAGTAATTCAGCCGGATGAGTACATGAGTTAACCTCATATGGGAAAAGGCAATTCACCCCGCCTTCCATCATATACGGCAAGATGGGGCGTACATCGCCGTCACAATCAATGTACCAGAGATCTACTCCATGAGCGTGTAATTTATCAGCAATTCTACGGTATCTCGGGGTAATCACCCTGCGGAACCATTTTGGAGAAACGATTGGCCCCGATTTATAAGCAATATCTTCCCAACCGGCGGCAAAATCAAACTGAAAGTGTGGTAAAAGCTGGTCAAGCGCCTGTTCAACCAGCTGGCAGGCGGTTTCTACCATGTCTTCAACCATTTCTGGATAGTCGTAGATGGCGTAAGCCAGCCCTTCAAATGTGAGCATATCACGAATTTTCCCGATCATTGAGCCGGTCCAGATCCCGAGGGGGTAATCGCGGTCGTCAGGGTGTTGTTGCTTGAGAGCGCTGATATCCACTTTTCTCGCTGGATCATCCAGGCGGAACCGTTCTGCTTTTACTTTTTTCCAATCGTCGGGGGTCACGATGCTGGATCGAATAAAGTGGGGAATGGTGTCGTGCCCGTCCAGAGGGACTTCGGCAAGGAGACCGTCCTCATTGATCAAGACTTTCGTTCGCTCTCGAATTTCAACCACCTGGCGCTCAAAAGGTGGGTTCATCCAGACGTTTCCGCCGACGGTGAAAATACGATCGAAATTAAAAAATTGATCAGCCTCTTCATTGCAGGTAATCCCGTTTTCATAAAAAAGAGGCCATTCTGTAAAATTCTCGTCCCAGTACCCAAATTCCATGTTAAAGCAACGGTCAAAGGGCTGATAATGCATTTGCCGATTAAACCGTTCTCGATCAGTCATTGTTCCGGCCCATTTTTGACGGATTGGCTGAATGATTTTTGTAGGCTTCATCGCTTCCTCAGGAATGGTGGGTTGATGTCTGAATAGTCTGAAAACTCGATCCGGGAAAACAATCAGAATGATTGTACCAGCATTTTAAACCCGATTATCTCACAACCGGCGAGGTTTTTCTGTCCTGGTGAGCTTGCCAGTGCAGCCATTGCAGGTAAAATTGATTTGAACCCGATTATTTTTTTTAGACCGAGGGAAAGATGCTGTCATTGCAGAAGATTATAAATTCACTGAAGCCCGATGCACCGTCGCTTCGAATGCTTTATGGCGACCAGCGTGAGATGCTCAATAAGATGTCAGATCGTTGGCGCAGATTGATTGAACGGTTTGTGGAGCTGTTTGGAGAGGATGGAGATATTCTCCTTTTTTCCACGCCGGGCCGCACGGAGGTGGGGGGAAATCATACAGATCACAATGCTGGCAGAGTGCTGGCTGCGGCGGTGGACCTTGATTTAATTTCGGCAGCGAAGCCGACCGATGATGGGATCATCACGGTCTATTCGGAGGGTTATCCGAAGGTTGTGGTAGATACCCGGATGCTGGAGGCACAGGAAGAGGAGCGGTATACCACCGGGGCTTTGATCCGGGGGATTTGTGCGAGGATGCAGGAGACTGGCTGGAAAATTGGGGGATTCAATGCCTGTATAACCAGTAACGTGCCGAAGGGTTCTGGCTTGAGTTCGTCGGCAGCGTTTGAGGTGGGAATCGTTACCATTCTCAACCACCTCTATAATGAGGGTAGAATTGACCCGGTGACCAATGCGATTATCTCGCAGTACGCAGAAAACCATTATTTTGGGAAACCATGCGGTTTAATGGATCAGACCACCTGCGCCGTGGGGGGGTTTGTGACGATCGATTTCCGCGACAGTCGTAATCCGATGGTGCAAAAGTTGGATTATGACTTTTCGCGCAGCAGGCACGCCCTGGTGATCGTTGAAACCGGGGGAGACCATGCTGACCTCACTGATGATTACGCAGGAATCACCAGTGATATGCGCTCGGTGGCTCAGGCTCTGGGCGGAAAGGTTCTTCGAGATGTGAGTAGAGAACAGGTATTGGCCGCGCTTCCTGCCCTGCGGAGTAAAGTGAGTGATCGAGCCCTGTTGCGTGCGTTTCATTTTTTCGACGATAATGATCGGGTTGTAGAACAGGTGAACGCGCTGGAAAAAGGGAATTTCCAGCGTTTCCTTGAGCTGGTCAATGAATCGGGTAGAAGTTCTTGGATGCAACTACAAAATAATTACTCCATTCGCAACCCGCAACACCAGGGTATTGCTCTGGCACAGACCCTGACACGGTACTTCCTTGGAAACCGAGGGGCCTGCCGCGTGCATGGTGGGGGGTTTGCGGGGACGATTCAAGCCTTTGTCCCGGTGGAAATGGTGGAAGAATATGTGAGTAAAATGGAAGGCGTTTTTGGAGAAGGAGCCTGTTATTCTGTGATGATTCGGTCCGCAGGATCGGTTCGTTTGAATCTTGAAAAGGGAGAATAATGCCATGTTGTATTATGGACGTCAAACCGTAACGTTGAGTAATTCTCATTTTTCCATTGAGGTTTTGGCCGATGGGGGGCCGCGTGTCGTCCGTCTGATTCCTGCCGGAAGCAATTTAAACCTGATGGCAGAAGCGCCCTCGGCAGTAACGGTTACCGAGTGGGGGCCTTACCACTTTTTAGGCGGTCATCGTTTATGGCATGCGCCCGAAGCCTCTCCCCGGTCTTATGAACCGGATGACTCGGGGGTGCAGGTCAAAAAGGATGGGTTCGAAATGCTGGTGGAAGGGCCGATCGAGCCGCATAACCGTGTGAGGAAGTCCATTCGTTTTATCATGGATCCCCAGAAGCCGGTGGTTGTTGTAGAGCATAAACTGGAAAATCATCATGTCTGGCCGGTTGAAATGGCCGCCTGGGCCATTACACAGATGTGTATGGGGGGAACCGGTATTGTTCCGTTGCGGAGCCCTGGAACCCATGAGGGATTACTGGCTGATCGGCAAATTGCCCTGTGGCCTTACTCGGATGTGACGGATACGCGCTTTATCATGCAGAATGATTGGTTTGCGGTTCGAGGGGAGCCTAAGCCTTACGCTTTCAAGGTGGGAGTATTCAATCCCTGCGGGTGGATAGCTTTCCTCTACGGAGAATACCTATTTGTCAAGCGGTTTGAAGTAAAAGCCGGGCGTTTTGCCGATTATGGATGTAATGCCGAAATTTATGTGATGGATCAATTCCTTGAAATTGAAACCCAGAGCCCGATGACGGTCATCGAACCTGGCGCGAGCATGACCCATGTGGAACAATGGGAATTGATCAGAGTAAAATCTACCGACCTGGCTGCGGTAATTGAAGAAGCCGGGTTGTATTCTGCCTGAACGCGCTGCTAGCGATGGCATAAATTTGCTCATCTGGGTTTCCTATCCTTCTGATACCTGATCTTAAGGCGTCAGAAGGTTCTATTTTTAAGGGAGCGAGGGTTGGAATGTGGGCATTACTGCGGTCGATTCTGGTTCAGGAACGTGAATATTCCGAGTCCATCGCTGACCTCGTTGAAACCACTCAGCAATCGGTAGTGTACTGTGTTTTGGTTTTATCGCTGGTTGGGCTGGCCTGGGTAACCGCCAGCCATCCGGGGGATTTATTGCTTCGAACGATGCCAATCATGCTCCTTCTGCTGGGGTTGGGAGCCTTGGTTTTAAAAATGGTACAGCGGCATCAATTTTTCCTCTCACAAATTGTATGGCAGGCCGGCCTGATGGGTTGTATTGCACTCGGGTATTTGCTGTTTGAAATGCCTCAAATCAGTCTTCTTTTGATATTCCTGCCGCTCACAGGTATGGTTACGATGGGGCTGGGTTTCGCGCTGGCGATCGAAGGGTGCGTCTTTGGTCTGGTGTTTTTTCTTGGGCGTTATGGAGCTCCGCCTTTATCATCTCTGGATAGTGCTCTGGTGCTCGTGGGGAGCCTTGGAAGCGGTGCGTTGGGATGGGCGGCAACCAATGCCATGTTAACGCTGACTGAGTGGGCGATGACCAGCTTTCACCAGGCCAGAGTGAATGTAGCGGAAGCGCGTCGGCAAAGAGAAGAGCTGCTCGAGACTCAGGAAGATCTGCTACAAGCCAATCGAGAACTGGCGCGGCTTTCTCAACGATTAAAGATGATGACCCAGATTGCCGAGGAAGCCCGGCGAGTAAAAGAGGAATTTGTGGCTAATGTCAGCCATGAATTACGCACACCATTGAACATGGTCATCGGTTTCTGCGAGGTGATTGCAGAGTCCCCCCGGGTATATGGTAACCTTCCTCCAGCATTACTGGCGGATATTGCCGCAATCAAAAGGAATGGACAACACCTCATCTCTTTGGTGAACGATGTGCTGGATTTGAGTCAGATTGATGCCGGGAGAATGGCCTTGAGTAAAGAATGGACAACCCTACAAGAAATTGTTGAAAGCTCGGTAGAGGCCGTGAAAGCCCTTTTTGTATCCAAAGGATTGTTTATCAAAACAGAGCTTCCGGATGAGGAAATTCCTGTTTTCTGCGACAGGACGAGAATTCGAGAAGTGTTGCTTAATTTGTTAAGCAATGCCGGGCGATTTACGGTCACGGGTGGAGTGACGATTTCGGCCAAAGAATCCCAGGGAGGGATCACCGTCAGCGTCTCTGACACTGGCCCGGGTATTTCGCAGGAAGACCTGAAAAGGTTGTTTGAACCCTTTCAACAGCTGGATAATTCAATCCGGCGCAAGGGAGGATCGGGGTTGGGTTTGAGTATCAGTAAACGATTTGTTGAGTTGCACGATGGAAATATGTGGGTAGAAAGTGAGTTGGGTAAGGGAACTACGTTTTACTTTAGTTTACCACGGACAACCCTGGCTGATTCTGAGGCCGATACTCCACGCGCTATGCGCTGGATTAACCCTTATTTTCAGTATGAAAAACCGATTCGCCGCTCAAAGGCGCCGTCCCTGGTCGTGATTCCCCGGTATGTTTTGCTCGAAAAAGGCAGCGCTCTCAAGCGGCTTTTTGATCGGTATATGGACGGAGTAGAAGCGGTTACTGCCAGTTCTGCAGAGGCTGCACTTGATATGTTGAAGGAATCACCCGCGCAGGCATTGGTTGTAAATCGATATGATTTCCAGGATGAAGCGTTACCGGCCCAGTTATTTCAATTACCTTTCGATGCCCCGTTAATCGAGTGTTGGGTTCCAGGCCAGGACGAACCGGCAAGACGTTTGGGTGTGGTTCGTTATCTGACAAAGCCCATAACCCGGGCCGAGCTTTTTCAGGCCATTGATCAGGTTGGGCACGAAGTCAATACCATTCTCGTGGTGGATGACCAACCCGAAATGTTACAGCTGATCGGAAGGATGCTCGTTTCGTCCGAAAAGACGTTCACCGTAGTGCGGGCTAAAAATGCGCTTAACGCCCTGGCTCTCTTGAAAAGCCGAAAACCAGATTTGATGATTCTCGACCTGATCATGCCAGAGCTGGACGGTTTTTACGTTCTACAACAAAAGGCACAGGATGAGGTCATCCGGGATATCCCGGTGATCGTGATTTCGGCCAATGATCCAACCGGCGCGCCTATCCTGAGCGACAACCTTTCGGTGCATCGAAGCGCCGGTTTTTCTGCGCGTGAGTTACTGGCCTGTGTGCGGGCCATTACAGGGATCCTTGTTCCAGAAGCTCCGCCTGACGGTCAAGTTCGAGAAGCAGGTTCTGCCGGGTGACCGGTTTGTGGATGAAGCCGCTCGCACCAAGCGAAAGGGCGAGTTCTTTCTGAGACAGTATTGTGCAAACGATGATGGGAATTTGCCCGGTCTGGGGATGATGCCTGAATTTACCGAGCAACTCCCAACCATCTATTTCTGGCATCATCACATCAAGGAGAATGAGGTGAGGGGAATGCTGAAGGGCAGACGATAAAGCCTCTCTCGGATCTGACACCCCACTTAACTGGTACCGGGTTTCAAAGGTGAATTGTTGCATCAGGCGAATGTTGTCAGGGTTATCATCGATCACAAGCACCTGGATTTGCGGGCAGGTAGGCAGTGAAAGAGCCGCAGAAAGGTGACCTCTGCCTGCTGGAAGTTCCAGCTGGGCATTACAAATTTCCGCTAAACGAAGGGCCATTTTTAAATTCTGTATTTCACTATCGTCCTGCGGAAGGGGAACATTATGGCGCGCGCGCG
>Ga0101944_10004033_pt2 | contig 10982 bp, 6 predicted proteins | sample DewCreD2012metaG_FD_75245 | JGI IMG/M metagenome (GOLD analysis project Ga0101944, IMG submission 75245) | Hot spring sediment bacterial and archeal communities from British Columbia, Canada, to study Microbial Dark Matter (Phase II) - Dewar... ... | reverse complement strand
GGGGTGACGACTTTTTACCGTGAAAATACACCCGTAGGGGAGGGGTTTACCCCCTCCCGCGGGCGGGCGTAAAGCCCGCCCCTACATTCTTGTGCGCCTCTGGCGCATTCATGCGCGGGGGCGACAAGGTCAACGTGTCATGAGCATTTACGAGTTCATCAGAATTTCCAATTCGCAATTCCGGAATTTTCCCTCGTAGGTTTTATTCATGGCTTCCAGTCTGTCCTGTGATTCCGCCAAAAAGATGGTTTTCATAGTCAATCCCCATGCGGCAAGAGGCGCCGTGGGCAAGAACTGGCCTCGGATCAAAGAATTGGCGGAAAGACGGCTCGGCCCCTTTCGGTCTTTGCTCACGACCGCTCCTGGCGACGCCGTTCAATATGCGCGGCGTGCCGTTTCGGAAGGCGCCTCCACCCTCGTTTGCGTCGGGGGAGACGGCACGCTCAACGAAGTGATCAACGGTATCATGAATGAAGAAGGCCCCGCCGAACCTGAAGTCCGGATCGGGTTGATCCCCAACGGAACCGGATGCGACTTCAGAAGGACCCTGTGTGTTCCCAAAGATCCTGCAAAGGCTCTGGATGTGATCGCCCAGGGGAACACCCGGCTCATTGATGTGGGACGGATGGCGTTTGAGGATGGGGACGGCCGGCGCAGGACAAGATATTTTCACAATTTGGCGAGTTTTGGAGTGGGCGGCGAGGTGGATGAGCGGGTCAACCGCTCCAGCCATTGTCTTGGCGGATTTCTGTCCTTCTTGGCGGCCACCCTCATCTCGCTTCTCCGCTACAAGGGAAAACGCATCCGCCTCCGCGTGGACGACCGGTTTGACGAAGAGGTAGTTGTTTTGAATGTGGCGGTGGCGAACGGCCGGTATCACGGGGGAGGCATGTGGGTGGCGCCGGATGCGGATCCGTGCGACGGCCTTTTTCATGTGACCATCATAGGAGATCTCTCCCTTCCGCAGGTGTTCTATGACCTGCCGAAGCTCTATAATGGAAAGATCCTGCAGGTGAAAGAGGTGCGCTCTCTTTCGGGGAGAAAGGTTGAAGCGTCCTCCGAGGAGCGGGTGCTGCTGGATGTGGACGGTGAGCAGCCCGGCCGTCTTCCCGTGACGATCGAGATCATTCCTTCAGCCTTGCGGGTTCTAAGTCCCCAGGGAACGCCCGGATCAATATTGCCCACATGAGGTAAGGTGCGGTTATGGAATTGTCGCTGCTCAAAGGCCTGCTCCTCGTCTTTGCCCTGGCCATTGCCGTTCTCCTGGTCTGTCATCAACTCCGGGTGGCGGCGACCGTCGGCTTTCTGGTCACGGGCGTTCTGGTGGGACCCCAGGGGCTGGGTTTGATCGGCAGCGGCAAGGAGGTGGAACTTCTCACCGAAATCGGGGTGGTCCTCCTGCTGTTCACGATCGGGCTCGAGTTCTCCCTCGGGGGTCTCCTCCGAATCAAGAGATTCGTGTTTCTGGGAGGGGCGCTTCAGGTCGCGCTCACCATCGCGATTTCCTTCCTCATTCTGAGATACCTGGGCCTGGCAGCCAACCAGGCGGTGTTCATGGGGTTTCTTCTCTCCCTGAGCAGTACGGCCATTGTACTCAGGATTCTTCAGGAGCGGGCCGAGGTGGACTCCCCCCATGGCCAGATCAGCCTGGCGGTCCTCATCTTTCAGGACATGGTCGTGATCCCCATGATGATCGTAACCCCGTACCTGGCAGGTGTGGGAGAAGAAACGCAGGGGTCCTTTGCGGGACTGATTCTCAAAGGCCTCGGACTGATCGGGTTCACCTTTGTGGCAGCCAAGTGGCTGGTTCCTGCAGCGCTCTACCAGATCGCCCGGACCCGAAGCCGCGAGCTCTTTTCCCTGAGCGTCCTGGTCATCTGTTTTGCCGTGGCTTTTCTGACCCACAGTCTCGGGTTGTCTCTGGCCCTGGGCGCTTTTCTGGCCGGTCTCATCATATCCGAAACGGAGTTCACCTGGGAGACCCTGGGCAACATCATTCCTTTCAAACACGTGTTCACCAGCCTCTTCTTTGTTTCCATCGGCATGCTTCTGGATGTGGAGTTCCTGATCGAACGGCCCGGCACTGTTCTGGTCATTGCCCTATCCGTGATGGCTCTCAAGCTGATCCTTGCCTGGCTTGCCGTCGGCCTTCTTGGTTTTCCCCTGCGCACGTGCATCATTTGCGGGTTGTCCCTTTGCCAGGTGGGCGAATTCAGCTTTGTCCTTTTCCTGACAGGCGCAGGCATGGGCTTGCTTGAAAAGGAGCTGTACCAGCTTTTCCTCGATGTGTCGGTCCTGACGATGGCGCTCACGCCCTTTGCCATAGCCCTTGCCCCTAAAATCGCCGATCAGATAGGGAAGCTGCCCTTTCCGGCCAAGATAAAAAGGGGCTTCACAAAGGCGGTGTCCACGGGCAGGAGAAGGCGGCACCGAATCCTACGGGACCATTTGATCATCGTGGGGTTCGGACTCAACGGAAAAAACGTGGCGCGCGCCGCCAAAGTTGCAGGGATCCCCTACCTGGTGGTCGAGATGAATCCCCAGACCGTGAGGGTGGAGTCGGCAAAAGGAGAACCGATCATCTATGGAGACGCCTCGCAGGAGGCCGTTCTCGAGGAGGTGGGGATCAAGAAGGCCAGGGTCGTGGTCGTGGTGATTTCCGATCCCCTGGCCACCCGCAAGATCGCTGCGGCGGTGAGGAAGGAGAATCCCAATGTGTTCCTCATTGTGCGCACGCGCTTTGTGACGGAGATGGAACCCCTTTATGCGCTCGGGGCCAATCAGGTCATCCCCGAGGAGTTTGAAACCTCCATCGAGATCTTCAGCCGGGTCCTGGACCGATACCTCGTCCCCAGGAACGAGATCGAGAGGCTGATCGCCGAGGCCCGCGCAGGGGGGTATGACATGTTTCGAAGCTTGTCCAGGGACTCTCTCTCCTTTTCGGACTTGAAGTGCCAGATCCCGGACGTGGACATCACGACTTTTCGAGTGGAGGAAGGTTCCCCGATCGCCGAGAAAACGATCGCGCAGATTGGGATCCGGAAGAAACACGGGGTCACCGTGCTCGCCATCCGGCGAGGGGGCCAAATGCTGTCGAACCCCGAGGCCAGCACGGTTCTTCATCCCGGGGACCTGTTGGTCGCTCTTTCAGAGCCGATCAAGCTTGCCCGTTTCGCCCAACTTTTTCTGGACGGACAGAGCGGGGTGGGCGCGGATGCGTGCGCTCTTCCAACATCCGCCGATTCCGCCCATGTGTCCGGAGAGAAGGAACTCTGAAGAGTTCTCGCCCCCTCGAACTCACCTCTTTGCTTCGCCAATGGGTGAAGGCTCTTGCGGTCGACCTGCAGGTTGACTTTTGATCTTCTTTTCAGGGATAATCCTGCGTCAAGTGCCTGAGAGATTTGCCTTTCGGATGCCCCGGCGCACCAAAGGAAAAAGGAGGATCTTCTCCTTGAAGATCATTATTATCGGAGCCGGCGAAGTCGGCTTTCACATTGCTCAAAAGCTCTCCGAAGAAAACCAGGACGTCATTCTCATCGAGAAAGATCCCGAACAGATCAGGCGGATCACGGAAAACCTGGACGTTCAAGCTATCCTGGGATCAGGAACCAGCCCGGAAACGCTCAGAGCTTCAGGCATCAAAGAAGCCGAAATGCTGGTGGCCGCCACGGACAGCGATGAAGTCAACCTTTTTGCCTGCCTGCTCGCAAAAAACCTCAACCCCTACCTCCTCAAAGTCGCGCGCGTGCGCACTCCCGAGTACCTGCAAGAAAAAGAGCTCTTCAGCCAGGAGTTTCTTGGCGTAGATAGAATCATCAATCCTGAATCGGCCATGGTGGAGCAGATTCGCAGCCTGATGATGGTGCCGGGCGCATCGGATGTCGTCAATTTTGAAGGGGGAAAAGTCAAATTGATCGGCGTGACCGTGAAACCGGATTCCCCCTTTGTAAATCGCCCGTTGTCGTCTTTCAAGGGAACGGAAGGCAAGGTCCTGGTGGGGGCCATCGTCCGCGGGGAACAGGTTTCCATTCCCCGGGGAGAAGACGTGATTCGCGCCAACGACCTTGTCTATCTTGTGGTGAAAGAGGGCGAGGTTCCCTATGAGTTCGGGTTTTTCAGGGAAGGAGAAAGCAACGGGGGAAGGGTGATCATCGTGGGCGGCGGGGTGACGGGAAGCGCTCTGGCCAAGGCGCTGGAACAGACCAAGATGAGCGTCAAGGTGATTGAAAAAGATGCCCGTAAGTGCACGGCCCTGTCTGAAAAGCTCGAAAAGGCCATCGTGCTCCATGGGGACGGCACGGACAAGAATCTGCTCGTGGAAGAAAACGTCAAGGGCGCCAATTTCCTGGTCGCAGTGACTGGGGACGAGGAGAACAATGTGCTCATCTCCTTGTTGGCCAAGGGGCTGGGCGCGAAGAAAACCATTACCCGCATCAACAAGTTGAGCTACATCCCCCTGGTTTCGGCGATCGGCATCGACACCCTGGTCAGCACCAGGCTCTCTGCCGTACAGGCCATTCTGCAGTACATCCGGCGGGGAAGAATCATCTCCGTGGTTCCCTTGAAAGGGGAACATGCAGAGGCCATCGAGGCCGAGGCCTTGGAGACCTCCGACATCGTGAATGTTCCTCTTTCCAAGGTGAAGTTCCCCAGGGGGGCGCTGGTAGGCGCCATTGTCCGGGGCGAAGAAATCATCATTCCCCGCGGAGACAGCATCATCAGGCCCAAGGATCGCCTGATCCTTCTGGCCCTTCAAAACGTCGTGCCGAAGCTTGAAAAACTGCTCACCGTCAAGCTGGATTTCTTCTGATGCACCCTCGACGCGTTTTACGCCTCATCGGACTTCTTGTCTTTTTCCTGGGTCTGTCCATGGGTCTCGCTCTCCTCGTCTCCGCGATCTATGAGGAGCCGAGCGTGTGGGAGTTGCTCTGGTCCATGGGGGTCACCTGTGGCGCCGGCTTGGGCATCTTCCTGGGAACCAAAGGCGAGGAAATCACCCATCTCAACCACCGGGACGGGGTGGCGATCGTCACCCTGGGATGGTTTGCCGCGGGAGCGTTTGGAGCCCTTCCCTTTCTTTTTTCCGGATCCATCCCGGGGTTCACCAATGCCTGCTTTGAGTCCGTCTCCGGTTTCACCACTACAGGGGCTTCTGTCCTGAGCGACATCGAAAAACTTTCCAGGGGACTCCTCATGTGGCGGAGCACCATTCAGTGGCTTGGAGGGATGGGGATCATTGTGCTTTCCATTGCCATTCTCCCTTTCCTGGGGGTCGGAGGGATGGAGCTTTACAAAGCGGAAATTCCGAGCCCCGTGGTGGATAAGCTGAGGCCGCGAATTTCCGAGACCGCCAAACTCCTCTGGAAGGTTTACATTCTGATCACGGCCCTCGAGATTCTTTTTCTCCTGGCCGGAGGCATGCCTCTTTTCGATTCGGTGTGCCATGCCTTCTGCACCATGCCGACCGGCGGGTTCTCGCCGAAAAATGCGAGTCTTGCCCACTATGACAGCCCCTATTTGGACGGGGTGATCATCGTCTTTATGCTCCTGGCGGCGATCAACTTCTCTCTCCACTACCGGCTGCTGAAAGGAGAGGTCGGCATTTTCGGCAAGGATCCCGAGTGCCGCGTGTTCCTGGGCTTGGTGGGGGCTCTCATTCTCCTGGTGACCATGGACCTTTACGGCCGTGTCTATTCCACCCTGGCCTCCGCTTTGCGGTACGCGGCGTTCCAGGTCAGTTCCATGATCACGACCACCGGGTTTGTCACAGCGGACTACGACGCGTGGCCGTCCTTGTCGCGGGTTGTTCTCCTTCTATGCATGGCTCTCGGGGGCATGGCAGGGTCCACCGCAGGGGGCGTCAAAACCGTGAGGGTGATGATGATGGCCAAGCATACCTACCAGGAGATCTTCAAGATCATCCACCCTCACGCCGTAAGGGCGGTCAAGCTGGGAGGCAAACCCGTAGCGGGAGATATTCTAAGCGGCATCTGGGGATTTTTCTTCCTCTACCTGGCCCTGTACGGAGCGGCCGCCCTGATTCTGGCAGGGTTGGGCCTGGACCTGATTTCGGCCTTGTCCGCAGTGGCGGCCTGCATTTTCAATGTGGGCCCGGGTCTGGGGTCGGTCGGGCCCACGCAGAACTTTCTCGCCGTGCCGCTCCTCGGCAAGTGGGTGCTTATCGTCTGCATGATTCTGGGGCGGCTGGAGATCTACACCGTGATTGTTCTCTTCATGCCCGAATACTGGCGCAAGTAAACTTCTTTTCGTTCGTCATTCCGGCGAATCCGCCAGAGGCGGACAAGAGCCGGAATGACGAGCAGGAGGAAATGGTTACGGATGAAGTTGCAGGCTCATGGCCCTGAGCAACGCCGAAGGGCGGCGTTGCCCAGCCAGATGCTGGCAGTCTTCATCACTCATTACTTCTTTTTTGCTTTTTCTGCTTCCTCCTGCTTGAGCACGCGGCGGAGGATCTTGCCCACCAGGGTCACGGGCAGCTCATCGCGGAATTCAATGATCGAGGGAATCTTGTAGTGGGTCATCTTGTCCTTGGCCCACTCCTGGATGTCTTCCGGCTGGATCTTGCCTTTCTTGGCAGGATCGAGCACCACGAAGGCTTTCACCACTTCCCCCACCTTTTCGTTGGGCACGCCGATGACCGCTGCTCCGCGGATATCGGGATGCTTGTGGAGCAGATCCTCCACTTCGGCCGGGAAGATCGCATAGCCCTTGAACTTGATCATGTCCTTGGCCCTGTCGCGGATGATGGTATAGCCGTCCGCGTCGATGCAGGCGATATCGCCCGTGTAGAGCCAACCGTCGCGAACGGTTGCGGCACTCTCTTCCGGCCGGTTGAGATATCCCTTCATGATCTGAGGTCCTTTGATCACTAGCTCGCCGGTGTAGGCCTCTGCCTGTTCGGACTGCTCCTTGGTGAGCCCGCCTGTTTCTGCAACGGCGAAGGGCAGGGGCGGAAGCTCTTTGGTGCCCGTTTCCTTGTCCATGATCTTGATGTCCGTATCCGGGTAGGGCAGGCCGATGGTTCCGAGTTTGCGGCGTCCAAAAATCGGGTTGGCGTGAGTCACCGGCGTGGCTTCGCTCAGGCCGTATCCTTCCACGATCACGGCTTTGGTCAGTTCCTCGAACTTGTTCTGAACTTCGAGAGGCAGGGGTCCTGCGCCGGAGACGGCCATCTTGAGACCGCTCAGGTCGTAGTTCTTGACTTTGGGATGGGTGTTGATTTTGTTGAAGAGCACAGCCACCCCGGGCATGATGAGACCGCCCTTGGCCGAGTATTTCTGAATGGCGGCGAAGAGCTCCGCCATATCCGCCGGCGGTCTCGGAAAGAGAAGCTGAAACCCTCCGATGCGGATGGCGGTGTTCATGACCGTGGTCATGGCAAAGGAATGGAAAAGAGGCAGAACACCGATGATCCCCGTGCTGGCCTCTTTCTTCCAAAGCCAGGCGTCGCACATGACGGCGTTGGAAACCACGTTGCGGTGGGTCAGCATGGCTCCCTTGGGAAGGCCGGTGGTGCCCCCTGTGTACTGGAGCACGGCCACATCCTCGGGATCCACCTTCACCTTGGGCGGGTTGGGGCGGGTCTTGAGGAGCTCCGTCAGCTTGAGGGCGGTAGGAGGCAGCTCGCCCACAGGGATTTTCTTCAGAAGCTTGCCCAGGAAAACCTTGACGGCCGAGAACCCGCAGAGGTCTACCACGTTGGTGCCGATCACGGTCTTGACCTGGGTTCCCTTCACTCCCTCCCTCGCCTCCTCGAAAACCGCGTCGAGGATGATGAGGGCCTTGGCTCCACAGTCTTTGAGCTGATGCTGGATCTCCAGGGCTTTGTAAGTGGGGTTGATGGCGGTGACGGTCACTCCGGCCAGTTGACAGGCATAGTAGGAGACCACGAACTGGATGGAGTTGGGAAGCATCAGGGCGCACACGTCGCCCTTTTTCAAACCGAGATCAGCCAGGGCCGTGGCGAGGCGCTGGACCATGTCCCACAGTTGAGAGTAGGTCACCTCGGCATCCAGGAAAAAAATCGCGGGTTTTGAACCGTGTTTTTCAGCAGACTGCTTCAGGAATTCCGCCAGAGTGCAATCGGGATAATCCAGGCACTTCGGCACCTGAGACGGCCAGTACTTGTACCAGATTCTGTCACCCAGAGATTCCTTGGCCATAGACAACACCTCCGTTCCGAAGCTAGCCGGCGGCCAGGGTTGGTCGGCGGGAAGCGGCATAAGATGAATTTATTCCGTTGATGATTTCGTAAAAAGTCCGGAAAGGCCCTATTCTGTCATTCCCGCGGAGGCGGGAATCTAGTCTTTCCATGGTCTTCTGGACTCCCGCCTCCGCGGGAGTGACGACCTGTTGGCCTCTTCAAGAACGCATCAAAGAACAGGAATCGAGTATAAAAGGAAGAGCGCCGTTCGTCAAGGGAAACTCTTTGAATATCAAGGAGGTTAACGGTCGGAGGTTGAAGCGTGTAGCAGTGTCGTGTCTCGCAGAGAAGTTGTCATCTCGACCGAAGGGAGAGATCTTTTAACTGCTCTGAAATGTGAGATTTCTGACCTCGTTCGAAATGACATTTTATTTAAGTTACTTTTGAGACACGACACTGGGAGGAGTGGAGTTTCCTGAATTTCTCCTGGGCTCTTTGGAGGGCGGGAAGGTCATCCACCCCCATAACTTCCTCTTCGTCCTCGGCGAGGATGCACCCTACGCTCTTTCCATCGCGATCCAGAAGTTCCACGAGGTCCGTGATAAAGTACTCCTCCACGGGTACCATCTTTCCCTCCCTCTCTTTCGAGACCACGTGGGGTTTGCTTCTGAGGACGGCCAGATAAGGGAGGAGGTCCCTGATTCGTGCTGCGTAGATGCCAGAGTTGCAGAGGTCCATGCGCTTCTGCTCGTCTTTGGGTAAAGCGCTCCAGTATTTCCATTCCAAAATTCTTTTTACCCTGTCTCCGTCCCTGTCGAGGACGCCGTACTGCCGCTTGTCCGCAGGACGGAAGCCGAGCACTGTAAACGGGCGGGAGTCGAGGCTTTCGACGAGCTGGAGGTAGGTCTTTTCTTTGACGAGAGGCACGTCTCCCATGGTGATGATGAGGCGCTCGCAGGCAAGGGCGTGCAGGAATGGTCCGGTTGCGAGAAGTGCGCCGCCGGTTCCGTTCAACTCCGGCTGCTCACAGTAGGTGAGTCCGAGAGCCCTCGTGGCCTCCCGGACCTCTTCTTTTCTGTGATTCACGACGACCGCTTTGGGTCCAGGAGGCAAGGAGCCGATGATGTGGACAAGGATGGGATGGGACCCCTGAAAAGGATTGCCGGAGGGCAAAAGAGGAAGAAGCGTCTTGTTGCCCTCAAAGCCTTTCATGCGGCTTCCTCGGCCTGCGGCCAGAATGATCGAAGCGACTGCACCCTTTGTCATGTGTTTTGGTCTCCATCCAATGATGACGCGTTCGTAAAAAGTCTCGCGGTGTGAATCTGTCATTTCGACCGCAGGGAGAAATCTGACTCGCCTTGGCGAGTCATCCTGAGCAGAGCGAAGGATCTCACGATCCTGGACAGATCCCTCTATTTGTTCCGGACAATGCTTCCCATTGGATTTCTCGCTTCGCTCGAAATGACATGAAAATGGGCCTTTTTACGAACGCATCAATGATCTGGACGAAGACAATTTACAATTCGTCGAAGGGAATGTAAAAAGGTTTGTTGAGAAAGGCTGACGGAATCGTTATAAGTTCCTTTCAGCCCTTTCCATAGGCTCAGGACAGGCTTCCATACCCTGGTGGCCTTTCACCAGCTTAAGGCCGGCTGGCGCCGCCGGGAGGCGGTTAGACCCCGCCCCTACACAAAGTACTGCCATAAGCCAAGGAATGGATAATCGGTGATCACGTTATGGAAAAAATCCCTTTGCTTCTCATGTTTCTCGGGCACATCTGGGTGGATGCGTCCCAGGGTATTTTGCCCGTGGTGCTGCCCAAGCTCAAAGAAGCCCTGGCACTGAGTTATTTCCAGGTGGGGCTTGTGGTCACCGTTTTGAACATCACCTCTTCGGTCATCCAGCCGATCTTCGGATACCTGGCAGACAGAATGCGCACCGGGTGGTTTGTTCCGGTCGGCATTCTCTGGACGGCGCTCATGATGGGGGTGGTCGGGTATGCCCCAAGCTATCTGAGCGTGGTTTTGCTCGTCGGGTTTGCCGGACTCGGGACGGCCGCCTTTCATCCCCGGGCCATGATGGTCGTCTACCACGTGAGCGCCTCTAGAAAAGGATTCGGCACGGCGGTTTTCAGCACCGGCGGAAATATCGGCTTCGCCCTGGGGCCTATGGTCGGGAGTCTGCTGGTCCTGGGATTCGGGCTTCACGCCACCATCGGCCTGCTGGGTCCAGGAGCCCTTCTGGCGCTCTTGATCTTTCTCTGGCCCGGCGACTTCCTCAGGCGGGAAGCACCGGCCAAGGGAAAAACTTCAGCAGGCGGCGAAGGTTCCTATTCCATTCTCTGGGGCTCGCTCATCCTCACCTGCCTGATCGTTACGCTGCGCTCCTGGGTGTACATCAGCTTTATCACCTATCTTCCCATGTTTCTCCAGGAGCAGGGGTTGGCTCTAAAGACAGGCAGTCTGATGCTCACCGCGTTTCTTGCAGCGGGCGCCGCCGCGGGGCTCTATGGAGGGCATCTCTCGGATCGGGTGGGAAGACGCTTGGTCATCATCGTAAGCATGCTCCTCTACCCGGTCTTCATGTCGCTGATGATCTTGAGTCGCGGCCCGATCCTCTGGGCTCTGGCAGCGGCCTCAGGCGCTGCTCTGCTGGCTTCCTTCTCCGTGACAATCGTTCTTGCCCAGGAGATTCTGCCGAGGAACCTCGGCCTGGCCTCTGGCCTTATCCTGGGGCTTGGTTTCGGCACAGGAGGGCTGGGAACGGCTGTATCCGGGTGGATCGCCGATGCGGTCGGGCTCTACAAGACGATTTGGAT
>Ga0101944_10007419_pt1 | contig 10984 bp, 10 predicted proteins | sample DewCreD2012metaG_FD_75245 | JGI IMG/M metagenome (GOLD analysis project Ga0101944, IMG submission 75245) | Hot spring sediment bacterial and archeal communities from British Columbia, Canada, to study Microbial Dark Matter (Phase II) - Dewar... ... | reverse complement strand
TTCATCGAGGCCGGACAGGACGCGCACATCACCGGCGGCGCGCTCGAAGACGCCGTGCACGAGGGCGTGCGCCAGGGCTACAAGCAGGGCTTCAACCGCAACAGCATGCTGCGCAGCCCCCTGGACCGCGTGAACACCGGCGACAACACCCCCGCGGTAATCCACACGCGCATCGTGCCCGGCGACAGGCTCTCCATCACCTTCATGGCCAAGGGCGGCGGCAGCGAGAACATGAGCCGTGTGGGCATGCTCAAGCCCAGCGACGGCGCGCAGGGCGTCAAGGCCTTCATCGTGGACTGCGTGGAAAAGGCCTGGGCCAACCCCTGCCCCCCCATCGTGGTGGGCGTGGGCCTGGGCGGAACCTTCGAGAAAGCCGCGCTCCTGGCCAAGCACAGCCTGCTTCGCGGCCTGGGGCAGCCCAACCCCGACCCGGATCTGGACGCGCTCGAAAAAGAGTTGCTCGGGCGCATCAACGCCCTGGGCATCGGCCCCCAGGGCCTGGGCGGCCGCATCACCGCCCTGGCCGTGCACATCGAGTCCCACCCCTGCCACCTGGCCAGCCTGCCCGTGGCCGTGAACATCGAGTGCCATTCCCACCGCCACGCGCACGCGGAGCTGTGAACCCCATGAGCCGCATCGAACTTTCACCCCCTCTTTCGGACCAAATGCTGGAACAGTTGCGCATCGGCGACGATGTGCGCATTTCCGGCGTCATCTACACGGGCCGCGACGCCGCGCACAAGCGCCTGGTCGAAACCCTGGACCGCGGCGAACCCCTGCCCGTGAATCTTGCCGGGCAGATCATTTATTTCGTGGGGCCGACTCCGCCCAAACCCGGCGAACCCATAGGCTCGGCCGGCCCGACCACCAGCTACCGCATGGACGCATACTCGCCGCGGCTCATGGCCGAAGCGGGACTCAAAGCCATGATCGGCAAGGGCGGCCGCGCGCCCGAAGTCATAGACGCCATGGTGCGCCACAAGTGCGTGTATCTGGCCGCGGTGGGCGGCGCGGGCGCGCTGCTCGGCCGCCTCGTCACCGCCGCGCGGGTCGTGGCCTACGAAGACCTCGGCCCCGAAGCCATACGCGAACTCACGGTCCGAGATTTCCCGGCCGTGGTGGTCAACGACACCACCGGCGCGGACCTCTACAAACAGGGCTTCAAACCCTGGCGCACCTCTGGCTGAACCCAACGATTCCCCGCACGGCAGTCAGGCAGCATGAAACGAGACCCAAGAGCAAGGCGGGATTCCCTCCGTGTCTCCGCGTCTCGGCGGTATCCTTCGAACCGATTTGCGCACAAGGCGCATTGTTTTTTGAAACAATATGAAAATTTCAGGGATATTAGATCATAGATTGGTCAGCGGTACGCAACGCGGATCGCGGAACCGGGAACCCGGCGCGGGCCATGCCTGTCAAACAAAAAGGGCCGCACGCCACCCGCCGCAATCCGCATGACAGAGGGACTTTCAATGATGAAACGGTTGATACTCATCCTCACGGCGGTTGCGCTGCTTGGGTGCGTCGCGCCCGGCCTGCGCGCAGCCGCGCAGCAGGACAATGCGCCGGCCCTGGGCCAGGAGGTGCTGCCCGACGAAATCCAGTTCCGCGAGGACTACACCATCGTGGTCAACGGCCGCGTGATCATCCCGGATGTGCCCCCGGTGGAGCGCGACGGCGTGATCTTCGTGCCCCTGCGGTTCGTGAGTGAAGCCATGGGCGCCAAGGTCTCCTGGAACGAGCAGACCCTGCAGGCCGTTCTGGAATGGGACGGCGCGCGCACGGTGTTCACCATCGGCAAGCTCGAAGTGGATTACAAGGGGAAACCCGTGCTCTTGAGCAAAGCCCCGTTCATTTACAGCGAGCGCACCATGCTGCCCCTGAAGATTTCGGCCCAGGGCATTGGATATGAAGTGTACGAACAGCCCAATGTCATGGTCATGACGCGCCCCGACGACGCGGCCACGCCCGCGCAGACCGCGCAAGCGGACGGCAAGGGCAAAGTGGAAAAAGGCGCGCTCAAGGGCATGGCGGGCATCAAGGAAAAGGCGCGCAAGGATCCCATCACAAAATCCCTCAAGCCCTTCGTGCTCACAGCCTGGGCGCTCACCGGCATCCTGTGGATTCTGCGTATGATCGGCGCCATGAACGGCGGCGGCCCGGACCGGTTCAAGGACAAAATCGTGATCGCCATATTTCTTGCCGCGGGCGTTCCCCTGGTGCTGCTCACCATGTTCAGCACATACTGGGCCGCCATGGTGCTCATCGGCACCTGCGTCGTGGGTCTGGTGTCCACGGAAACTTACGAAGACAAGATTGTCACCATGGCCAACACGGCCCAGGGCATGGGCCTCATCTGCACGCTGTTCGGACTGGGCCTGCTCATCGGCCCGGCCATCGCCGAGCGCGACATCGCCGCCATCGGGTACGGCATCTATGTGAAAATCGAGCCGACCATCACCGGCCTGTCGCTCTCCATCTTTTTGAACATGTTGTTTGGATATGAAGCCAGAAAACGAATCGTCAGCCAGCGGGGGTAAGCGCATCAGTTTTCTGATGCCTTACATTGACTTCTGCTTCATGCTCATCATCATCTTCGTGGGCATGCTGTCCATAGCGTACTTCGATCCCGCGGGCCTCACGGACATGTTCGTGCGCGCGGACGATCAGATCAACCAGAGCGTGGGCGAGTATGAAAACGCGCCGCGCGGCGTGGAGCGGCGCGCGCACGGCACGGGCGGCGAGGCGGCCGAAGGCACGCCGCGGCCGCTCATCGGCAAGGACTTCTCGGGCGGCGCCGTGTATCCCGCCCCCGCGCCTCCGCCAGACGCCTCTACGGAATTCCCAACCCCGGACAGCGTGCGCGAACCCATGCCCTACAATCCGCCCCGGGCGGGCCAGGCAGGCGGCGCGTCCCAGGCCGAACTCGACGCCATGCGCCGACGCCTCGAACGCCTGCAATCCGAAAACCGGCGACTGCGAAACACGCAGCCCGCCAGCCAGCCCCGGGGTTCGGGAACCGGCGCCCGGACCCAGCCCCCCGCCTCCGCTCCGGCCCAGGCCAACACGGCGCCCAACGCCGCACAGCCGCCCCAGGGTGCGCAGCCGCAAACCCCGCCCGCGCCGCAGCCGGACAAAGGCATGAGCGACCACTTGTATCTGGACCTCGGCGGATCGCGTTGACGCTCCGCGCGCGCCGCTTTATTCATACCCCGATTTCTTCTACAATGAAGGCATTATGACACGCCGGACTCCGAGCCTCCGCAGATCCGCATCCCGCATCCTCGCCGCGCTGGCTTTGTGCGTCCTGCTCTGTTCCCCGCGCGCCGCACTCGCCCAGGATCCCGCGCCGGACCCCGATCTCTACTTCGTGCATGACCTTGTGTTCCCGGACGGACGCCGCGCCGCAACCATCGCGCCCCAGGGATGGGTCACTCTGGACCACGCCGAACTCGTGTCTCCGGACGGCATGCGCATTCGCCTGGAAACCGATTCCGCCGCAGACCTCAATGCATGCCAATGGGCGCGAATGCGCGCGCAGTTCGTGGATTTTCCTTCGGACAAAACTCTGGAGGTGAACGCCACGGAACGCCGCGCGGAATGGACCCGCCCGCGCGGCGCGCAGACCGCCTGCCTGTGTTTCATGGTGTCGGGACGCACCGGCTCCGTGATCATGCGCGCGGTTTTCGAATCCGGCGGCACGGCCTACAGTTTGTCCACCGAACGCCTGGACTGGGGCCGCAGCGTGGATCCGGACCGCTTCCGGACACTCGAATTCGCCATGAATCTTTTCAGCAATTATTTTTATTTCGAGGGCACGGCCGGACATCGCGGCCTGCAGAATGCGGCCCGGGACGGCAAACCTCTGACTGCATCCAAAGCGCCGCCTCCGGCAGGGACGCCGGACACAGCGCCGCAATCGAACCTGCCGGATCAAACGCCCCCATCAGGTGAAACCGCCGGGCAGTCCCAGCCGGTCCCCGGCCAAAGCGCAACCCAGAGCCAGCCCATGCCGAACCCCGCGGCCATCACTCCGCAACCCGGCGCGGGGACTTTTCCCAAGGATGCGGATCTGGAGCGCGCCAAGCGCCTGGTGCGCCGTGGCCGCTACGACGAAGCCGAAGCCATCTTCCGCGGCCTCATGGTCAAGGCGCCGTACGATGCGCGCGCCGGGCTGGGCGACATCGCCGAGGCCAGGGGCAATTATCAGGCCGCAATCGAAGAGTTTCAGGCCGCGCTGCTGATCAATCCCCGCGCGCCCGAAGCCTACAACGGCCTGGGCAAAGTCGCTTTCAACAGAGGCGACTACGATCAGGCGAAACAATACTTTGACCAGGCGCTGGAGCGCGCGCCCGCGGACACCGTGGCCATGACCAACCTGGGCTGGGTGCGGCTGGCGCGCGGCGATGTGCCCGGCGCCCAGGACTGGTTCTCCAAAGCGCTGGAGGCCGGCCCGTCGCCGTCCGCGGCCACCGGCCTTTTCGCGGGTCTCACCCAGGTGGCCCTGGCGCGCGGCGAACCCGGACAGGCGCTCAATTACATCAGCGAGTTGCTCCGCGCGGACCCGGAAAGCGCCGTGGCCCAGGCATCGCTGGCCCAGGCCAACCTCATGCTCAACGACCCGGAACTGGCGCTCAACGCCGCGCTCCGCGCCATTGAGCGCGATCCCGCGCGCCACGAGTTCCATTTCATCGCGGGCGAGGCCGCAGCCGCAGCCGGAACCCATGCCCAAGCCGTCTCGCATTATGAAAAAGCCATCGAGCTGGCCCCGGCCGCCGCGCCCCAGGCGCCCGCTTACTTCCTGGCCCTGGCGCGCACACTCATCGCCGCGGGACGCAGAAACGACGCCCAGAGCGCCCTGGACCGCGCTCTCAAGCGGTTCCCGGACAACCCGGACATCGCAGCCGCCCTCGATGTGCTTAAATCCCAGGGAGACGGCGCCACGAATTCACAACAATGAAACAACCGGCTCGAATCACGATTGAAAGAAACTTTCCGCTATTGACGCTCACCCTCGCTGCGGCTCTGCTTTTCTGCTGCGCTCCGCCCGCAGCCGCGCAGACCGGCTCCTGCGATCCCGCAACCGCCATGCAGGAAATCCAGGAAAACCCGGCAGAAGCCGACAAGCTCATGGTGTACACCGTGGACGCGCTGGTGAGACGGCTGCGCTGCGTGCTGCCCACCTCGGTCATGGACAGAATCCGGCGCGACCCCGGGGCCGCGGAACTCGCCATCAGCGAGAATGCGCCCGAATGTTACGCCAAAATGCGGGAGGTGTACAACCCGGAAACCGCGGAGCGCGTGCAGGACATGGTGGAGGCCGTGACCGAAGCCCTGGAGCGCGTGCTCATGGATCGCGGCTGTCCGCGCATGCCCGAGGAAACCGCCGCCTTCGTGCGAGGGGAATACGCGCACCGCATTCTCGAAGTGCAGTTCATGATGTGCGTGAACGAACTGCGCCGCCTGGCTTCGGCCCAGAGCATCTTTTTCGGCGAACAGAACCGTTACACCGCGGACATCCGCGAACTGGCCAAATGGCTTGTCCCGTCCGCAAATCCGGATCAATCCGCGCGGCAGGCCGAAGCCCAGGTCGCCCAGGCCTGCTGCGGCGCGGCCGGATGCGCTCCCGGAGACACGGCTCTGGCATGGGATGCGGAATGGGGCATGGAGCTTGACGACGGGGAATTCGCCATTTACGGCTATCCCATCGGAGGCCCCGGTTGCCTTATCCTGGTCACGCCCGATGGCGTGGATCCCGTGTCCGTAGACCAGTGCATAGAGGAAAGCAAAGACGACTGAATGCGGGGCCGCATTCCACCCGCATGACAGATTTTCTCCGTTTTCCAGCCTCCGATGGATATAATATTTACGGCATAAAACCCTTCCCCCGGGCATTTGCACGAAAGCGAGGCGGCCGCGCATGACACGCCAGGCGTTCAATCAGGGAATCGAATTCTATGAAAGCCAGTCATTTGAGGAGGCTGTGGCCGCGCACTCCAGGGCCATTGGCGAGGACGCGGAATTTGCCGATGCCTATCTGGCGCGGGGCAATGCGTATTACCAGCTCGGAAAATTCGACCTGGCCCTGCGCGACTACGATCAGGCCATCGCGCTGAACCCGGACAACGCGGCCGCTCATGTGAACCGCGGCATGACCCGCCGCCAGTTGAATCTGCACCAGGCCGCCATCAGCGATTTCACGCGCGCCATCCAAATCCAGCCCCGCTATGTGGGAGCTCTTTTCCGCCGCGCCAACACCTTCTGCCTCATGGGCGACATTGACAGCGCCATCGCAGACTACACCGCTGCCATCGCCCTCAACCCCGACGATCCGGACCTCCACTACCACCGCAGTTTCGCTTACGACATCAACGAGGAATTCGACAAGGCCATCGCCGGATACACCCGCGCGATCAGCCTTGAGGCTGGATACACGGCGGCTTACGCGGGCCGCGCCGAGGATTACACCATCACCGGCCAATACGAGCTGGCCGTGGATGACTTCAGCGCAGTTGCCGAATTGCAACCGGAAAGCCCTCTGGTGTTCCTGCGCCGGGGACAGGTTTACGCGCGTATGGGCCAGCCCGAATCGGCAGCCGCGGATTTCTCGCGCGCTTTGGATTTGGACCCCGGAAACCGGGACGCGCTGCTCGCGCGCGCGGCCGTGAGGCGCACGCTCGGGGACACCGCCGGCGCAGTCGCAGACCTGGCCGCTCTCGCCGCCGCAAACGAAGAGGATTATCAGGCCATTCTCGAACTCGCGGGCCTGCTCCTGGAACAAGGCCGGTTCCGCGACGCCATAGAGCGCTTCGATCAGGCCATCGCCCTGCGCCCGGACATGCCCGGCACGCACAACAACCGGGGGCTGGCCCTGCGCGCATGCGGGCTTGTCAATGAGGCCCTGGACGCTTTCAACAAAGCGCTCGAGCTGGACCCGGACTACGCGCCAGCCTTCAACAACCGGGGCCTGCTGCGACAGTCGCGCGGCGATCACGCGGCCGCCATCGCGGATTTCACCCAGGCTCTGGCGCGCAATCCGCGCTATGCCGTGGCCTTGAACAACCGCGGCGTGTCCCTGCGCCAGTCAGGGAATCCCGAGGCCGCCATCGCTGACTATTCCGCAGCCCTGGAGATCAACCCGGATTACGCCGTGGCCCTGCACAACCGCGCCCGCGCTTTTCAAGACAAGGGCGATCCGGCGCGCGCGGAACAGGACCTCGCAGCCGCACGCGCCCGGGGCTTCACGGGCACGGATGATGACGAGTAACCCGGCGCTCGATCCTTCCCGGAACAAACTATCACGATATGCTACAGAACTCCCGCTGTCAGCTCTGGTGCGGGAAAATGACGACTTTGAGGGAATCGCCTTTGGCCGCGGCCGCAATTTCAAACCCTTCTTGAATGCGGGACAGCGGCAGACGGTGCGTGATCATATCCATCACATTCAGCGTGCGGTTGCCAATAAGCTCCAGGGCCTCTTCGAGGTCGCGGGGCGCGGCGCCGTATGTGGACGCCAGGGTCCATTCGTTGCGCCAGAAGTCCACCACGGGCACTTTGAAATCTTCGTGGGGAATGGCGAAGAAAAGGATTACGCCCGCACGGTCCACGCACTGATAGGCCTGCGCCAGCGCAGCCTCCGCGCCCGTGCATACGATCACCCGGTCGGCCTTCAGCCCGTCCAGGCTCTTGCTCGCGTGCGCCACCTGGTCCGCGCCGTAGCTCTTGGCTTTTTCCAGGCGGTACAAGTTCACATCCGTGGCCACGACCTTTGCGCCACGGTACTTCGCGAACTGGATGTTCATAAGACCGGAAATGCCGCACCCCAGCACGAGCACGGTGTGGTTGTCCCGGATATCCGCCACGCGCTGGCCGCGCGCCACGCACGCCAGCGGCTCGATCATCACCGCCTCCTCATAGCGCATGGATCCGGGGAGCCGGTAAGTTCCGTTCGCCACATTGATCGCCGGAATGCGCACGAACTCGCAGAAACCGCCCGGATCATAGTTGCCCGAGTGCAGGGTCTCGCAGGCCGTATGGTGGCCTTCGGCGCAGTATTTGCACGCGTTGCACGGCACATGGTGGGACACGAACACGCGATCGCCGGGCGCGAAATCCGTAACGCCCTCGCCTGCTTCGACCACATCGCCCGCGATCTCATGCCCCAGGATGCGGCCGGCCTTGCGGATGCGGTACCACTCCATCACATCCGTTCCGCAGATGCCCGAGGCGGCGATCTTCACGAGCAACTCTCCCGGACCGATCGCGGGAACGGGCATTTCCTCCAGGCGAAGATCCGAATTGCTGTAATACACGGCGGCTTTCATGACGCGAGACTCCTCCGGCGCGGAATGGCAACAGCCCCCGGAGTTGCGTCCGGGGGCTGGCGGGATTGGCTCATATCAATGACGGATCCGGCATGGGCGGCGCGTTATTTGCTCTTGCGCGGGGCGCTTTTCTTTTTCGCTCCCGCCGGACGGTAGCTCTGATACATTTTGTACGCTTCTTCCACGGACACTTTTTCGTGGATCATGGCGCGCACGGCCTGGATCATGCCCACGGGCTTGTCGCTCTGGAAAATGTTGCGGCCCATGTCCACGCCCACGGCGCCCGCGGCCACGGCGTTGTGCGCCATCTGCAGGGCTTCCCGCTCCGGAATCTTCTTGCCGCCGGCCATGACCACTGGCGCGTTTCCACAGGCTTTGACCACATTGCGGAACCCTTCGCAATAATAGGTCTTAATCATATGCGCTCCGATTTCCACACACACGCGTGACGCCAGACCCAGGAAACGCGCGTCACGGTTCATGTCCCGGCCCACGGCGGTCACGGCCAGCACCGGAATGCCGTAGCGTTCGCCCTCGTTCACAAGCTGCGCCAGATTGTCCACGCACTGGGTCTCGAATTCGGAGCCAATGTAGACCGAGCAGGTGATGGCTGCGGCGTTGATGCGGATGGCGTCCTCGATGGCCGTGGTGATGTATTCGTTGGAAAGCTCGTTGAGCACGGTGGGGCCGCCCGACACGCGCAGCACGATGGGCTTGTTCATCTTCGGCGGAATGAAAGCGCGCAGCGCGCCACGGGTGATCATGAGCGCGTCGCAATACGGCAGCAGCGGCATCACCGCTTTGTCGAGATCGCGCAGCCCCGTGGTCGGCCCCTGGAAATATCCGTGATCCACGGCCAGCATCAGGCAGCCGCCCGTCTCGGGGTTGATGATCCGGCTCAAGCGGTTTTGCATGCCCCAGTCGGTTCCGTAAAACATGTGTGCACCTCACAGAATGTATTGGTTCAGGCTGGTTGTTGCGGGATTTCTCGTGTCCGGTCCGCATAGGGCGCGCCGGTCTGGTGAATTTTTTCTCAATCCGCGTTTCATCGGCCTGGAAACCGGGTAATGCAACTACGAATAAAAAAGCGCCCGCCTACCCGGAAATGCGTTCAGTCACATAATAATCCCGGCTTGGGGCGATGTCAACGCGCGCCATTGCGCGATGCGGGAAATGGAGGCTCCTCTTGTCTGACACCGGGAATCTGTGTAACAATAAGGCCGGGAAACAGGCTTTGCCCCGGATCTTTGGACAAATTCCGGGGCTGACCGGCCCGGCTAAAGGATCAAGCCGCTTGACGGAACCGGAAAAAATCACTTTCCTTGATTTTCTCATCCAGCGGGAATACCTCAAAGGGCCGCATGTGGACACCGTGCGCATGCTTCAGAAAAGCAGGTTTTTTTTCGGTGTGCTGGCGCTGCGCGAGGAATACATCACCGTGGAGCAGCTTGAAAAGGCGCTTACGCACCAGGCCTCGTGCGGCGCGGAACAGCGCATCGGCCAGATCATGCTCGACCGCGGATTCATGACACAGACGCAGGTGGATGAGGTTCTGGCCATGCAGAACGCTTCGGCCGAAAACCAGGCTGAACTCATCGTGGACATCGGCCTCATGGACCCCGACAAACTCGAACAGGCCCTTGAGGAATATCGCAAACTGGTTTCTCCCTGAAGCCGCTCCTGGAGTTTAAACTCCGGATTTCTCCTTCACCAAAACACTCTCCTCTTTCCAATAAGTGAATCCGGGATTCCTGCTTCTGTTCCCATGGCATTACCCTTGCTGGCTTTCCCCGTGCAGAGGCAAGCGCTTCAAGCGTCCGGATTCTCCCCTTTCCCGCAGAGCGGATTCCGGTTGAGGCGCTCCGCCATGTCCACTTTGCTTTCCGGTGCCTTCCCGGCATTGCCCCAGGCTTGAATGAACATCAGAATTCTCCAAAAGAATCAGGAAAAAACGCATTGATCGAGCTTCTGTCCGGCCCGTCCAACAGAAAATTCCGCCAAGGCAAACCCCTTGCCTGGAATCAACGAATGCAACACCAAATCCGGTGCTGCGCCTTACGGTTCATGGATCCTGATGATACCATAAAAACCTTTGAGAACCAGTTGCGAATGTATAAGCAAATCATATAAAATGATTGTGACGCATGTCCGGAGGGAACCTGTCCCTGTGTTTGAGGATGCTCGAACACGCCGAATCACAGCGGGCGTGTCATTATTACCCCTCCCCTCCTGGCTTCAAACAATGGATTGTCAGTAGTCTGGGAACAGGTGGACAAACCAGCCGGAAACAGCTCATTGCAAAGGCATTTTGCAGTTCGGACAAGCGCTTGAAAAGGACAGCCGCCGCAAACGGCAAACACGGCGGACGGAGTGGAAGCCCTATGGGCAAATTCTTGATCAGCCGCATCTCCCGCGCCATTGATGATTATTGTTGCCATTCAGCAATACCGCGCTGTCCACTTTCTGCATTGCCCGATATATTTAAAAATAATCCTGTTTTTAATGCGTTTTTCGGTTTTTATTTCTTGCCGGAAAGCGCTTTTCAGGCAGGTGTATTTAGTACACGCAGCGTTTTTACACGGACATGGCCAGATCCCTGGATCATGGACACAGCCCCGAAATGCAGCATCAGGGGCGAACGAAGCGAACAAACCATAAAA
>Ga0101944_10007418_pt1 | contig 10989 bp, 12 predicted proteins | sample DewCreD2012metaG_FD_75245 | JGI IMG/M metagenome (GOLD analysis project Ga0101944, IMG submission 75245) | Hot spring sediment bacterial and archeal communities from British Columbia, Canada, to study Microbial Dark Matter (Phase II) - Dewar... ... | reverse complement strand
GCCCGTCGTGAGCTTGGGACGAAGGTTTCTCGCGAAGTCGGTGTGAGTCCGACGCTGTCCCGCAACTGTAATCCGCGCTCGCCAGTTGCCTCTGGGCCGACGGGCCGGTAAGCCAGGTCGACAGCCTTCGTCGACGTCGCCTGCAGCCTTCGCGGAGAGGTCGGGGCCGTTCAGCGAGCCATCGTTGGCCTGCCAACGGATGCCCCTGCCACGTCGGCTGGGGCATCTCTCTGTTTGCGGTTGGTGGGAGTGCTCACGAGACTCGCCCTCGCCTTCCAGTTTCTGACCATCGCGCCGATCGCTTTGCGGCGCGACGTCTCACCGCGCGACGTCGGCCAGTCGATGGCGCTATTTCCTCTCGTCGGTGCGACGGTCGGCGTGGTTCTCGCGGGCGCGGACGTGCTCTTCGGCCTCGTCTTCCCGGATCCTCTCCGCAGCGCGCTCACCGTTGGGCTCGGCGTTCTGCTGACTCGCGGCCTGCACCTCGACGGCCTGATGGACTCGTGCGACGGGCTCTTTGGTGGCTGGACGGCCGAGCGTAGGCTCGAGATCATGCGCGATAGCAGGGTCGGCAGCTTCGGCGTGCTCGGCGCGGGGCTTGACCTGCTGCTGCGGACGGCCGCGCTCGCTGCGATGCCCCCGGCCGCGCGGATGCTAGTCCTGATCGCCGCGCCGACGATCGGACGGTGGGCGCTCGTCGTCGCGACCTGGGCCTACCCCTACGCCAGGCAGACCGGGCTTGGGGCCGCCTACAAGGAGCACGTCGGGTTGGGAGTACTCGGAGCCGGGAGTGTGAGCGCCATCTTCGTCGCCACGGCCGCGCTCGGTCCGTTCGGCCTGCCGGCGCTGGTCGGCACGGTCGTGCTCGTGGCTGCCGTTGGCGCATTCGTGCTGGCGCGGATCGGTGGCCATACTGGCGACACCTACGGTGCCACCAACGAGGTGGTGGAGATAGCCCTGCTTGTCGCCGCCTGCGCGAGGGTCGCACTGTGACCGCCGGCCGGATCGTCATCGCCGGCGCGCAGAGTGGCGTCGGCAAGACCACGATTGCCTCTGCGATCATGGGCGCGCTGCGCCGGCGCGGCCGGGACATCCGTCCATTCAAGGCCGGGCCAGACTACATCGACCCCAGTTACCACGCGATCGTGTGCGGGCGCGCGTCGCGCAACCTCGACTCATGGATGCTGACCAACGCTGCTCTGCTCGAGCTGTTCAGCCGAGCGACGGCCGGTGACTGCCTCGCGGTGGTCGAGGGCGTGATGGGTCTGTTCGACGGCAGCAGCGAGCCTGGCGCGGTGTCGCCGCGCGGCAGCACGGCCAGCCTGGCCAAGTTGCTCGGCGCGCCGGTCGTTGTCGTGCTCGACGTCCGAGGTGCTGCGCAGAGCGCCGCCGCGATGGCGCTCGGGTATCAGAAGCTAGATCCGGAGTTGCGTGTCGCCGGCTACATCCTGAACCGGATTGGCAGTGAGGGGCACTACCGGCTTTGCGCGGAGTCAATCCAGCTGGCGACCGGGCTCCCAACGCTCGGCTATTTTCCGCGAGATGACGCGCTCGCGCTGCCGGAGCGCCATCTAGGGCTGATACCGACCGGCGAGCACAGGATCGGCCCGGAGTTCTTCGAGCGAGCGATCGCTCAGGCGGAGAAGACGCTGGACCTGGAGGGGGTGGAGAGAGTGGCGACGGAAGGGCTCTTCACCCCCGTTCCCTCTCCAGCGGTTCAGGGGAATGGCCCCGAAGGCGGGATGAGGGAAGATTCACGATACCGATCTCTCTTCCCGCGCTCGTGCGCTGGGGATGGAGACAGGGAGCCGTGTCCTACCGCGCGCATCGCCCTTGCTCTGGACGAGGCGTTCGGCTTTTACTACGAAGACAACCTCGACCTCCTGCGCGCCTGGGGCGGCGAGATCGTGCCATTCTCGCCGCTCGCGGACTCCGCGCTGCCAGCGTGCGATGGCGTGTACATCGGCGGCGGCTTTCCGGAGCTCTTCGCGCGGGACCTCGCCGCGAACCGAACTATGCTGGAGTCCATCAGGCGCGCGACCGGCGCGGGCGCGCCCATCTACGCCGAGTGTGGCGGCCTGATGTACCTTTGCGAGGGCATCACCGATCTCGATGGCCGCCGCCACGAGATGGCCGGCCTCGTGCCCGGCTGGTCGACTCTACCCGGCGACCGGCTCAGCCTTGGGTACGCGACCGTGACCGCTCGCGCCGACAACCTGCTCCTGCCGGCTCGCGGCAGCACTCGCGGCCACGAGTTCCACTGGTCGCGGATTGATCGGGTGGACGCTGATACCGCGGCATGGACCATCGCCGAGCAGCCCGGCCGGGCCGAGGGCTATGCTCGGGGAAATGTGCTCGCGTCGTACATACACCTGCACTTCGGCGCGAATCCGGCGCTTGCACCGGCGCTGGTCGATGCCTGCGTCCGGTATCGAGCCGCGAGAGTGGCGCGATGAGCGGCGTCACCGGAACCGTGGCGCGACGGCTGGCGGTGCTTGGGGTGGCGCTGGCGCTGGACTTGGCGCTCGGCGAGCCGCCCTCTCGGCTGCACCCGGTGGTGTGGATTGGGAGGCTAATCGGGTGGTTTGAGAAGAAGTCCTTCACCCACGACCCCTGTCCCGTTACGAGGGAGAGGGGGGCTGACGGCGGTATTGGGGACACTTGCGCCCTTGCCTCCGGCGCGGTCATGGCCCTTGCCGTGCCGGCCGTCAGCGCCGGGGGCTCGCCGGGCATCGGCGGCTCATGGCGGACTGCCGGGGCAGGCAGGCCGGGCGAAGCCGAAGGACGATCATCGCTCGCAAGAGACGTTGAGCCGGTCAGCGGCTGAAACAGTGGAAGAGCGAGGGCGACGGCCAGGCCGGCGGACATGAGCTGGCGGACCGGCTTCATCGCGCTGATGGCGGACGCGGGCTGGGGGCGCGCGAAAAACGACATGAGGCCTCCCGGCCGCAACAGGCGTTGCGGCGCAACGAGTGTTGCGGGGTATGGAATTGTGGTGGCTCGGACTGCGCGGTCTATTATAGAGCAAGGCGCCGCAGGTTGGCGCGGAGATTCAGCGCCGCGGCGAGACCTGGCCGGGGTGAGTGTGCAAGAAATGTGCCGCCGAATGCGGTTATACTGTCCGCGTTGCAGGAGGCGCGATGAGCTACTTTACACGCTACCAGGATCACCTCGGCTCGCGGCCGGATAAGTTCTATAAAGCGACCTTATTCCAGAGCCCGCGTCTGTTGCTGGGTTTAAATTGTCTGGAGCCGGGCCAGGTCCAGGCCGTCCATGATCACGCGGATCAGGACAAGTTCTACCTGGTGATGGAGGGGCAGGGGGAGTTCGTCGTCGGTGAGGCGACGCAGACCGCCGGCGCCGGGGGCGTGGTGTGGGCGCCGGCCGGCGTGCCGCACGGCGTCCGGAACACCGGCGCCGTGCGGCTGGTCATCGTCATGGGGATCGCGCCGTCGCCGTAGCGGCGGCCCGTCGGGCCGTTGTTACGGCGCGTTGTTGTTATAGAACCAGTTGAACGCGTAATACCCCGTGGAGAGGTGTTCCAGCCGGATCGCGATCTGGTAGGCGCCCCTCAGGCCGGCCGGGATCGTGTACGTCGCCTGGAACCGGCCGCCCTGGCCCGAGTCCTGCGTGGTGACCAGCGTGCCGCCCACGCCGCGCGTGCCCATGGCGCCCATGCGGACGTCGAAGCGTAAGCCGGCCGGAAAGTTGTTCGTCTCGATGGTGACCGACTGGTCGCGCACGACGCTGACGATCCGGAAGGTTGGGATGCCGGTGTAAGGCGGGCGCGCCGTCGCGCTGGGCGGCGCGGTGCTGGTCCGCGTCGGCGTAGGGCCGGTGGCCGTGGGCGGCGGCGTGCTCGTCGGCCGCGTGGCCGTGGCCGTCGGGGTGGGCGGGAGGCACAGCACCTGGCCGGGGTAGATCAGGTCCGGACGGGCCAGGTTGTTGATCCGCACGATCTCGCGCCAGTCCACGTTGAACTGCCGCGCGATCTGGCGCACCCAATCGCCCGCTTTCACCACGTAGCGGTTGGCGCAGGCAGTGGGCGTGGCGGCCTGCTGGGCGACGGCGCTGCCGGCCGGGCTGGCGGCGCCCATCAACAGGGCAAGGGCGAGACCGAGGACGATGGCCGGATAGAGTCGCTTCATTAGAAAGCCTCCCTCATCAAATTGTGGGCGACGGTGGAACTAACTGTATTCTACAACGATTGCTAAAAATGACCGACTATCGCTATCCGAACGAGCGCCTGATCCTGGCGTTGACCGTGCTCCTGGTCCTGGGCGTCATCGCCTTCACGGCGGCGGCGACGCTGTGTGGCAGCCTGTTGTTTGTGGCGACGATGGTGGGCTTGGCGTACTTCCTGAACCGCGCGCACCACGACGAGCTGGTGCGCCGGGCCCAGCCGGTCACGGCGGCCTCCCTGCCCGGCCTGGAGGCGCTGGTGCGCGAGACGGCGGAGCGCCTGGACGTAAGTCGGACGGTCACGTACGTGGCCCCGGGCCGCGCGTTGAACGCCTACACGTTCGGCCTGACGGACCCCAGGGTGATCGTGCTCTCTGCCGGTCTGCTGCCGGTGATGGACCGGGATGAACTGCAATTCATCCTCGGCCATGAGATGGGCCATGTCCGGCTGGGGCACACCTGGCTTAATTCGCTGCTGGGCGGGATGGCCGGCATCCCCAGCCCCTTCGGGGCCGCGGTTATCCTCTACTTCGCGTTCCGGTGGTGGAACCGGGCCTGCGAGTTTTCGGCCGACCGCGCCGGCCTGCTGGCCTGCCGCCGCCCGGACAAGGCGGTCTCGGCGCTGGTGAAGCTGGCGACCGGGGGCGCGGCGCGCACGGCGCGCGGCCAGCAGCAGGCCCGGCTGCAGTTGGAGAAAGAGGCCGACGACCTGGGCGAGGTCGTCGGCGAGCTGCTGTCCACGCACCCGCTCATCGCCCGGCGCCTCGCTGAACTGAGGAAGTATGCCGCCTCGGACGAGTACCGGCGAAAGGTCGAATTACCGGGCCGTTCGTCCTGAGCGCGGCCCGGTCGAAGGACCGCTAGCCCGCGCGCTGTTTCCAATAGCGCAGCAGTCCATCCACCGACATCCCCATGGGGCCGACGCTGCCGTACAGCGCCTGCTCCTGGTCGCTCAGGCCGTCGGCCGCCAGGCGCGCCGCCTCCTGCTCCGTGAAGCGCGCCAAAATCGCGTCCCGGTCGGCGCCGCGCTCCAGTTCCGCGCGCACGCGCTCCGGGTAGTCGTTCACCAGCCGCGCCACCGTCTCCCAGTGCGCGTCCACGTCGTCCAGCGGGCCGAAGTGGGTGAGGTAAAGGCGCGCGAACCGGCGGGCGCGGACCTTCTCGAGGCTGGCCAGCCAGGCCTCGCGGTCGAATTCGGGCGGCGGGGTGGGCAGGCGCGTGTGCCGGCGCGCCGACAGCCGGATGCCGGCCAGGTCGCCGGTGAAGGCGATGTCCCCAAGCTGATAGACCAGGTGGTGGCGGGCGTGGCCGGGCGTGTCCAGGGCCAGGAAGCGCAGGCCGCCGGCCGCCACCACGTCGCCGTCGTGCAGGGCGTGGACGCGCTCGGCCGGCGAGGCCAGGTAATCGCCCCACAGCGGCTTCATCATGTCGCCGTAGATGCGCTGGGCGCTCGCCAGCAACTTGGACGGATCGACCAGGTGCGGGGCGCCGACGTGGTGCACGTGGACGCGCGCGCCGTTCTGCGCCCACCAGCCAGCCGCGCCGCCGTGGTCCAGGTGGATGTGCGTGATCAGCACATCGCGGATTTCGGCCGGCTTCAGGCCGAAGCGGGCCAGCTCGCGCTGCAAGGCGTCCAGCGTGGAGCCGGGGCCGGTCTCCACCAGCACCGGGCCGGATGGGCCGAGCACCAGGAAAGAGGCGATGGCTTCGGGCGCGCCTTGAAAACGCAGGTCGAGGGTGTGGATGGTGAAATCCGTCATAGGGCCTCCCAGCCGGATGGTATCATAAGCGCATGTCGTCTCCGGCGGCCCGGCGCCGCTTCCCCTGGCGGTGGTCGTCTCTGGTCTGGCTGGCCGTGCCGGCGCTGCTGTGGTGGTCGCTGCGCGGCATCCGCCTGACGGACGTGTGGGCGGCGCTCGCTCGCCTGCACCCGGCGCAAATACTGGCCCTGGTCGCCCTCAACGCCCTGACGCTCCTGGCCTTCACGGCGCGCTTCTGGTTCATCTTGCGCGCCCAGGGGCTGTCCGTCCCTTACTTTGCCCTGACGCGCTATCGCATCGCGGCGTTCGGCGTCAGCTATTTCACGCCCGGCCCGCAGTTTGGCGGCGAGCCCGTGCAGGTCTACTCGATCGCGCGCTATCACGGCGTCCCTGGCGCGGCGGCGGTAGCCGCCACCGCCCTGGACAAAGTGATCGAACTGCTGGTCAATTTCGCCGTGCTGGCCGCCGGCGCGCTGGTGATGGTGGAGACGCGCATGTTCGCGGGCCTGCCGGTGGAGAATGTGGCCGGGGCCGCGGCCGGCCTGTTCCTGCTGCTCCTGCTGCCGGCGCTTTTCCTCGTCGCGGCCTGGCTGGGGTGGAAACCGCTCACCTGGCTGCTCGGTCGTCTGCCGGCGCGCTGGCAGGCCCGCCCGGCCGTCGCCGCCGCGGCGCGCTCGGTCGAGGCCGCCGAGGCCCAGGTCTCCGATTTTTGCCGTAACCGGCCGGGCGGCTTCCTGCTCGCCCTGGCGGCGACGCTCGTGAGCTGGGGCTTCATCCTGGCCGAGTACTGGCTCGGGATCGCGTTCCTGGGGGTGACGCTGACGCCCGCGCAGTTGATCGGCGTGATGACCCTCAATCGGCTGGCGTTCCTGGTCCCGTTGCCCGCCGGCCTGGGCGCGCTCGAGTCGAGCCTGGTGGCCGCCTTCACGGCGCTTGGTCTGAACCCGGCCGTGGGCGTCAGCCACGGACTGATCATCCGCGCCCGCGATGTCGGGGTCGGCCTGCTCGGCCTGTACTGGGCGGGGCGATTGGTGACGAAGGACGTTGGGCGGCAGACGGACGCGGCCGAGTCGCCGGCCCCCGTCGCTCGCCCGTCGTCGTTCGTCAGCTCGGGAGAGAGCGATGGCTGAACTGTTGCTGCTTGGCGCCGGCGCGGCGCTCACCGACGGCAGCCGCGAGCCCACCATGCTGGCCCTGCGCGGCGCCGCTTCGACGGTCCTGATCGATTGCGGCGGGAACGCTGTGCGACAGTTGCAGCGGCTGGGGACGCCGCTGGACTCGCTCGAGCGCGTGATCCTGACGCACGAGCACCCCGATCACACCTCCGGCTTCGCGCTGCTGGTGGAGATGCTGTGGCTGAGCGGCCGGCGCCGGCCCATCCCGGTCCACGGCCCGGCGGCCACGCTCGACGTCGTGCGCCGCGTCTTCGCCCAGTGGAACACCAGCGACTGGGTCGGCTTGCCGGCGCTGGAGTGGAACCCGGTTCCCCTGGAGATCGGCGCGCCGGTGGCGACGGGCGCGGATTTTGAGCTGACGGCCGCGCCTGGCGCGCACGGCCAGACGCCCGTCATCGGCCTGCGGGCGCGCGACTTGCGCGGCGGCGGCACGCTGGCCTACGGCGCCGACGGCTCGCCCTCGCCCGGCGTCCGCTGGCTGGCGCGTGACGTCGATCTCCTGGTGCACGAGGCGACCGGAGCGCACCCCGTCCACAGCTCCGCGGAGGAGGCGGCGGAGCTGGCGCGCGAGGCCGGCGCCCGACGCCTGGTGCTGGTCCACCTGGCGCCGACCCAGAACAACCTGGCCGCGCAGCGCGCCGCGGCCGAAGCCATCCTCAACCGGCCCGTGTTTATCGGGCAGGACCTCGACCGTTACACTTTCTAAAATCTATGACCGCTAAATTCATTTCCGGTGTGTTTGCCTTGATCGCAGCGGCCCTGGCGGCCGGCTTCCTCTGGCTGGCGACGGAAGCCTCGCCCGTCTTCGGCGGGCCGGCGCTGGCCGGCCTGGCGCTGGGCGACTTTGAGACCGGCGTGCGTATCGCGGGCCGGCATCTCAGTTGCGCCGACGCCGGGCCTTCGGCCACTCAGGCGGCCTGCCGCCTGGAGGTGGCCGGCCGACCCCTGGGCGTGGACGTGGTTTACTCAGACGCGGGCCGCGCCGCCTTTTCCAGTTGCCGGGCAACTTACGCGGACCGCGCGATTGCATGTGGGGCCGCCTTTTTCGTGGCGCAGGGTCCGGCCTGGGCGGAGATCAAAGAGCCGGCCGCGCTGGGCCTGACCGCGGCCGATCTGCACCGTCTGGCTGCGCAGTACCCGGCCAGCACCTGGGGCGAGACCAACTGGACGTGGACGGGCTTCCTGGTGGCGCTGACGGCGGCCGTGCTGCTCGGCCTGGCCGCGGCCGGGTGGATCGGCGGCCGGCTGCGCGCCCGCCGGTTCTGGATCACGGCCGGCCTCGCGGCGCTGGCCAGCTTCTTCGCGCTCACGATCGGGCTGATGACGGTCCTGTCCGGCCTGGCGCTCATCGACTGAGGGGCTTATGCAACTGACCATCCGCTCCGGCAACCTGATCGAAGCGCCGGCCGACACCCTGCTCGTCAACCTGTTCGAAGGCGTGGCCGAGCCGGGCGGCGCGACCGGCGCCGTGGACCGCGCCCTGAACGGCGCGCTGCGCGAGCTGATCGCGGGCGGCGATTTTGCCGGGAAGTTCAACACGGTCGCCGTGCTCTACCCGCGCGGCGCGCTCCCGGCGCAACGCGTGCTCGTCGTCGGGCTGGGGCCGGCCGAGGCCTTCACGGCGGACCGGGCCCGCGTCGCCGTCGCCACGGCGGCCCAGAAGGCGCGCGACCTCGGCGCGCGCCATCTCGCCACGGTGGCCCATGGCGCCGGCGCCGGCGGCCTGGACAGCGCCCGGGCCGCGCAGGCGACGGTGGAGGGCGCGCTGCTCGGGCTGTACGAGTTCGAGGGCCGGCCGTCGCCGGAACCGGGGCGGCGGGTGGAGGCCCTGACGCTGGTCGAATTCGACGCGGCCAGGCTGGCCGAGGTCGAGGCCGGGGCGCGCGCCGGGCACGCCATCGCCGAGGGCGCCAACTTCGCCCGCGACCTGGTGAACCAGCCGCCGAATGTCTGCACACCGCATTACCTGGCGGAGCGCGCTGAGGCGATGGCGGTCGAGGTCGGGCTGCGCTTTGGCGTGCTCGGGCCGGACGAGATGCGTGAACTCGGCATGGGCGCCCTGCTGGCTGTCGCTCAGGCCTCGGCCCTGCCGCCGCGCCTGATCATCCTGGAGCATCGCGGGGCAGGCGCCGGAGGTGCGCCGCCCGTGGTGCTGGTGGGCAAGGGCGTGACCTTCGACAGCGGCGGCCTGTCCATCAAGCCGGCGGACACTATGCCAGCTATGAAGTCAGACATGGGCGGCGGCGCGGCCGTGATCGGCGCGATGCGGGCCGCGGCGCGGCTGTCGGTCCGGCGTCCGGTCGTGGGGCTGGTGCCGGCCGCTGAGAACGTCATCGGCGGCGCCGGCTACCGGCCGGCGGACGTGTTGCGCGCGTCCAACGGCAAGACCATCGAGATCATCAGCACCGACGCCGAGGGTCGCCTGTTGCTGGCCGACGCCCTGGTGTATGCGCGGCGCTACAACCCGGCGGCCGTCATCGACCTGGCGACGCTCACCGGCGCGTGTTCCATCGCGCTCGGGCGCGGCATGGCGGCCGGCCTGTTCGAGACCGACGCGGCCCTGGGCCAGCGTTTGCGCCGCGCGGCCGAGGCGTCCGGCGAGCGGGTCTGGCCGCTGCCGCTGTACCCCGAGTATCGCGAGGCGCTCAAGTCGGACGTGGCCGACATGAAGAACAGCACCGGCGACCGGTACGCGGGGGTGGGGTCCAGCGCCGCCTTCCTGAAAGAGTTCGCCGAGGGTTATCCGTGGGCGCACCTGGACATCGCGCCGATGGCCTATCTGGACAACGCCAGGCCCCCCTGGCCGCGCGGTGCCACCGGCTACGGCGTGCGCCTGCTGGCCGAGGCCCTGCGCGCCTGGGAGGCCTGAACAGACCCGCACCGGTCAAGACGGTCCTGCGTATTTAATGGGGAGAGGCAGGCGCTTCCGCCATCCGCGCCTGCCGGGGAGACTTCATGCGCCGCAGTGGAATCTTCTGGGGCCTCGCGCTGATCGTGTTTGGGGCCGCGCTCCTGCTGGATAACCTGAACCTCCTGCCGTTCCGGGTCTGGTCGCTCCTGTGGCCGGCGCTGCTCATCGCGCTGGGCGTGTGGATCCTATGGGGGCGTTTCGGGCCGCGCTCGGCGGGCAGCGTGGAGACCGTCTCCCTGCCGCTGGAGGGCGCAACCCAGGCGCGATTGCGCCTCCGGCACGGGGCCGGGCGGCTGGAGGCGGGCGGCGGCGCCGGCCCGGGTGAGCTGCTGGCCGGGGCGTTTGGAGGCGGAGTCGAACGGCGGGTGAATCGGACCGGGGATGCGCTCGACGTCGAGCTGCGTGTGCCAGAGGGCGCCTGGACCTGGGGGCCGTGGGGCTGGGACCGCACGATGGACTGGGCGATCCGCCTCAGCCCGGAGGTGCCGCTGACCCTGGACCTGAACACCGGCGCCGGCGAGACGCGCCTGGATCTCAGCGGCCTGCGCGTGACCGACCTGTCCCTGAAGACGGGCGCGAGCAGCACGGAGATCATGCTGCCGGCCGCCGCGGGCCACACGACGGTCAGGGTGGAGGCCGGCGCGGCGTCGGTGGTATTGCGCGTGCCGGATGGCGTGGCGGCCCGGATCGACGCCGGGGCTGCGGCGGGCGCCGTGGACGTGGATCAGCGCCGGTTCCCGGGCAACCAGTCGCCGGATTTCGCTATGGCCGCCAATCGGGTGGAGATTCACGCCCGCGTGGGCGCCGGCTCGTTGTCGGTGCGCTGAGCCGGGAAGAGGCGATGATCATGCGCCGTTTTGACCCGCGCCTGTGGCTGGGCGTGTTGCTCATCGCCGGCGGCGTGCTCATCCTGCTCCAGAACCTGGGCGTCCTCGACCGCGGGCTGGATTGGCTGTGGGCC
>Ga0101944_10007417_pt1 | contig 10990 bp, 10 predicted proteins | sample DewCreD2012metaG_FD_75245 | JGI IMG/M metagenome (GOLD analysis project Ga0101944, IMG submission 75245) | Hot spring sediment bacterial and archeal communities from British Columbia, Canada, to study Microbial Dark Matter (Phase II) - Dewar... ... | reverse complement strand
CTCTTGCTGCTGACGGTCTTCTCCTCTCATGGCGTCCCTACACCAGGAAAGACGCATCAAACATTTCCGAGGTGTCTTGTTCCAGCTTTTTTCAGCGACCTGCTAGGCTTCAGGAACCGCCCGATGGCGCCGCTGCTTCGCGGAGAGCGGCGGCCAGTTTCAGGAGCGAGTTTTCGGCGCCTGCCCTGCCCGTCAGGCAGAACGCCGGGAGGCCTTGTCCCCCGCCGAACGCCACCACGGGAGTTCCTGCGATCAGGGCGGTGGCAAGCCACTTCTGCGGAGCCGCGTCCGCCTCCGGTTCAGCGAGGGAGACTGCGGGAAAGATCACGGCATCAGAGCCGTCCAGGGCTGCGTTCAACCACTCCTGCACTTCCCGCCGCAGTCTCATCGCGCGCAGGTAGTCGAAAGCAGTCAGCTCCCGAGCCTGTTCGAGAAGCTCCCTGCCCTCCGCTGACGACAACATTTCGTCCTCCATGGCCTCGCCCGCCTCCGCCGCAAGGACAATGTCCAGAACATCGCCGGAGAGTTCCTTCGAGTGTGGAGCAGCATCGATGGAAATACCTGCCTTTGCGAGAGCGGCGGACAATGCCGGGACCGACGCGCCTTCAGCAACCAACAACTTCCGTGGAAGCCGGGTATATTGCGGAACGAAGCGAAAGGTCCTGCCCGGAGAATGGAAGCAGCGGCTGTCGCCGCCGCTCATGGCGGCAAGCACATGGCCGCAATCTTCGGGCGTGCCCGCCACAGGGGTGACGGCTGCCAGGGTCCAGGACACCGGCGCCGTGCCGAAACCGCTCACGGTTCCGAACGTGGGCCTGAGAGCCCAGCAGCCGTGGCGCAGGGCGGACCGCAGAACATTTCCGTTGAAATCGAGGCCGATCGCGAACGGCAGCAGGCGGCGTCCAACCGCGGCTGCGCAGGGATCGGCTCCGCCGGACCGCCAGAACTCCGCGGCGCCCGGAGGAGGAGAAGAGAGCACAGCCAGAGGAATCGCTTTCGCGCCCCGGAGACGGCTCACGGCGGCTGCATCCTCCACCTGCCTGGGGTGGACGTCTGCGTTCCAGAACGGCGGGCGCCCGGAGACCTGCAGGAGCTCGCTCACGCCAAACGGCGCACCCTGGAGGAGGCCGCGAGTCCTTCCACGGCTCAGCTCCCGTTCCACGCCGCGGGCTGCGCTCATGGCCTCGCGCTCGAGAATCTGGCGGACGGAGCCGTCCCGGGCGCCTTCCGCCTCGAGCGCCTGAACGGCCCGGCGGATGACGTCCCGCGCCTTGACTGATCCGGACCGCAGAAGGCCGTTCAGATCAAGCAGGCTCGCCTGCGCCTGAGCCATGGGACCTCACGGAATAAAACGGAACGCAGGAGATACGTTCTTGCCCGGCCGCGCGCGCCGAAGTTTGGCGGCGGCCGACCGGACAGGCTTCTGACGGTCCGTCTCCTGCCGCCGGTCCTGCCGCGGCGTTTCCGGACGTGCGGCCAACGGCAGTGCGAACGCCGCTGCCAGACGCCGCCGGGTCAGACCTCCCTGATTTTTCACAGGTGCCCCCCGTGCCTCCCCTGATGGAGGCGCAACATTTCTTCCTGCTCCTGCAGGGCTTCGAGCGCAGCCCGCTCCATGGCTGCGCGCGGAGCTGTTTCTCCAGTGAAGATTTCGAACTGGCGCGCCGCCTGTTCGAGGAACATTTCGAGGCCCGGGATCGCTTTGCGCCCCTCGGCTGCCGCGCGCTTCAGCAGCAGGGTTTCCTGCGGCGTGTAGACCAGATCGAAAACCAGCGAGGCGGGGATGGCGTTGTGGAAGAGGCAGTTCTCCGTGTGCGGCCACATGCCCACCGGGGTGGCGTGGATCAGGACATCGAAAAAGCGGGCCTCGGCCTGCTCCAGCGTCAGCGCCTCGGCGTCCACCAGTTTGGCCAGAGCGCGGACGCGGTCGATGTTGCGGCCGGTGATGGAGAGGCTTGCTCCCGCATTCTTCAAAGTGAAAGCGGCGGAGCGCGCCGTGCCGCCGTTGCCGGCGATGAGGACGCTGGCTTTGTTCAATCGGATGCGCTTCTGCAGAGGCACCAGAATGCCGTCGGTGTCGGTGTTGGTCCCCCGCCACCGCCCCGCCTTGCGGAACACGGTGTTGACGGCGCCGATCCGTTTCGTCAGCGGATCGATCGAATCCAGATAGCGGATGATGCGGTGCTTGTGCGGGATGGTGACGCTGAAACCGGCCAGCGGGAGCTTTTCGGCCAGCGAGAAGAAATCCTTCAGCTGAAGCGGAGAGACGAGAAACGGCAGGTAGAGCGCCTCCACGCGCCGCGCCTGCAGGGCGCGGTTGTGGACGGCGGGCGAGATGCTGTGCCGCACAGGGTCGGCGATGACGCCGAAGAACTTCGGCGATTTCCAGGGGCGATCGACGCGGTACAGGTTCCTCAGGACGCGCGCCATCACCTGGCCGGCAGCCGTGCCCTCCGTCATGGACGGCGCGGCGTAGGTGTAGACGCCGCCGAAGACCGGGCACAGCACGCGCGTGGGGAAGCCCATCTCCGTCATCGCCAGCAGAATGAGCGGCGTTTTCGGGTAGCTGCGCGCCAGGGAGAGGACGCGCAGATTGTCGGAAGGCTTCCTCGCCGTCGTGACGATCTTGTATGCGGAAGCGGGCACTCGCAGCATGCGCTTCATCAGCGGATCCAGGGCGGGCGTGCCCTCGTAGTTGTGGTAGCTGACGATGATGTGCGCCTTGCCTTCCAGCAGGTGCAGGGGGGCGAGGGGCGCTTCCGCGCTTTCGATTTCCACGTCCACGGCGCGTGCGCCGGCATCCACCGCCGCGCCCAGAATGCGGAACTCCTCCTCGATGCTGCCGTTGAAGCGGCCGTGGTTCTGATGACGGCGGCAGGTGGCCAGCAGCGTGGCGTCCGGGTACAGCTCGAGAAACTTCCGGATGACCGGCAGCCCGTCTTCGGGGCGGGGCAGATAATCCAGCCGGAATTCGAGGAATCTCTCCCCGGCGTCGGCTTCCCGCCGGGCGTGCTCCAGAAGACGCGACGCATCAGGCAATCCGAGGGCGATGCAAATCTTCGGCAATGGAGCGCGTGAGATCATGTCCTCCTCGAAGGCTGGCCTGCAATGAAAGACGATATCATCTCACACCCCCGGCCTGCTCTACTGTCCGCTCTCCGGCTGCGCCTCCTGACGCGCCGCCCATTCGGCGGCGAGCCGGACGGCGTTCCCGCTGCACAGCCGGACCGCCCCGCGGCGCCACGCTTCCAGGCCCACGTCCAGTGTCAGCTCAGGGGCCATCAGTCCGAGTTCCAGCTCGCCGCGCGCGATGCGGACGAAGAGGTCGAGAGAGGCGATGCAATCCTGCACGGGATCTCCGCCCGCCAGGAGGCTGAGCACGGAGACATCGCAGCGCTTGCAGATCTTGGTGGCGATCACGCGCAGATCGTCGGCAAGCAGGGCGGGGTCGAGAATCGCGTGCAGCCGCGCGCCCGATTCCGCGCACGACCGGCCGATCTGCATCAGTTCCGTTTCGACCTGCTGGAATTCGCGCGACAGCAGCTGGGCGGAGTTCAGAACGAAGCCGATTTCGCGGACGCCGCGGCGCAGGAGATCGCGCGCCTCGTAGAGCTTCGCGGCCGTCGTGGAGGCGCCGTAGGGAAATCCGGCAACGGCAATCACGGCCGTCTGGCTGCTGCCGGCCGCCCGCAGGGCCCGCTCCGCATCGGCGGGGAAAACAGCGACGGCGCCGAGGCCGGCGGCCACGGCTTCGCGGCATCCAGCCAGCAGAGCGGCGTCAGAAAGACCCGGCCGCAGGAGCCACAGCGACAACGCGCGCGTCCATTGTTCCGCAGACGGAAACTCTTGCCGATCGGGTGACTCTTCCATAGGGGACACTCTCCAGGCTTTGCAACGCCAGCAGGGAACGGACGGCGCGCTTCGGGATCAGCGCTTCCGCGCGGGCGGTGTGGCGGACAGTTTCTGCAGCTCGACCCGCGCGCGCCGGGCGGCGTCGCTGTTGGGCGCCGACTTGATCAAGGCGCGAAGCTCCTGCTCCGCTTCCGCCCGGTTGCCGAGTTCCATCAGGGCGCGGGCCTTCATCAGGCGGGCGTCGTTTGTCTTCGAGTTGTTCGGATAGGCCTCCAGCACCCGGTCAAAGGCGGCCACGGCATCCTCGAAGCGCTTCTGGTTGTAATGAATCTCTCCGATGTAATACTGCGCGTTGGGCGCCATTTCCGTGCCGCCGAACCAGGCCAGGTAGTTGGTGAACTGCTGCAGGGCGAGATCGAAATTGCCGCCCATCTTGTCGCGCAGCGCATCGTCGTACAGGCTCTTGGCGGAGACGCCGGGGGGCGGGCCGCCCGCCGGCGCTGCGGGAGGCGCGGGAGGCGCCTGCATCGTGCGGATCGTGTTTTCCAGATCCGCGATGCGCTGGTCGACCTTGGCCAGCCGCGAATTGACCTCCACGAGCGTTTCGCGAATGTAGCCGAAGTCCTGGCTTAACGTGTCGACTTTGCCCGTGACGCCAGACAACGGCTTCACCATGGACTCTTCCAGCCGCTTCTTCAATCCGCTGTCGAGCACAGCGAGCGAACGGTTGGCGGCGGCGATCTGCTCCTGCATCGCCTTCAGCAGCTCTTCCATCTGGGCCAGCCGTTCGTTCTGCGTCTTGTTCATCAGCCGGACCTCTTCCTGCAGAAGGGCGAGGTCGCGGCCGAGCTCGACGAGCTGGTCTCTGCGCTGCGCAAGCGCTGCAGCAGGCCAAGCCAGCGCAATGACGGCGGCAATCGCGAATGTGCGCATCGGTTTTCCTCCCCGCCGGAAGCGGCGCGGGGACGGCTGTCCGTGGCCGCCCCCGCGCTCCGGCGATTACTGAACGCCGACGAAGTGGGCGCGGCGGTTCTGTTGCCAGCAGGACTCGTTCGACTCAGTGCAGAAAGGACGCTCCTTGCCGTACGAGATGGTCTTCAGGCGGTCTGCCGGGACGCCGAGCTGGACCAGGAACTCCTTGGTCGCATTGGCGCGGCGGTCGCCGAGGCCCAGGTTGTACTCTGCCGAGCCGCGTTCGTCGCAGTGGCCTTCAATCAGGATGGCCGCCGAGGGGAAGTCGTTCAGAATCGACTTCAGCGCCTCGACGTTCCGCTGCAATGTGGCGCGGGCGTCTTCGCGGATTTCGCTCTTGTCGTAATCGAAGAAGATGTCCTGGATCTCCCGCGCAATGCGCTCTGCCAGACTGGCCTTAGGCTTGGCGGGAGGGGGAGGCGGCGGAGGAGGAGCCGTCACGGTTACCGTCACGGCAGCCACGGCATCGCCTCCGGCGCTGCGCGCCGTCATGCGATAGGTGGTTGTGTCGCTCGGCGAGACGATCCGCTCGCCGCGCGGGGGAACCGTGCCGATGCCCTGGTCAATCACGACCTGGCTGGCGTTCTCCACATTCCAACGCAGCGTCGAGCTCTGCCCGCGAGTGATCGTCGAGGGCTCCGCTGTAAAAGAGCGGATGACCGCGGCCGGGGGTTTCGGCTCTTCCTTCGGAGGAGGCGGCGGCGGAGGCGGAGGAGGAGCAGGCTGCTTCTTCTTGCAGCCGGCGGCAAACAACAACAGCAACGCACTCAGGATGCCGATGGCGATGAGCCGTGGTGTCAACAGGCGCTTCATGATGGGCGAAATGCCTCCCTTCTGTTTACAGTCTCTGTTCTGTCCGGGGTCTGCGATTCGTCGTCTTCCCTCAATCCAGTCCGTCACTTCGACCATACTGGCATCCAGTTGTTGCCTTCCGTCGTCAACTGACGGACGCCCGTGCCGTCGGCCAGCATGGTGAAGATCTGGTAAGATCCGGTGCGGTTGGAGCAGAACGCCAGGTGGCGCCCGTCGGGCGCCCAGCTTGGGTTCTCGTTCCTGCCTTGCCCGTGCGTGAGCTGCACCGTCTCCTTCGAGGCTACATCCATCAGGAACAGGTTCCAGTTGCCGGGCGCATAGCCTCGAGTCCACGCGAACGCCAGGTGCCTCCCCTCCGGGTGCCAGGCAGGGTTGCTGGCCTCGCCCTCCCCGTTGGTCAGCCGCTCGACGTCCGCGCCGTCCATATTCATTCTATATATTTGTTGCAGCCCGCCCCGCCCGCTCACGAAGACAATGTCGGCGCCAGTCTTCGGATTCACCTTCGGTTCCGCTTCGATGGCCCGGGTATTGGTCAGTCTCCGGGGATTGCTTCCGTCCAGTTCTGCAATATAGATCTGCATGTACCCGCTCACCGAGGAAGCGTAGAGCACGTGGCGTCCGTCCGGAGTGAACGACGCCTGTGCATTCGTCGGCGCGGCTGAATTGCGGAACGGAATGAAGCGCCCCGTCTCCGTCGAGTACATCATGATCTGCGGCTGCCCTTTCGCATACGTCGTGAACGCCAGCCGCCGTCCGTCGGGAGAAATGGAAGGCATGGTGCTGATCGAGTTGAAATGCGTCAGCCGCCTCTGATTGCTGCCGTCGAAGTCCATCACCCAAATCTCTTTCGTGCCCTTGCCCTGTCTGTCGCTGACGAAGTAGATCTTCGAGCCCACCAGCGACGGGACGCCGAACTGCGCCAGGATGTCGGCGGCGTATTCATGTGCAATCTTGCGCGCGCCGTCGGCGCTGAGTTCGCCGGTGTAGACTTTTGTGAACACGCGAGCCGAGGACGGCTGCTCAAGCCGCGTGTTGAAAAAGTTGCCGAAGGCCACCAGCCGTCCGCCCTGTTCGCCGAGATACCCGAAGCCGAGATAGTCCGCATTGACCGGCGCGCCAGCCCAGTCGGCGAGGCAGAGACCGCCGCAGGGCGACTGCGGCGGAGAGGGCGTGCGCAGGTCGCGCTCCTGCTGCGGCGCGTTGAGAGGGTAGAAGCTCTTCGGCGCCATGGTGAACACGCCGGAGCGCTGCACGTCTTCAAACACCGTGGCGTTGAAGACGTCGGCGAACTGCGCCGACGCACCCGCGCCGCGGAAGTCAGGCAGCGCGATCACTTTCCTTGCGCCGCCTGTCAGGCGGATCACAATGTCGCTCTGCACCTGCGTAAACGCGGCCGCCGCGGCCAGCGCAGTTATGGCAACCACCATCCAGTGTCTTTTCATCGTTTCAGCTCAAACCAGAATTCGACCCGCGCGGGATCGCCTTCGCACCCCGGCGGGATCGGCTCGAAAGGGCTTGCCTCCAAAATAGCGCGCTGGGCCGAGTAGTCCAGCGCAACATTGCCGCTTGATTGAACCAGACGCACGTTGCGGACCTGGCCGTTGCGCTGCAATTCGAACATGACGATGGCAGGCGGCAGCGTGCGGATGCGGGGATCCACCTGCTCGGTGCGCCAGCGCTGCGCCACGCGGTCCCGCAGCACGGTGACGTAGCCGCCGCAGCGCGCGCCGAAGGGAGCGCCGCTGCCCACGCCTACGCCGCCGGCGCCCGGCGCGATCGAGTACATCGGGCTTGCGGCCGCCTGTCCCCCGCGGGTGAACACCTGGTTTTCGCCGAACTCCCGCATATCGCGGCGCGCGGTCTCGGTGCGCGGCGTGCGGTCCGTGCGCGGGGCCTTGCGGCTCCTCAGCGCAATGGCGTCGGGCTCGGGCTGCTTTGCGGCCTTCTTCGTCTCCTGCTTCGGCGGAGTGGGGATCTGGGATTCGGTGTCAGAGGCCAGCCGGTTCACCGGTCCGCTGCGGCCGGCGATGGGAATGTTACGCACGGGGCTGACGCTGTAGGCGTTGCCTCCTCCCAGCGAATTCGGATCGCCCCAGGGCGTGCGCCTGCCGGCGCCCGTGATGGCCGTGGCCGCAATCAGCCCGAACACAATGGCGTGCAGCGCCAGCGAGGCCAGCAACGGGCGGCGGAACTCGTCCCGCTCCTCGAGCACATCGACGTGGCGCAGCTCCATGGCTTTCCGCCCTTACTGCCGCGAGTCTTCCGGTTGCGTGACGACGCGCACGTCGAGACCGCGTTCTCCGAGCGCGCTGATCACCTGGGCGATCGGATCCCAGATCGTCTGGCTATCCGCTCTCACATAGACGGCCTTCGCCCCCGGGAACCGCCGCTGGAACTCCTCGCCCAGCCGGTGGATGTTGACGGGCGCCTCATTCAGGTACAGTTCGCCGTTGCGGGTCAGCGTCACCACGGGCAGCTCTTCGGCGCTGTCGCGCACCTGCTTCACCTTCGGCACCTGCACTTCCAGGCCGAACTCCATGACATGGGCCGTGAGCATGAAGATGATCAGCAGCACCAGCACCACGTCCACCAGCGGCACGACGTTGATCTCGGACAGCGCGCCGACGCTGCGCCGCCTGTAGCTGCCGCCGCCTCCGCCACCGTTGACCGAGAACGCCATGGCGCTACTCCTCGAACTGCCGCTCGACCAGGTTGAGAAACTCGAGCGCGAAATCGTCCATGCGCGCGGCAAATTCCTTGATGGCATGGCCGAACGCGTTGTAAGCGACGGCCGCGGGGATGGCCGCCGCGAGACCGGCCGCCGTGGCGATGAGCGCCTCGCTGATGCCGGGCGCCACAGCCCGCAGGCTGGCGCTGCCTGCCGAGCCCAGCCCCTGGAACGCGTCAATGATGCCGAGCACCGTCCCGAAGAGGCCGACGAACGGCGACACCGTCGCCGTCGTCGCCAGCCAGCTCATGCGGCGCTCCAGCCGCGCCACTTCCTCGCTGATGCCCAGCTGCAGCGCGCGTTCCAGCGCGTTCTTGTTCACGATGCGGCCGCGCGCCTTGATCTGCCGCGTCACTTCCTGGTAACCGAAGTCGAAGACGCCGGTCAGCGGGGAGACGCGGAACTGCTCGAGCGCCACGGCCACCGCGTCGAGCCCCGGCGCCTTGCGGAAGGCGCGCAGGAATGCCGCATTGGCCGCGCCGCCGTTGCGGAACTGCGACCACTTGGCGAAGATGACCGCCCAGCTCATCAGCGAGGCAAGCAGAAGCAGGACGAGAACAAACTTGGCAACCGGCGAGGCCGCCAGCACCAGCTCCCACAGCGAATGCTGCTGGAGGAGCGCCAGGGGCAGGCTAGGGAACAACGGGCACGCTCCTTGTGTGGCTCTGCCTCCATCATATCGAAGGGCGGCGGAACGGCGGCATCAAACATTTCTCTGTTTTCGCGTTTTATCGGCCGATCTTCGCGGGCCTTCGGCAGACCGTATACTTGTGCTGAATGCTGGTGGAACTCGCCGTTGAGAATCTCGCCGTCGTCGAACGGCTGCGCCTCCGCCTGCATCCCGGATTCAACGCGCTGACCGGAGAGACAGGCAGCGGCAAGAGCCTCGTTGTGGGCGCACTGAGCCTGCTGTTCGGCGGCCGCGCCTCGGCTGAAATGATCCGCACGGGCGAAGAGCGCGCCGTGGTTTCAGGCATTTTCGAGGTTCCTCCGGACCCGCGGCTCCGCGAGCTGCTGGAGCAGGCGGGCGTCGCCGCCGAAGACGGAGAACTGCTGCTGGAGCGCGAGGTCACGGCCGCGGGCAAGTCGCGCGCCTGGGCCGGCTCGCGCCCCGTGACCGTGGCCTTCCTGCGCGACCTCGCCCCGTATCTGGGCGACATCCACGGGCAGCACGACCAGCAGAAACTGTTTTCCCCGGAAGCGCAGCGCGAAATGCTCGACGAGGCCGCCGGGGCGCTGGACCTGCTGGAACAGGTGCGCGAGGCGTGGCAGGGCTGGCGGGCTGCGCTGCGGGAGCTGGCGGATCTGGACCGCGCCGAGCAGGAGCGGCTCCGGCTGGCGGATCTCTGGTCCCTGCAGAGAAACGAGATCGCGGCCGCGGGGCTCAAACCCGGCGAAGACGCGCAGCTCGAGAACGAGCGGCGTGTTCTGCGCAACATCGCAAAGCTCAGCGAGGCTGTCGGGGCGGCGTACGGGCTGCTGGAGGAATCGGAATCGAGCGCGGGCGCGGGCGTCGGGCAGGCGCTGAAGCGCCTGGAGGAAGCAGCCCGCATCGACGCCGCGCTCGGGTCCGTCGTGGAAACGCTGCGCCCGGCGCAGATCGCCATCCGGGAGGCTTCCCACGAGCTGCGCCACTATCTCGGCAACCTGGAAGCCGACCCGCGGCGGCTGGAAGAAGTGGAAGCGCGGCTGGCTCTGATCGAGCGCCTGAAGCGCAAGTACGGGTCGACGATCGAAGAGATCCTGGCGTTCTTCGAGGATGTTTCCTCGCGATTGGCAGCGCTGGAAAGCGCAGGCGAACGCCGCGCCGCCCTGGAAGAGTCGGTCGCGCGGCTGGAAGCCCGCTTCCACGAGCTGGCCCGGGAGCTGCGCGAGCAGCGCACGCGCGCGGCGCGCAAACTGGCGCGCAAGGTTCAGGAAGAGCTGGCGGGACTGGCCATGCCGGGCGCCGTGTTCCGCATTCAGGTGGAAGCGTGCGAACCCGGCGAGACCGGCACGGACGCGGTGCAGTTCCTGTTTTCAGCCAACGCGGGCGAAGAGCCGCGCCCGCTGGAGCGCGTGGCCAGCGGCGGGGAGCTCTCGCGCGTGGCGCTGGCCATCAAGACCTGCATGGCCCCGGCGCGCGAAGGCGCGGCGCGCACGCTCGTGTTTGATGAAGTGGACGCCGGCGTCGGCGGAGCCGCGGGCGAGATGATCGGACGGCGCCTGCGCGAGCTGGCGCGCCGCCATCAGGTGCTGTGCGTGACGCATCTGCCGCAGATCGCCGCCTTCGCCGAGCATCACTTCCTGGTGTCGAAAAGCGAAGCCGGCGGCAGGACCGCCGCCGGCGTCGAACTGCTCGGCAACAAAGACCGCGTGCGCGAGATCGCCCGCATGATGTCGGGGCAGAAGCTCACGCAGGAGGCGTTGCGCCACGCCGAGAAGCTGATCGAGCAGTTCTCGGCGCGCTGAGCGCGCTCAGCCCTTGTGCCAGTACATCTCCCAGCCGAGGTACTTGCGTCCTGCTTCGTAGACGGCTGCGGCGACCTGCGAGAGGTTCGCCGCCACATGGTGCTCGAAGCCGTTCTCGCAGATGTAGTGCAGCAGAGCCTGCAGGTTGGGAATGCGCGCCACGCCCGCGCCGCC
>Ga0101944_10007416_pt1 | contig 10990 bp, 11 predicted proteins | sample DewCreD2012metaG_FD_75245 | JGI IMG/M metagenome (GOLD analysis project Ga0101944, IMG submission 75245) | Hot spring sediment bacterial and archeal communities from British Columbia, Canada, to study Microbial Dark Matter (Phase II) - Dewar... ... | reverse complement strand
AATTTGGCTAATTTTAAGGCTCCAGGGACTAATCCACTTATTATTTTCATAACACTATTATAGTGTCACCATTCTATCTGAACTAGATCAGAAGATGAGTAGTGGAATCTGAGACGGTTCAGAAACCGCTTATAATGGAACAATCCACAGGAGATCATCCTGTGGATTGTTCCTGGAGGAAGACAATGAAAAAGCTATTATTAGCGAATCCTATGCGAGACTCGCTAATGTATATATTATACAACATTTGTCAAGTGCTTTTCCAGAGGTTTTATGTTTTTATATAAAAGATTTTTAACATTGAAACCAGTTCCAATTCATCCGCCAAGTTTTTTATGACCTCCGTGAGAATGTTGCCCGCCCTTGCGTGCACCGGCAATCTGCCTTTCTTTGCTCTCGGGGGTGAAATGCTTTTCAGCCCGACCACCTTTAAGACCACCACGCCGGGCTCCTTCAATCTGGCGCTGTTTGCTTTCAGGAGTGAAATGCTTGGGAGCGCGTCCTCCTTTTTCACCTCCCTTTCTTGCACCTTCAATTAAGCGTTCTTGAGCCTCTCTGGACATGAGTTCTTCGCTTTTTCCCTCGGGCATTCTGTTTCTCCTTCCTGACTGGTTGGAATATCAAGTTAAATATCATAGTCGCGTCAGAAGATAAACTAACAGTATTAACTCCTTTTGATTAGTTTATTAAAATTACTCTTTTCACCGCGGCTGGTTTTTTCCTGGTAGATAAAGGCGAGATTGTTTTCATCGAATTTACGGAAAAATTCCTCCCAGGTTATTTCTTTTAAAGATTTGCTGCGTCCTGCACTATAGCCCGGGAACATTAACCTGAGAACGCCGATTTCATTGCCACCTGTACCAATTACTGTTGCAGGTTTAGCTCCACGCTCCTCAGCCCATTTACGGATTACATCATGATCGGTGGTAATTCGGGATGACTTGGAAGCGGGTGCTTTAACTTTACTGATTCCACTCTCATTCATAAATAACCTCCAGGTACGATATCTGAATCGGAATTTTCATAGTTGCTATTTGCTGGAGTAATGATTTAAGACGCTTCAGTGCGCTTCCCGGGATCGTGCATATGGGAATGTTTACCACCTTTTCTTGCCCCTTCTATTTGCCGGGCTTTACTTTCTGGCGTAAAATGTTTCGGTGCAAGTCCGCCCTTCTTAGCTCCAGCCCTCTGTCTTTCTTTACTCTCAGGAGTGAAATGCTTCTCCGCTTTTCCGCCCTTTCTGGCTCCTTCTATCAGCCTTTCCTGCGCTTCCCTTGACATTAATTCACCAGCTTCTTTCTTTTCCTCCGCCATCTCAACCTCCTCGAATTAACTTAAAAGATCAAACCGGTATTGATCTTACCAGCACCCTGCAATTATCTCTGCTTAAACGTGGGAAGATCTGTTATAATTGTGAACGCCAGAATACATCCTTGTTGCATAGATTATCAGAAGTGGGTTTATTACCTTAATTTCCTTGCCCACTTCCTTATACCTAATATTTTAAGTTGGGTAGCAAAGCTAAAGCATCAATAAACCTGCGTAATTTTAACACGTGAAAAATACGTACGATGCTCTCGTTCACCTGATTTACGCACTCTGGCTAACCGGGTGTTTTCGAGCTATACCAGCTCTGGAAAACGTTATCCTGTCCGCCTTAAGTTTATCCAATACGATACCTGTGATAGAATGTAATCAAAATTAACTTATTTTGGCACTGGGAGGAGCATATGGGGGGTTATGGGAAACCTGGCACGATTGGAGAATTAAGGGCATCTGGTTACAAAATCAGGACGTTAAGGGAGGAGATGCGCCATAATCTGCTTGAGCAAATTCGTTCTGGTGAGGAAATTTTTCCAGGGATTATCGGATATTCTCAGACTGTCATACCTCAGATTGAAAATGCGATTATTTCAGGTCAGGATATGATACTGCTTGGTGAGCGTGGACAGGCAAAATCGAGGATCATGAGAGATCTGATTAACCTGCTGGATGACGAAATTCCGATTATCGCTGGTTGCGAAATAAATGATAATCCATATAGCCCTATCTGTAAAAGATGCCGTGAAATGGTAGCGGAAATGGGGGATAATACTGAAATTGCCTGGCTCCCGCGTCACGAGCGCTATGGTGAAAAACTGGCCACGCCGGACGTGACCATGGGTGATTTAATTGGAGATGTAGATCCGATAAAGGTAGCAGAGGGAAGATACCTTTCCGATGAGCTTACCATACATTATGGTTTAATCCCCCGCACCAACAGGGGAATTTTTGCCATCAATGAACTACCTGATCTCGCTGAAAGGATTCAGGTCGGTTTGTTTAATCTGATGGAGGAGCAGGATGTCCAGATCAGGGGTTACCGGGTCAGATTACCTCTGGATGTTCTCCTGGTAGCCAGCGCAAATCCTGAAGATTATACCAATCGTGGAAGAATCATTACTCCTTTAAAGGATAGATACGGTGCACAGATCAGGACTCATTACCCGGCGACAATCAGTGAAGAAATCTTGATTATGGACATGGAGCGTCGTCAATTTTCTGATGATGATATCAGGATTATGGTCCCTCAATTCATGAAAGAAATCATCGCGCAGATAACTCATCTGGCACGACAAAGCCCCGATATCAATCAAACCTCAGGTGTGAGTGTCAGGGTTTCGATTGCAAATTATGAGACTGTAATCAGCAATTCGGTGAGGAGAGCAGTCAGGCTAAAAGAAAAAACGGCAGTGCCGAGAATCAGTGATCTATCCTATCTTCATGCATCCATGGATGGCAAGATTGAGCTTGAAAGTAGCCTCGAGGAGACCAAAGGTCCAAAGATAATTGATGACCTGATTGAAAAAGCTATTCTGGAAGTCTTTAATCGTTATTGTCAGCCTGGGATGCTGGAAGCTGTGCTGTTGCCTTTTCAGAAGGGTTTGACTGTAGAGGTATCGGATCTTCTGCACAGCCAGTTTTATCTTGATATGCTTAAGAAACTGCCGGGCATTGAACGTGCTTTGAAAAACCTGAATTGTACTGATTGCCCCGAATCTACAGCCTCTGGTATAGAGTTTATCCTAGAAGGTCTTTATACCACGCGAAGGCTGAGTAAAACCAGGCTCCCGAATAAGCGTGTCTACGGACGGTAAGAGAAATGAACACTTATCGTTATTTTAAATGGGATGGAACGGAACCATTTTCTTTTGATTCAGAGAAATTAATGGATGAATTGAGTCGCAGGATCATGTTTGATGGGAACCTGACCAGAGCATTATGGGATATGCAAAACGCTGGTTTGAGAGATGACCTCGGCAGGAGGATGCCAACCCTGGACGAGCTTTTACGTCGTTTGCAGGAGAAGAAAAGGCAACATTTGAACCGCTATAATCTGGATTCAGTAATGGATGATATTCGCAAAGCGGTTGATGACATAATTGAAACTGAAAGGCAGGGTATTCAGAAGCAGTTAGCCTCTCTTAGAGAACGAGCTAATAGAGAATTCCCAGAGCTAACTCCTGAAATGAAGAAAAAATTGATACAGACAGAAGAAGAAAAAGCCAGTCGTAATCTGTCCAGACTGGATGGTTTACCTTCGGATGTTGGAGGACGGATCAAGGAATTGAGTCAATATGAATTCACCGATCCGGATGCGAAGCGTAAATTCGATGATTTAATGAACCTGTTGAAGAAAAGAGTACTGGAAAATTATACCAGGGAAATTGGCAATTCTTTGCGGAATATGGATCCTGCTGCTCTTTCGGAGATCAGAAGCATGTTGCAGGCTCTGAATCAGATGCTGGAGCAAAAGCGCAGGGGGCTTGAGCCTGATTTTGCCGGTTTTATGCAAAGGTTTGGACATTTTTTTGGTCCAAATCCACCTCGTGATCTGGACGAATTAATTGAACGTCTGCAGGAACAAATTGCCCGGGCTCAATCGCTGTTGAATAGTCTTTCAACGGAGCAGAGACAGGAGCTTGAAGACATAATCAATTCTGTAATAGATGAAGAAACTCAGCGGGAACTGGCTGATCTGGCTGCTAATTTGCAGATGTTAAATCCTGAGGGAGGACAGGCAAGCCAGTATTCTTTCTGGGGAGATGAGCCACTTTCATATTCAGAAGCTCTGAAATTGATGGAAGAATTAAGAAAAATCGAGAAGCTGGAAGATCAACTGGTCAATTCAAGATTAAAACGTTCACTGGATTCAATTAATCGCGAAATGATCAGAGAGATCCTGGGAGAACAGGCAGAAGCAGAACTTGAGGCAATTGGACGCATCAGTAAATCGCTGGAAGAGGCGGGTTATTTGAGGCTTGAACAGGAGAAATATTCCATCACCCCAAGAGGAATGCGCAGAATTGGTGAAAAGGCTCTGAGTACTGTGTTTGCAAGACTGAGAAAAGACCGGACCGGGGGACATGTTATTTCCAGACAGGGTGGCAACGGAGACAGGCTGGAAGACACCAAGAAACATGAGTTTGGGGATGATTTTGATTTAAATATCGAAAAAACCATCATGAATGCCCTATTACGTACTCATACTCATCCTGTTAAACTTGAGCCGCAGGATTTTGAGATCTACAGGAAAGAGCAAACCTCGCGCTCTGCCACTGTTCTGATGCTCGATTTAAGCCTTTCCATGCCTATGCACGGCAATTTCCAGGCGGCTAAAATGGTGGCTATTGCTCTGGATACACTGATCAGCAGCAAATACCCTAAGGATAGCCTCTATGTTCTCGGATTCTCCAGTTATGCGCGCAGGATTAGCCGCGAGGAACTTACATATATTAGCTGGGATGATTTTGATCCATATACTAATATGCAACATGCATTCATGGTGGCGAGAAAATTACTGAGTAAAGATAGATGCGAGAATAAACAGATAATTCTTATCTCTGATGGCGAGCCTACTGCCCACATGGAGCACGGGCATGTTTATTTTCAATACCCTCCCAGTTTGCGCAGCATACAGCTAACTTTGAAAGAGGTCATCAGGTGCACCAGAAATGGTATAGTGATCAATACCTTCATGTTAAAAGGACGTGGATATTATAATAGCTTCGTCATGCAGATGGCCAGGTTGAATCGAGGAAGGGTATTTTATACGACCGCCGATAATCTTGGAAAATACATCATTGTAGATTACATCTCTAACAAAAAAGAAAAAATAGCCTGAAGTCTATGTTTATAACTGGGAGATTTCTGATTTATTGGAACTGATTATCGGTCAGTCTCATTCTGTGTCAGGGATGGAAGAATATACAGGTAATTAACCGTAAGATTGCTTGCATATTTTGTTTTATGGATCTGTAACAATCTTTTTACCAGGTTATTCCAGGCTGATTACCGAAACCGGGCATCCATCTACTGCTGATTTTGCGCAGGATTCCAGTTCTGCTCCTATTTCTCCTTCAGCGGGATTTCCGTTTTTACGGAAACCTTCCCTGATCCATGCTTTCTCTCCATCTTTTAATTCGAAAATATCCGGACAGGTTGCTTCACAAACTCCACATTCAATGCAGCCTTCCCTGTCTATACGTACTATCATTCTGCACCTCGTCAGATTAATAGGTGATTACAAAAATTATTATATAACATGAAACGTCTTCTTTTTACAGGCTTTTTCAGAGCTATATTAGATATTGTAAGAAAGCAGGGAGACGGGATAATCAATCAACTTCCTGTGTCCCCCTCTTATTATCGCCCGATCAGTTAGCTATCAAGTGCCATTCTGGTTTCCCTGATAAAATCAACCAGCGTGGTGAGGGTGGGGTCTATTTTCATTAACTGAATCAACCTGCTACCAATAATGACTCCATCCGCCAATCTGGCAATCTGCCTGGCCTGGGCAGGTGTGGATATCCCGAACCCCACGCATAGCGGCAGATTGGTTGCTTCACGAACTCTGTTAATGAATTGATCCAGCCCTGCTGGAAGGCTGTCCCGCGGACCGGTGACGCCCGTTACGGAGACAAGGTAGATATAGCCGCTGGATTTTTCAGATACGATTTTGATTCTTTCTTTAGTGCTGTTGGGCGAAAGCAGGTAAATTTGATCTATCCCCTTTTCACGAGCAGCATATTCGAGAGTTGTACCTTCTTCTGGAGGCAAATCGGGGATGATAAGTCCATCAATGCCAGCCTGTGCGCAGTTCCGGCAAAATTTTTCCAGCCCGTAACTCAAGATGGGATTAAAATAACCCATCAAAACTAGTGGGAGGGAGATTTTTCTCCTGAGCTTTTCAGCAGTTTCCAGACAGTTTTCCAGTGTTATCCCGTTCTTCAAGGCGATGTGGCTGGATTCCTGGATGGTAGCACCATCTGCCAGAGGATCGGAAAAGGGTACCCCAAGCTCAAGAATATCCGCTCCATTTCCGGCAAGCGCCAGAGCCGCTTTGATAGTTGTATCAAGGTCAGGATAACCTACTGTAATATAGGTAATCAGAGCTTTATGACCGGTATGATTGAATACATTCTTTATACGGCTCATTGATTATCCCCCAGTGCGTTCATGACAATCTGTAAATCCTTATCACCTCTTCCGGAGAGATTGACAATTATAACCTCGCTTCCCGATAGCTCACGGGCAATTTTAAGAGCGTAAGCTATGGCGTGAGATGATTCCAGCGCAGGAATTATTCCTTCAGTCCTGGATAAAATCTGGAATGCCTCCAGGGCTTCTTGATCTGTAACGGAAACATAAATCGCTCTGCCGGTTTCTTTGAGGTAACTGTGTTCAGGTCCTACACCAGGGTAATCAAGCCCGGCTGAAATGCTGTAGGCTTCCTGTATCTGTCCGTGTTGATCCTGCAGGATAAACGTTCTGGCTCCGTGTAAGACGCCAGCTTTGCCGGCAACCAGCGGAGCAGCATGCCTGCCGCTTTTCAGACCCATGCCAGCCGCTTCGACTCCAATCAATTTTACCTGTTTATCTTCCAAGAAAGGATGGAATATCCCCATCGCATTGCTGCCCCCACCTACACAGGCAACAATGTAGTCAGGCAGTTTTCCCGCCTGTTGCATAATCTGTTTACGTGTTTCCTGTCCAATTACTGACTGGAAATCTCTGACCATTGCTGGATAAGGATGAGGTCCGACCACTGAGCCGAAAATGTAATAAGTGCTTTCGCAGGTTGCTACCCAGTCCCTGATTGCCTCATTAACAGCATCTTTCAAAGTGCGACTTCCACTGGATACCGGAACTACCTTTGCTCCCAGCAATTTCATACGGAAAACATTGGGAGCCTGCCGGCGGATATCCTCTTCACCCATGTAAATCACGCATTTCAAACCAAGCATAGCGCAAACCGCTGCTGTAGCAACACCGTGCTGACCGGCACCGGTTTCTGCAATGATTCTGTTTTTCCGCATCCGGCGTGCCAGTAATCCCTGTCCCAGCGCATTGTTGATTTTGTGGGCTCCGGTGTGTGCCAGATCCTCTCTTTTTAAGTAGATGCGGGCGCCTCCCGCATATCGTGAAAGCCCCTCAGCAAAATAGAGGGGTGTGGGTCTACCAACATAATCCCGGCACATTGAAGCGAATTCATCCCAGAATTCAGGATTGGATTTGATTTCTTGATACGCTCTGGTCAACTGATCCAGAGCTGGAACAAGCGTTTCAGGAACGAATCGTCCTCCAAAATTCCCAAAATAACCCCGCTGATCAGGTAACATAAAGTACTCCTTTTACTGTATCTTTTTTCATAATATATCTGTAATATACATAATACTCCGAATCAGTTCCAGAATGTTTTAATTGCACCTGATGGGATAAAATCTACTTATCTCAAGCATGAGTTTGTGGAATTGCTCTGGATAAAGTGATTGCCTTCCATCAGAAAGAGCATTTGCAGGGTCGCAATGCACTTCAACCATCAGACCATCTGCGCCAACGGCAAGCGCCCCTCTTGCCAGGGGAATCACATATTCCCTTTTTCCAGCGGCATGGCTGGGGTCAACAATTACAGGCAGATGGCTGAGCTCTTTAATCGAAGGTATTGCGCTCAGATCCAGGGTGTTCCGTGTGTTATCCGAGAATGTCCGTATTCCCCTTTCACACAGGATAATCTGGTGATTGCCTTCAGACATAATATATTCGGCAGACATTAACAACTCTTCAATGGTGGCTGCAAATCCCCTTTTGAGCAGTATGGGCTTATTGGATTGCCCTGCCCGACGCAGAAGGGAATAGTTTTGCATATTTCTGGCACCAATCTGGATTATATCTGCGTACTGCTCAACAATTCCTAAATTTTCGTGATCGGTAGCTTCAGTAATGATCAGCAATCCGGTCTCCTGGCGTATCTTATCCAGAATTTTCAATCCCTGTTCTCCCAGCCCCTGAAAACTATAAGGTGAAGTCCGGGGCTTATAAGCTCCTCCCCGGAATATTTTTACTCCATAGTTTCTTACCAGAAGGGCAGTTTTCAGGGCTTGTTCCTCACTTTCAACTGCGCAGGGACCAGCGATTATGACTGGCTCGTCACTCCCGATTGTGACTTCACCGATCTTAATTACACTCGGTTGTGGATGAGTTTCACGGCTAACCAGTTTGTAAGGTTTGGTTACCCGGAGGGTTTCCTTGACTCCTGGGAGAGACAGGATGTGAGAGTCCTCTACCGGACCCTGGTTTCCGATAATACAGATGGCAGTCCTCTGGGCTCCTGGCATGGGAATTCCCCGGTATCCAAGGCTCTCTATATACTGGATAACTGTTTGAATTTGCTCCTGTGTTGCATCGTTTTTCATAATTACCAGCATTTCAGATATTCCCTCCGATAGATGATCTTACCGCCTCGATAAAAGCTCTGATTTTCTGGATGTCTTTCTTTCCTTTCGTTTCGACACCGGAGGACACATCCACTCCCGCCGGATGCACTGTCCTGATTAAGTCCTGTACATTATCGGGTGTCAGTCCTCCGGCTATGAAAACTGGCTGAGTTTTACAGACTGTCTTCGCTAAATTCCAATTAAAAGTTTGTCCCGTTCCACCAGAGGTGCCTTTAATTCCCGTGTCCAGTAAAAATATCAGGCGCTCTTCTGGCAGATATTGGTAACCGGTCTGGATTTCCTGCAAGATACAGGATGCATCAGAAGATTCATTTACGTGGATTACTTTGATGATCGGCTTCTCGATCTTCCTGCAGTATTCCCAGTTTTCCTCTCCACTGAGTTGTATCCAATCGAGTCCTGATTTATCTGCAATGGTATTAACTTCTTCCGGTGTTGAATTCACAAAAACACCTGCCGTTTGAATATTGATTCCGCGTTGTTTCAAAGTCCGTATGATAAAAGTAGCCTGCTCAGGGAGAATCAGGCGGCGGCTTGGAGCGAAAACAAAACCCAGGTAATCAGCGCCGGCTTCCGCGGCTGCCAGAGCCTCTTTGATCCCGTTGATGCCGCAAATTTTAATTTTAATCATTGAAGTTCCCTGATTTTTGATCTGATATTGTTTGAGGTTACCAGAGATTCTCCCACGAGTACGGCATTAACGCCGATTTTTCTGAGTCTGATGACATCATTTCGATTGCGGATTCCACTTTCACTCACCACCAGTCTATCCGGTGGAATCAACGGTCTGAGTTTTTCGGTTGTAGAGATGTCAACCTGGAAGGTTTTTAAATCGCGATTGTTTATACCGATTATCTTAGCCCCGCAGTCCAGAGCAATTTTCACTTCATCTTCGTTATGGACTTCAACCAGGCAGCTCAGGTTTAACTGTTTACTCAGAGATAGGAGTTCATACAATTTTTGAATTCCCAGTATGGCTGTGATGAGCAGGACAGCATCTGCACCAAAAGCGCGCGATTCCCAGATTTGATAAGGATCAAAAATGAAATCCTTACGGAGCAGAGGTGGGCGGATGCTCCCCAGAGCATAGTTTATATATTCCAGATGATCCAAACTCCCCTGAAAATATTTTGACTCTGTAAGGACTGATATAGCGGCTACTCCACTTTCTGCGTATGCCCTGGCTATGCTCACCGGGTTAAAATCCGGACAGAGAATCCCCCGTAAAGGAGAAGCTTTTTTCACCTCAGCAATCAAAGCGATTCCCTGACCTGCGAGAGCTGAATACAGGTCAAGCGGCGGAGAGGTGCTTAAAGCCATCTTTTGCAGCCTTGATACAGGAAGATTGTATTTTCTAGCTTCAATCTCCAGCTTTTTATCAGCGACTATCTTGTCAATTATCATTTTTTACTCCGCTATTTCATGACTGAAATGTCTCAGCTTTTCCACTATTGCCAGAGCTTTTCCCTGATCAATTACCGATTTTGCAAGTGAAATTCCATCTTCGAAAGTTTTAACCTTTTCTCCGGCGATCAGTGCTGCGGCAGAGTTAAGGAGGACGATATCGCGCTTTGGTCCCCTTTTCCCGGATAATACCTCCAGGATAATTCTGGCATTTTCCTGAGGAGTTCCGCCCAGGACAGATTTTAGAGGTGCTCTTTTGAGTCCATATAATTCAGGTGTAATTTCACTCCTCGTTTTTACCAGTGCCCCATTTACAATTTCCCAGTAAAGTGATTTGCCGGTAATTGAGAGTTCATCCATTCCGATCAATCCGTGCACGACCAGGGCATGCCGGAGATTCAATTTTGCCAGCACATGAGCAATTTTTTCCGCGAGTGAGATTGAAGGAGCACCGATAACCTGATACTGAGCCTGTGCTGGATTAATCAGAGGTCCGAGGATGTTAAATACAGTACGGATACCAATTTCTTTGCGGGGACCGGCGGCAAACTTCATCGCCGGATGAAAAGCCGGTGCAAACATAAAACCGATATGTGCCTGACGAATGCACTGGGCGACTTTGTCCGGCCCGGGAGCGATATTGACACCTAAGGCCGTCAGGACGTCGGCAGAGCCGCAGGTGCTGGTGATGGCGCGATTGCCGTGTTTGGCAACATATACCCCCGCTCCGGCCGCCACCAGCGCGGCGGCTGTGGAGATGTTGAAGGTTTTCATCGCGGCACCGCCTGTGCCGCAGGTATCCACCAGAT
>Ga0101944_10007415_pt1 | contig 10990 bp, 6 predicted proteins | sample DewCreD2012metaG_FD_75245 | JGI IMG/M metagenome (GOLD analysis project Ga0101944, IMG submission 75245) | Hot spring sediment bacterial and archeal communities from British Columbia, Canada, to study Microbial Dark Matter (Phase II) - Dewar... ... | reverse complement strand
ACGCTGCCGTCTTCGGCGTAGAGCGTGTACGCCACCGCCATTTGCGCCGCAGGCGCCGACGAAGTGGCCTCGCCCATCTGGCAGCGCTGCAATACCTGCAGAGTGGCCGGGTCAATGTCGCCGTTCGCCGGTATCTGCAGGGTCACGTTCGTGACATTATATTTGCGCAACAGGTCAAGCTTGCGGCCCAGGCTGCCGGCCGTCTCGATGTAAACGGTGCGCTGCAGCCCTTGATCGTCCAGGTAGGTGTAGTAATAGATGCCCAGGGTATCGTCCCACTGCACCTGGCCCTGCAGGCGGGGGTTGTCGAGGCTGATGACGACGTTGCCGTCGTCGCCGGCTTCGGCGGCGATGGTGCCCAGGAGCGGCGCAAGCGCCTCCTGATAGCCCTTCAAGAGGAGATAGTTGCCGCTGCGTTCAACAGAATGTGCAGGCAACTCAATGGCGAGTTTGCTTGCTCCAATTTCATCTGTAGCGTAATTCAGCAGCAGTTCCATCTCGCCGCCTGGCGCATAGGCGCGCGGGTCAATCGGTGCCGGCACGATCACCGTAGTGGCCGCGCGGCTGAGCGCGCGCCAGTCATAGCCGCCGGTGTTCCATTGCTCCGGCGAATCCGCACTGGGCATGTCCGTATTTTTCGCCGGAAAAAGGATAAGGAATGAAAATACTGTCGAAAAACTGCATGACGGGAATTAAAGCAGGAGTCAACTTCCTGACTGTTTCAAAAGATTCGGGGTACACGTAGTTCACCATGGGGAGTTTTTTCCCTCTCAAGGGAATGGTGTCGGTATAGTCTACGTAATTGGTTACAGCCACTGCAATCAGGTAGGGCATAATGGGGTAGCGGTGTTTCCAGTAAGCCACGCGCAGGCTGTCGTTCACAATGGTTTCGCTGATCAGCAGTCCGTTGGAAGCCGCCCTGTAAAGAACTGGAGTGAAAATCCACATATCGAGTGAATCAATTTTGTCATACAGGTCCATTTTGGATGGCATCCAGTAAGGGATTCCAAAAGGTTCCGACAGTGTCCATGCTTCGGGAATGTCGTTATGACTTTTTCGGAAATAACCATAAAAGGAAGGGTCGGGAGGATTTCCATGATAGTATATTGAAAGGGAGTCGTACTTTCCTTTTTCCATTGCAGGAAGGTGGATTACAACCCTCAAAGAAGAAGGCAACCGGTCGAAACGTAACCTGGAAGATCGTTGCACAACTGAATCGATGGAGAGAGAATCATGAAGAAATACGACAATGGTGTCCGGTGAAGGTTGTCTGGAGATGAAATGAAAAGTTTGTTTTCCCCGGATACCTGTTGTGGCGGGGTTAATGTATATCTCAAGCCGCTGAAAGGTGATATCCCATGAGGAATCGGGGAGTGGAATTTCCATCCCGTGCAACGGGAAGAATTCAATAAAGGCAAGAAAGACAATAAAAAAGACAGCTTTCATACAAGTGGGGTTTTGTGCTTGCCCCTGGCGTCAGCCTTGAAAAGACACAGGCGTTGCTTTTTGCTTTCTTATGATTCGTCGTCCATTTTGGTGATGTCGATCTGTTCGTCTTTTGCCGAAGACAGGTCGTAATGTTTAAGAGGATTTTTGGTCATTTCTTTGTACAGGCGCCGTTGTTTTACGATGTCCTCGGCCAGATAAAGTGCCTTCCGGAAAGAGTCGCATGAGGCTACTCCTTTCCCTGCCAGTTCGTAAGCCGTACCGTGGGCAGGGGAAGTGCGTACAATGGGCAGGCCAGCGGTGTAGTTTACCCCATCGCCGGCAAAGATGCCTTTAAAAGGAATGAGTCCCTGATCGTGATACATGGCCAGGACGGCATCAAATTGTTTGTATGAGCCTGCTCCAAAGAAACCATCGGCCGGGAAGGGACCTACAGCCATAATCCCCTTTTCACGTGCTTTCTCAATGGCAGGGGCGATGATATTTTTTTCCTCTTCTCCCAGGAGGCCGTTGTCACCTGCATGAGGATTGAGGCCCAACACGGCGATCTTGCCTTTCATGATACCAAAATCCTGAAGCAACGATTGATGCATCAGTTCAAGTTTTGAGAGGATGGCTTCCACAGTAATTCGTTGAGGCACCTGCTGAAGAGGAATGTGCCCGGTAACAACCCCTATCCGTAGAATGTCGTTGATCATGAACATCAGGACGTCGGGTACGTTAAACTGGGACTGAAAAAACTCAGTGTGTCCGTTAAAACGGAATTTGTCGGATTGAATATTTTGTTTGTTGATAGGTCCTGTAACCACGGCATCCAGTTTACCGGCTTTCAGATCTTTCACCGCGGCTTCCAATGCCCAGAAAGCAGCTTCTCCTGCCATGGGAGTTGATTTTCCCAGTTCCACCCGGATTTCTTCCCCGGGATAGTTGACAAGATTCAGTTTGTTGCTGCGTGCTTCTTCGGCCGATCGTACCAGGTTAAAGGTAATGTTCCCCATGTTCAGGGCTTTGCGATAATACGCGGCCACTTTGGCCGAACCGTAAAAAACAATGGTGCAGTTTTCGGCGAGGCGTGCATCCAGCAGGGTGTTCAGAATAACCTCGTAACTGATGCTGTTGATATCGCCGTGTGTGATTCCGATTTTTATTTTTTCGCTGGTCATATCGTTTAAACTATTCAAGAGATTAAAGATACTACGATTATTTTATTTATTCTTGTACTGGTCTGCCAATTGCCTGGCAAAATGATACAGCAGTCTTACACATGCTCCGGTGCCTCCTTTGGGTTTGTAGCCTTCGGCGGTTTTGTTAAAGGCAATGCCTGCAATGTCGAGATGGATGAAAGGACAGGGAGCAAATTTTTCAAGAAATTTGCCTCCCACAATGGCTCCGGCCGATCGTCCGCCAATGTTTCGCAGGTCGGCAATGTCTGATTTCAGCATCTCGCCGTATTCGTCCCACAAGGGAAATTCAACCATCCTTTCCCATGTCTTTTCGCCACATTCTTTTAACCGGTCCATGACTTTCCTGTCGGCGGTTCCCATGGCCACCATGGCGTAGGGACCCACAGCCATCGATGCCGAACCCGTGAGGGTGGCCACATTGATTAATAATTCCGGATTGTATTTTTTGGCATAGGCAATGGCATCAGCCAGAATCATTCGTCCTTCGGCATCGCTGTTCATGTTTTCCACAGTCATGCCGTTGTACATGCGGATGATGTCTCCGGGAGCATAGGCATTAAAACCGGGACGGTTGTCGGTGGAAGGAACCAGGGCAATGACGTGGATGGGCAGCCGGTTCATGGCAATGGCATAGAGGGCACATGCCACAGCCGCAGCACCTGCCATGTCGCTTTTCATGTAATCCATTGAATCCTGGGTGGGCTTTAAACTGAGTCCTCCTGTATCATACACCAGTCCCTTGCCTACCAGCACAAGGGGTTGTTTGTTAACTTTTTGTGCAGGTTTCCATTCCATGATGGTAAAAGAAGGAGGGTCCACCGATCCTCTGTTCACAGCCAGCAGTCCTCCCATCCTCAGCGATTCTATTTGTTTTTTGTTCAGTATTTCGGTTTTGCAACCGGCTTCTTTGCATAGCGAAGCAAGGGCATGGGCCAGTTGAACTGCATTCAGATGATTGGCGGGCTCATTCACCAGATCACGGGCTTTATACACTGCTTCTATAAGCGTTTGTACTTCTATGGCTTCTTTCTTCTGGAGCGACTTGTGCACCACCACAATTTCTTTTAGTGAGGTTTTCTTTTTTTCGTTGGTGGTAAGATACCGGGTAAACCTGTAAGAAGCAAGGGATAGCCCTTCGGCACACGCCATCAGCGCTTGCGGCGAACAGGACGAACTGCTTACTTGAACAACCTCGGCAGAGTGCCTCGATATTGTTTCATTGACACGGGCTCCTGCTTTTCTGCATTCTTCAAGAAATGCATAAGAATCGTCAGTGGATTTGTTGACAAAATGGACAATGACAAAGTTTGTGTAACGGTTGATGACAATGGTCTTTTCATCTTTTTCTTTCATCTGCTTAAGATACTGGTATTCTTCCTTGCTGAAGAATGACGCCTCAGGCATTTTTTCTTTTTTTTCAAGAAGAACAAGAGGCAATTTCTTTTGAAGAACCTCCGAAGTCTTAATTTTTATCATACTCAGGTGTGTCTTAAAAAATCAATAAAAATTTTATTGCCGGAAACTTACCGGTGTTTCTCCTTTTTTCCGGGTTGTTCTTACACAGTTGTTTCAGGCATGACAGGGGATTGCAAAAATACATTATTTCTGCGGCTTGAAAGGAATAAACCATGAAATTTCTTATGCGGGAGCATTCTCCTGCTGATGAAGCAAAAAAGTGAGTTACTAAAACAGATTTTGTGCCGGTTATTTTGTCTTTTTCTTTTTCCCGGTGAGTTTTTGCCAGTATGACGAGAGGAGCTCGGAAAAAGAGTTGAATTCTTCGTGGTACATCAATCCCACGCCCTGTTTATGGAGTGCCTGATCATAGAGGTTATAGGCATATTGATCGGTATTGGCCCGGTTAAACGCTTTAAACCGGAATTTGCCGTCATCGGTAATTTTTACGTCCAGATCAATATCGCCGAGAATTTTGTTCTGGATGGGCGAAACGGGAGGATATCCTGTTGTCCCGGTGGAGGGATTTCCATAATAATCAAGGCTGCCGGTAATGCTTACCCGGTCGTTGAGCAATTGTCTTGAGACACCTATTTCCACATTGCTTGAAGAAAACATCATACCCACATCCCATGCATTTTTCCCCAGGAGGTTGTTCAGCTGGCTTGACAGAATGTCGTACGAGGCGTTAGTGGAAGCAGAAGGAGCCGTGGATGCTGTATGGGAAGGCATTCGTGAGGGATCGGTATAAAAGGTACTTGTGGCAAGCAACCAGATAAACTGGCGGGGCAGTTCATCGGGTGTAAGAATGCTGTTGAGCCGGGTTCTGGTTTCTTCGGTGGCGTTAGGCAGGTAAATATCATAGCGGAGGGTTGGGTTCAATAATTTCCCGCTGAGGTATAACCAGCATTCTACAGGAATCTTTGCCGCGGAAGTCTGTCCCTGATCGTCAGGCAATACTCCGGCCAGCGAGGCACGGGTGCGGTAAATGGCTTTTACATCGATGGTGGCATCCACGGGATCACCATGCCATTCAATGATTCCACCCCTGTCAATTTTAAAATATTTTACGATCAGTTGTTTGAGCGAAAAACGGTATTCTCCTTCTTCAATGATGTATTGCCCGTACATGTTGAATTTTCCGAGGTCATCTATTTGAAGCTGGATGTTCCCTTTTCCTGTGGCGGTGATGGCATCTCCGATGATGGGATCAAGAATGAGCTGAATCTTGGCTTCCGGCGTAGTTTCGATAGCCAGCTTGAGGGTGAGACCGCTGGTGGTGGAAGTGCGGATGATCCTTTGTGCTGAAAAATCCGAAGAGGAAGACTCATCTTTTTTGTTCACAAAGGTGATGAATTTTTTTTCTTCAATCTCTCCTGTGTTGAAAGGAATTTTTATCCAGGTGTTTTTATCGGTAGTGGCGTTGACGGTGATGGCAAGGTTTGAAGGAGTACCGCTGATTTTGATCTGCCCTGTGCCATAAGCCTGACCATAAAAATAAGGATTGTCTTTTTCACGGGTATTAAGCAGGTTAAAATCGTTGGCATCGATAGTTATGTCAATGAAGTAATCTTTAAAGTGCCTGGCCAGCAGGGAAGCATTTACGCTGGCTTCTTTTCCGTTTTCGTCGCTTAAGGTAGCCTGATGCAGGATAAACCTGTTGTTTTCAATATACACAGGATCGGTAAAGAAGTATGTGGTGCGAAGATAATCTACCGTGAAAGTTCCGCGCTGGATGTTGATCTTTCCGTTGAGCAGAGGATCGGCGGTAGATCCGGTGAGTGTCATCTGGCCGGTGGCAAATCCGTTTACATTGGAAAGGATTCCCTGAAGGTACATTTCCAGCGGGCGGATTTTAAATTTATTAAGAGAAATCAAAAAATTTAGATGCTGTTGCGAAGGAGAATAAAATCCTTTTATTTCAGCTACAGGGGCATATCCTTTATGGAAAATGGAAGACTGCACCATGATCTTTTTCTCGTTTTCATCCCATTGGGCAGAGAGGGAAGCATCTCCGAGTTTTTCATTGTTGACGGTCAGATCTGATACATCTGCATTGCAAAAAATCACAGGCCGGCTGTAAATATTTTGCAGATGAATGTATCCATTGGCCATTCCATCAAGGGAGATGCTTTGTTTGTCCACAAACCAGTTGATGGTATTAATGGGAAAATTATTGAAGCGTAAAGTAAAGGTATCGGAAGGGGAAGGCGATATTTTCCCTGTGGCTTCGAATGTCTGTTTGCCCCGGTGAAGAGTAAAAGAATTGAAAACAATGACGTTTGAATCAATTTGTATCCGGCTTTTCCCGATGTCCCATTTTTCATGCATCAGCGTGAACGATGACGAATCAATGCCGATGAAGAATATGGGGTTGCGAGTGAATGGATTGACGTCAATGGTGGTGTGGCACGAAAAATGTTCCCGGACTGATGAAGTGTCTTCTTTCCATGTGAGGTCGGTGGAGATGTTGTTGTTGTTCATCTCACAGGAAAGAAAAAATTGTTTGAAATGGAATTGTTCTCCTGCTTTCAGCTCATCGCAACCAAGGTTCACCTCCCACATTGAATCGCGGGTGGCAGAAAAGAAGGTAAAATTATTCAGATGAAGGGATCCGTATGAGAAAAAGTTTCCGCTGGCCGCGAGGTTGATGTCGTTGGTACCAGCATGAAAAGTACCGTTGATGAAAGTGTTTTCGGCGAGGTGGAGGTCGGGAAAGAAAAATTCAGTGAAGTGGCCGGTGTTCTTTAAAAAAACGGTGAAGGTAAACTGATTGCCTGAAGGTAAGGCCTGAGGATAAGAATAATGAGGCATCAGATGGGGGAGATAAAGATACAGCATATCACGCGTTGCATCAACGAGTGAGTGTATGTCGTACCTGCCTTTGATATGGACATCCATAATGTCGGAGATTAACTCGACGGATTCGGTAGCAGCACTGTCGGCAGAACCGGTGAAATTAAGAAGGACGTTTTTCAGGAGATAAAGACTTCCTGTCTTGCTGAATCTGGCATTGAGAATGGAAAGCGATCCATTGAGATGATTGATGTTTCCTTGAAAGTCGGCTTTTACCTCTGTATCAAAAGAAAGTGTGGAATCCTGGCGGCTGAAAAAATTCAAACGGTACAGGTTGGCATTTTTGATGCTGGCATCAAAATGATATTGCGGGAGATTCTTTGAGAAATCGATGTTTCCGTTGAATTCAAGCTGCAGATTGGGATCATCAATTACCACTGCCCCTTGAAATGATTTTTCTTTTATGGCTCCGTTCAGCTGAATGCCTGTGTAGTTGTAATTTTTAAAATGCAGGGAGGAAATGTTTCCATCCATGGAGGCATTCCATTGCTGTTTTTTTTGATCCAGGGAACCATTCACCTGAAGATTCATTGTGATGGTTCCCAGGAGAGGTTGCTGAAAAAGAATCCCGGCATCAAAGGATTCCGTTTGTACTATCCCCTGCAATGAAAGAAGGTTTTCCCCGGGTTTGATCATCACGTCGGTAGCCACATTTCCTGCCCCGGTAAAGAAATGGCCGTAAGCCACAAAATCGTTGATAAAACCGGTGTATTGCCCTTTGTATATCAAATCACCAAACTGTTTGAGCAAAGGAGGAAGGGTTACGTCAGCTGTGTTTAGAAACAGAGGGAGTAAGCGTTGTAAGTCTTCATAACAGGTTTGCAGGTGTTGAATGGAAAGATATGAATAGGTGTGTGCTATATCGGGAAGTCCGTTCAGGCTGCCTTTCATTTCTACCAGGGTGTGCTGGTTGTATTGCAACCGGATTGTTTTGATTCTTAAATTACTCACTGTTCCCTGAAAATGTCCTGAAAAAGAAAATTTTTGCTGCTGGTGGCGTAGCGAAGGGACAAAATACGACAGGTCCTGAATGCCGAGATGGCTCCGCGTGAAAAGATAATCAAGATCGACTTTCTCCATAAAGTCGGCATACCGGTCAAAATTTGCATTAAAATACAGATGTGTAGCATGAAGGTCTGAATAGGGCGTGGTAATCACCACCTGGTCGAAATGCATATCTTCGTTTGTAATTCGCATGGTGAAATTCATGCGGTTTACCATGAATCCGCTTTGTTCGATGAACGACAGGTTCCTGGCCTGGAGATACACTTTTCCCTTGAATATCTTCAGATAATTTAGCCGGGCATTGATGTTGCTTACATGGAGGTGGTCAAAGTCAATTCCCTGCTGGGCAATGGGGCGATGGTTCATGGTCATCTGATAGGAACCACCGGTAAGTTTTATGCCCTCGAAGAGAAGGAAAGTGGAAGGACTTTCTTCGTTGTCATCTTTGCCTTCAAGGGCATCAACAATCACATCAATGTTGGTTTGCTGTTTTACTGAATCTTCGATTAAATGAAAAAAAGCTTTCGTGAGGGTTGTTTTTTCAAAATGAAAAATTTTTTTTCTGAGATCAATTTCTTCTATGCCTGTTGAAATCTCCTGTGTGTAAATGATTGTATCACCCCATACTTTGATGCACACATCGCTGGCTGTGATGCCAAAACCCGGCCTCAGTCGCAGGTGTCCTACAGTTACCTCGGCGTGCATGGCTTCCGACAGTGTCTTGTTCAGCCTGGCAAGAATTTTTTGTTGCACTGCCGGAAAGGAGACAATGACATAAGCAGCCAGTGGTAGAAGGCTTACCACCACCATCACATAAATGACTGCCCTGGCTATTTGTTTCATCCGTTGCATGGCTGCCGGAAAGAGATTTTTATAACTGTCTGATTACTACAAAGGTATATTGTTTTTGCGTAATGGCCAACAATCTCTGTATTTCTTTGTTATTTTTGCAGCCATGACTGTTACAATTCTGGGCATAGAATCTTCGTGTGACGATACTTCAGCGGCTGTTGTCCGTGATGAATATTTGTTGTCGAATGTGATTGCCGGACAGGAAGTGCATCGGCGGTATGGGGGTGTTGTTCCCGAACTGGCTTCAAGGGCGCATCAGCAGAACATTGTTCCTGTGGTGGATGCAGCCATTAAGGATGCAGGAATTTCAAAATCTGACATCGATGCCATTGCCTTTACCCGCGGTCCGGGATTGATGGGTGCATTGCTGGTAGGAGCTTCCTTTGCCAAGGGGTTTGCCCTGGCCAGAAAGATTCCTTTGCTGGACGTGAATCATCTTCATGGTCATTTGCTGGTACATTTTCTTAAAGAAAACGGATCCGCAAACCGCCATCCTTCGTTTCCTTTTTTATGTTTGCTGGTTTCCGGAGGTCACACCCAGATTATCCGTGTCACCGATTATTTAAAACATGAAATCCTTGGGCAGACAATTGATGATGCGGCCGGTGAGGCTTTTGACAAGGCTGCCAAAGTGATGGGCTTGTCCTATCCTGGAGGACCGGTGATTGATAAACTGGCTGCTGAAGGCAATGAGGAGGCTTTTTATTTTAGTAAACCTCAGGTGCCCGGATTGGATTTCAGTTTTTCCGGCTTGAAAACGTCTTTTCTGTATTTTCTGCGGGATTCCCTTAAACAAGATCCTTTATTTATTGAAAAACATAAAAAGGATTTATGCGCTTCCTTGCAAAGGACCATCGTTGACATGTTGATGGAAAAACTTGTGAGGGCATCGCAGGAAACAGGAATCAGGGAAATTGTGCTGGGAGGAGGCGTATCGGCCAATTCGGCTCTCAGGAAGGCAGCTCTTCAAACGGCTGATAAACACCGCTGGAACGTTTTTCTTCCGCCATTGCGATATACCACAGACAATGCAGCCATGATTGCCATTACCGGGTATTATAAGTACAAAGCAGGCCTTACAGCCGGGCATGATGTTGTTCCTGATGCCCGCATGTACGAGATTTAAACGGTTCTAAAAGTCTTTCACGGATTTGACTTCCACTTCGAAGATGGTCGTGGTATAGGGAGGTACAATGTTGCCTGCCGAGCCTTCTTCGCCCCAGGCAAGTTCAGAAGGAATGATAACGAGGGCTTTTTCTCCTTCTTCCATCATGCCTAAAGCTTCTTCAAGACCGGGGATCACCTGCATTTCGGTTCCGTAAACGAAGGTTTGAGGTTCTTTCCGTTTCTTTGTTGAATCGAAAAATTTTCCGTTCAGGAATTTCCCTTCATATTCTACTTCGATGACTTTTCCCGGTTCTACTTTTTTCCCGTTACCGGGCTTCAGACGGAGGTAAATGAGACCGCTGGGCGAAGGGGTGGCATTGATTTTTTCTTTGTTCAGGAAACGGCGGAGTTGTTCTTTTTCATAGGCCCCAAATTCTTCCATCCATTGCAGAAATTCATCTTTTTCACGTTCGTAGTCTTCTGCCCGCTGAATATCCAGGACTTTAATTTCCACCCTCATGCATGACCCGGGAGCAAGAAACTGAGGAAGCTTGCTTTGCAGGGTTTTCAGAAAAAAACTGTCGGCCGGGATGATGAATGAGGCTTTGTCTTCTTTTGAAAGCATCAGAAAACATTCTTCTATGGAAGCAGGGAAGGACGGACTCTTTACCTGAAATTTCCTTTTCCCCTGAAAAAAAAGAGAATCGGAAGGAGTATAATAAGCAATGTCTGCTGTAATGAAATCGCCGGGCTTGATTTTTACCGTGTCTTCACCAATTTCCTCAAGACGGTAATAAATGCCACTGGCTGTTTTGGTATAACCGGGATAAGGATTCCGGCATGCAAAGAAAAGAAATCCCGTCATCAGTGTGAACGCAAGCACTTCCTTTTTCATCCTGAACTGATTTTTCAAGGGCATGAAAAAAAACCTGTCTGGTGATTAATACGGAATTTCCCCGGATAAAGATTCATGAATTAAGTGTTTTTTTGTTGTCTTTTAGTTCGGTTTTTATTTTTTCATTTTACTTCAAGCACTTCAACTTCATAGATAATAATAGTCCTTGGGCCGATTTTATTCTGATCGC
>Ga0101944_10007414_pt1 | contig 10991 bp, 5 predicted proteins | sample DewCreD2012metaG_FD_75245 | JGI IMG/M metagenome (GOLD analysis project Ga0101944, IMG submission 75245) | Hot spring sediment bacterial and archeal communities from British Columbia, Canada, to study Microbial Dark Matter (Phase II) - Dewar... ... | reverse complement strand
AAACGACAGGTTTATATCCTTTGAAAGGATATAAACTCCTAAGCAACAAAGTTAGGGTAGCCATGCACGGTCAAACGTGCTTGGTTATCTTAATATTTCATCCTAAATCTGGAGAAGAAACGTATTATTAAATTCTTTTTCTATTATGACTTATATATCTATATTATTTACATTCTTGCTTCCATAAGATTATTGCAGTTATAAGGCTCTTGATTGTTGCCTTTACTTCTTTCCAATCTTGGATATATTGCAATAACTCAGCCTGGCTTATGCATCCGTTTTTGTCAATGTCAGATGTGTGATACCCTGTAAGAACATCAATCTCAGCTGCGTTAGTCCATGGATTTCCGTAAACTTCGTTTAATGCAACAAGCCTTATGTACTTACCAATTGCCTGCGGGAATTGTACTGTCTTTTTTGTTGAGCCAGTAAATGTGCCTTTTGCCACTGGATATGCCCAACTGGAGTTTTGCTGGCTCACGTAGAACTCATAATCCTTGATGTTTCCGTTTGTAGAGCTGTCCTGCCTCGGCAGGTAGGAAAAGCCCTCCAGAACATGGAGTTTCCCAAGGTCAATCTGTATCTCGTGCGGGTGGCCTGGGTTAGAGAACATGTAATGGGTGTGCCAGATGCTTGCCGGATTTTGGTCTATAGCATTTTCTGCTTTTCCATCTTCAGCTACAGTCTCTTGGCTGTCAGCATAGATAACCTTCCAGTTTCTCGGCACTTTGCAGTCAGCAGGGCATGTTGCAGGCGTTTCTCCATGGTTGCACTGCCCGTCAGGGCAGCACTGGGCAAACGAGCAGTCGCCAGGGCATGTGCTGCACTCGCCTGGCTCGCATGCATTGTTTCCACATGGTTCTGAAGGTGTGCTGCCTTCATATTCATATGCTCCAATGTCAAATCCGGATCCCTGTGGCCGAATCTTTTTTTCAATGTCAACTGGATTGTTTATAGCAGTTCCTCTATCAATAGCGGCAGAATCAAATTGAGGCCTGAATTCAGGCCAAGATATTTTAGGGTCAGCGAAAACTGAATGTCTGTCAAGATTAAATTCTCTCTGGTATCTCTCAAAATCGGATATGCGTATTCCTCTGTTTCTTATACAGAAAATATCTCCCTCACTCTCATAATACAGATTATAGTCTATGTTGTTCGCTGAAAGATGGCTAATGTCCGGATCCCATGCCTCAAACCCACAAAGGCGAGACTCATAAAAGATGTTATTTCTAATCACCAGGTTTGATGTATCTGCTTCCTGCCCCCAACCAATAATATGCCAGCCGCTTGGATCAATTCTTTGTTCATGACCAAAGCCATATCCTGAGAATGCGCATATGTTATTTTCAAAATATATATCATGCATTTTTGAACTCTCCGGCCTCAGCCAGAACTCAAAACAGTACTCAGCGTTCCAGATTATGTTATTTCTGTAGTATATATTATACTGCTCACTGATGCCGTTGCCTTGATTGCTCAATGCGGCATCATATATTTCCCATATTCTGTTACGCTCAAATATTAAGTCATGTCCTTCGTTCCACAGTTCAATAGCGTTTCCAAGTCTACCTGCTACCTGAGTTTGGCCCCCGCCAATATATGCAATATTGCAATCACGTATGATAACGTGGTGTGCAGATGCTCCTGCCCAGCCCATGTATGCTGCATTTCTAAGTTCAAGTTCTTCTATGATGTAGTAGCTATTACTGCCCCCATAGACTGCATGACCTGTCTGGGATATTTCAATATCAGAATAATACTCTGCAGGGTTGATAACAGAGAAAAGGATTATGACTCCGTTCTCCCAGTACCAATCTCCTTGTTTTTCAAGAACTCCTTCGCTCCATTTTCTCCGGCCTGTTATATTGTCATTAAAAACGATGGTTCCTGGTTCTGTTGGAACGTATGTCCTCCACTTTTTTCCACCTATATTCTGCCAGTCAGATGCACTTACTCTCTCTACTGAGTTCATTATCCGAGGCTTTCTGCCACTGCCATAGCTTGTGTAGGTAATATATCCCGAAGCAGAACCACTTTTTGGCAATAGCGTACCTCGCCATTCTCCCCCTCTTTTGAAAAGCACCCTGTCTCCTGGCTTAAGGTCTGCATTGTTGACTCTAGATAGTGTTTTCCACGGAGCATTTTCGCTTTTGCCGCTGTTTGCATCATCTCCCGCAGTGTCAACATAATAATCAATGCCAGAAACAAAAGGCGCTAATATAATCAAAATCAGCAGGAGCTTTTCCATAATGAAATCGCCTCCATTAACGATTTAAGAGTCTCGCCTCCTGATTTCCACTTAGATATGAAAAATAAAACCTCTTCTTGAGTTACGCAGCCGTCACAGTCGGCATCAGCACTGCTTGTGCAAAGTGTTACTGGAATAACAAAAAAATAATCAATTAGAACAGAAGGCTCTCTGCCTTTAAAGGATAGGGTATGGTTGCCTCCTTCCAAGATTATTATATAGGGGTCAGATTGCGGGTTTGAAGCATCACCCAGCCCTCTTTTTGATACCTCGTCATGCCTCCATGTGTTGTAGTCTTCCGGAACATCTTTAGGGTTGAGATCCCATATATCATAGGACGTGTTGTCTATTGAAAAGTATACCGAATCAGAGCCTGAGTCTCTTGCATAAACCATACCTATTATCCGATATCTCCCCCTTGATTGAATGCTGAATGCGTATGACGCGCTGCCTGCTTCTCGAGCAGTTTCAATATGCCTTCCGCCGCTGGTTGTGTTGTCATTTACTATCTGGAAAGGGTATGCTATAGTGCCTCTCTCAGCTTCAGTTATATTCACCCCGCAGACCCTTTTTTCTGCCGGCTTTCCTGCGGTTATGCCGCAGTTGTTAGAGTCATTGCATGTCCTTTTTTGCTCATAGTTGTGGCAGTTACCCCACTCCGAGCATAGCCAGTTTGGTGTGCATAAAGCATTATATTCATATGCACCTATATCAGATGATGCACCTTGCGGTCTTTGTTTTTTATCCTTATCAATTCTATATGATAATATGCCGGTATCTATTGCAGGAGAGCCCTTGGCAGGCCTGAAATCAGAAGATATCATTGCATCAGCAACGATACTGTTCATATCATTGCCTGTTTTTTGTCTCCATGCGTCTATACTAGTGCTAAAAAGGAATGCTCCGCCACTGCCTATTGTTGCCATCAAAAACCTATCTTTGAAATGAAATAAGTTGTAATCGCTGTTTTTATTGCTTCCGTCCCCTATTGCAATTGCTGTTCCTATATTATGAAACAGGTTATTCCTGATTTCTGTTGGATGAGGCCCTCTTGTCAATATACCGTTTCCGCCTCTTTCGTTGCCCGAGATAGTGTTATGGTGTATCTTGCCCTGCGCAGTAATGAACCCGTTAGAAGGATAGCTTGTCCCAGCTGATACCAGCACGTTGTTGTATATCTCTGGATAAATAACATTGCCTTCGACAAATATCCAGCCTGTAATATGGGTACCCCAGTCGCCATGGATATAGTTGCTGTGGATTTTAAGGTCTCTTAGCTCAGAACCATCATGTACGGCCCATACCTGTATGCCGTCGTTATGAAACCAGCAGTCTCCTGTGCAGCCAGTAAAAATCCCATCCCATACATAACCGTCGCTGAGGTCATTGTCAAAAATTTCAACATTCTCTGCTTGGGCGTTCGTGTTTCCGGAGCCAAATGTAATACCATTAGAAACCCGCGAAATAGTATTATTATAAATCCTAACATTTTTTGTGAGCCTCCCTCCGGGGTAGTCATATGCAATTCCTGTATTGGCCTCAGAAATTGTAAATCCATGTATGCTAACATTGTTGCCCTGCGCCTTAATACCTACTCCTGCGCCAATACTTTCGCCTGATTTTGGCTCTCTTATGTACATTCCTGTCAAGACGAGGTTTGCAAACTCGCAATTATGGCAGTCGTACGCCCATAATCCATAGGCGCCTTCCTTATACTGCAGATTTGTGCCTTGTTGAGTTGTCTCAACAACGGCGCCTTTTCCATCAATCTTTATGTACTGTTTTTGTGCAATTAGAATCGCGGCTCTTCTCCCCCACATTACATCATCCCATCTTGGAGATGACATTTTGCTTCCTGGTTCGAATGTAAGTGTAATGTACTGACCAGGGTTGCCGCTTCCCTGAAATATCAGGCTTGTTGTTATAAGCCCGCAGAGGTGGATAGTCTTGCCAGAACTTATTTGCTCATCTGATGTTCCCCAGCTAGATTTCGAGTTGAACCATGCAACGGATCTCGAATCCTGGCAGCTCGTACCAGCGCCCGTTCCTGACTGAGATATGTAGATATCCTGCATGCCGAATCCCACATTGCAAATAGCAAGAATACATATAATATATTGCATAATTTTCGCAACTGCGCCCATTAACAACCACCCTTCCACAAAACAATAGACTGCATAAGGTTCTTTAGTTCTATCTGATTGCTCTTCCAAAAAGATATGAACTGAATCAGCTCAGCCTGGCTTATGCATCCGTTTTTGTCAATGTCAGATGTGTGATACCCTGTAAGAACATCAATCTCAGCTGCGTTAGTCCATGGATTTCCGTAAACTTCGTTTAATGCAACAAGCCTTATGTACCTGCCAATTGCCTGCGGGAATTGTACTGTCTTTTTTGTTGAGCCAGTAAATGTGCCTTTTGCCACTGGATATGCCCAACTGGAGTTTTGCTGGCTCACATAGAACTCATAATCCTTGATGTTTCCGTTTGTAGAGCTGTCCTGCCTCGGCAGGTAGGAAAAGCCCTCAAGGACATGGAGTTTACCAAGGTCAATCTGTATCTCGTGCGGGTGGCCTGGGTTAGAGGACATGTACTGCGTGTGCCAGATGCTTTGCGGATTTTGGTCTATCGCGTTTGCAGCTTTCCCGTCCTCCGCAGGATTTGCGGTCTCCTGGCTGTCAACATATATGACCTTCCAGTTTCTCGGCGCTTTGCAGTCAGCAGGGCATGTTGCAGGCGTTTCTCCATGGTTGCACTGCCCGTCGGGGCAGCATTGGGCAAACGAGCAGTCGCCAGGGCATGTGCTGCACTCGCCTGCGTCACAGGCGCTGTTGCCGCAGGCTCCTTGTACGGATATTGTTATCCTTGATAAATTGTGCCAACCATTAGTCTTCTGTACATCTATTGCCATTTTTACAGCGGCTTTTCCTGTGATTGGATCAACAAGCCCTAATTTAAAGTCGTAAGTGCCAGGCGATATTTGCGGAACTTGAAACTGCACAATTTTATCTGTACTTCCAATTAGATGCTTTACAGATGAGTTTGAAAGAAGGATATTATTTCCTATCATTATTGCAATATAATAGTCTCTGTATGGTGGCGCATTTCCAACATTATCAATCTTGAACCGCACAGAGATAGTTTGACCGGGAGCAGCTGTATCTGGATGCTCCAACTCACGAATAACCAGCCTGTAGCCAATCTTTTTCAATGCATTTCGTATCATTTCATCAAAGCCGTATGGTATTGGGTTATTCTTATTGCCTATATAGCTTGCGTGCCAATCAATTGCCCACTGTAAAGCACGACGCGCTACATCATCTGTCCAATCGTTCATTACACCACAAGTCTCAAGTTTTACAGGACCTTTCTTCCAAGAATCCTTTTTTCCTGATGTAATTGAGCTAATCATCAGCTCGTATGCAGGCATGTGGTAGCCATAATCACCCCAACAATCCATGAACAAGCCCGCTCCAACCGATTCTCCATATTTGTTATAAGCATATTTGGCAGCCCATTCCTGCGTGCCTTCACTATCTATTGGCGCAATTACAGGGCTGTATTTAAAATTCTTATAATGCTCGTCAACCAGCCACTCCAGCGTAGCTTTATTTGGTATAGGTACTGTTGGCTGCGAAGCCCAGAAATGCCCCTCGCCCCAGTAACCTAGAAAACTTATCTCCATCGCATAAAATCCAGGATGACGGTCATATCTTTTAGCAAATTCCTGAATAAATTTTGAAACTTGCTGCTGAACATCAGGGTCTTCAAGATCTACAACCCAGTTCTGATGACCTTGGAATGTAAAAAAAAACTTATTGAACCTTGCGTCATTCTTCATCCACTCTGGAGGGTTGCATTCTTCGCTTACAGGCATAAACCTAATCATCATCTGCTGCCCGCCTTGAATGCCTGCCTGGATTTCAGCGTCCATCCGTGCCCAGTCATATATGTTGTCTCCTAAATGATACCATGACCAGCAGGGACGATAGTAATATATAGTGCTCTTGACGCCTGACGGGATTGGTGGGTTATGGATTGCGGGGCCGTACATGGTCATCCAGCCAATCCCCGGATTGTCCAAATATTCATACGTTTCTTTAGGGAAGGTTATTGCTGCAATTGTTATTCTGGCATATCCAAGTACCAATATGCATGTCCATAATAGGCAGTACACCCACAAAATTTTTTTTAGCATCCAATTTTCCATAATCTTATTGATTCCATGAGATTCGCAAGCGTCGCCTGGCCGCTTTTCCACTTTATGATGTACTGCATCAGCTCATCCTGCCTGATGCAGCCGTCGCAGTCGTTATCACCGCCTGCGCAAATTCTGCTTAGCACAATATTATCAATCCAATAAGTACCGGCATTTTTTGTAAGAAACCTTACTTGGTCTGCTGAATCGTTGGTATATCTGAAAGTGATGTTCATAGATTTCCAAAGGCCATCGGTTACAGGGAGATCCTGACTAAGGACAACACTCTGACTCTGGGCATCTGTCACTTCGGCTTTCAAGATGCCTCCTGTTGACTTGTACCAAAAAGAGAGGAAATAGTACTGGCCTTGCCTTAATTCAGGCTTCTGATATATGTAGATTCCCCAGTCTCCGGATTCTGATAGACTTATCTTCTGGCAACTTCCGGCATAACCAAAATCATGCAATAAAATGTGTTTTGATTTCCAGTCTGCTGCCTTGAACCATCCATCCCCAATACCGGCTGTGAATCCTGATTCAAAGTCACCGTTGCTGAGCAAATTGCCCTCAGTTCCGCAAGCCAGGCTTACAGCAGGCTTCCCTGTGATTGTTCCGCAGCCATTCAGGTCAGTGCAGACTCTCGTCTGTACACGATTTATGCAAGGTGACCAAGAAGTGCAATTCCAGTCTGGAGTGCATGCGGCTGTCGAGCATACGCCGTTTGAGCAGGCCTGGTCTGCTGGACATTCAGTGACATTGCTCCACTCATTGCAAATATCAGAGTCATAATTGCCGCAAACCCGGTAGCCATTCCCAAAGCACTGCCTGTCTCCTGATGCACATTCTTCGGAACATCCAGAATTGGTTACCGAGAAAGAGTCATAAGCACCAATGTCCCATTTGTTGTCTGCTAAATAATATGTGCTTCCCCTTCTCAGACTTGACGCTAATCCCTGAAACGCATTATTCCAGTAAGCAGCATTCTTCGCACCATTACCGAATTCTATGATAAAAAAAGTGGCGGCATTTACTGGTGCAGACAAAAGACCAATAATCAAGATTTGTGTCAACAGCCTTTTTTCCATACTCCTATAGCCCCCATAAGATTCGCCAGGCTCACTTGGCCTGATTTCCATTTTGTAATATACTGCATCATCTCATCCTGCCTAATACAGCCGTCGCAGTCAGCATCAGACTCGTGGGCGCAAATCCCGCCTGTGGCTCCATAATCCACCTCAGCTATCCATATCACACTAGGATATACAGCGGCGCCTTTTCCAGCAGGCTGGTAGAGCCGCAGACGTGTGGTTGAGATTTTTGAGAAACTGGCAGTGCTTTTTGCAACAGAGCCTGAGTTAGTGATTGTTGCAGCTGTTACATACTTGCTACCGTCCCAGTACTGCACCTGCAGCTCCTGTGATGACATGTATTTCTGCTGAACAGGATTATACGCCCAGTAGACATCAACCTTGCTCAGCTCCTTTGCGGCTGGAAAAGTAAAGATTATCCAGTGCGCTTGGCTTGACTCCTCACTTGCCCAGGTGGTTGAAGTCCCTCCAAAGGCATCTGTGTTGCCATCGTCGATAACGGATGTGCTGTAGCCGGAATACGTAGAATCAACTGTGATTATAGCTGTGCTTCCGCTGCACGGCAGATCAGCGCCATCGCAGTCTTCGTCAATACCGTTGCCGCAGATCTCAGTTGCAGGGTTCTGATTCCTTACGCAGCTTCCCCAGTTGCCGCTTGTGCAGGTCATGGTTCCTGCTGCGCATAATCCAAGTTGTCCAGTATTGCATGACTGCGTCTGCCCGGAAGTGCAAGTTGCAGGCGAGCTTCCCAAACACCCAATTCTCTGCGTGCTCACCACAAAATTGTCAAACCATCTAGACTGCTGCTTTACTGATCCATCGTTCCAGTAATTCTCAAGGAAGACTGTATTTATACCATATTCGCTGTAACTGCCGACAAAATTAAGGCCTGTCTTCTGCGCCTCCAGTATGCCATCAATCCAGAACTCCTGTAATCCATTCGACTGACCTGCATCATTGAGCTTGACATGATGCTCGATGCACATCCAGTCGTCGTGGTTGCCGTCAAAAAGTGTTGTTTTTCCTGATACGCTTCCTAGCCATTTGAGGTTATTGAAATCATTGTAGCCTGTGCATAGCACAGTATTCCCAGAGACGCAGCTTGCCGGGTCCAGAAGCAGCCTGTATTGTCCATCATCCCAAAGATGCCCAATCATCGCCTGGCCCCAGTCTGATTTCGCGATGACAGAAGCTCTGGATAGTTTTGATGGATTTCCCTGCCAGTTGGGATCATTTTTTAAGTATATCCTGTAATATATGTCCTTAAAATTGTCATTTGCTTTGATTCCTTTGTTCATATATGCTACGGGATTTCTCCCAAAGGCAAGCTTCAAGCTTCCTGCATCTACTTCACCCTGCTGCCATAATGCCTGCATTCCTCTGGAACCCCCGTAGCCAACGCCGTTTACAGCAATGAATTCGCCATTGTTGTCGTTGTATTCAAAATACCTGCCGCTTGCAACCATTGCTCCTGTTGACTCAAAATCATCGCAAAATATCCATTCTGGGTGGGCTGATTGCCAGTTAGTGCATTCAGAAGCTGTAGCAGAACATGACTGTGTTGTAGCCGGTTTGCCTGCGGTCGTTCCGCAGTTGTTCGAGTCAGTGCAGGTCCTTGTCTGCTGGCCGTTGACGCAGCTGCTCCATGCAGTGCACTGCCAGTTTGGCGTGCATGGACAAGCACCGCAGTCCGCCGGACAATTGCTGCATGTTTCACCAGATTCACAGCCGTTTGCGCCGCAGACAGGTGCAGTGCCCCCATACCCTGATGGACCAATCATCGGATTTCCAGCAGAATCTCGTCCTGACGGCGTGTCTGTAGTCATTATCACATCATCTATGTACATGACCTGGTTTTGCGGGCACCCGCTGTTCCAATATGTCATGAAATATGAGAAATCAGCAATATCTGTGTTAGATGCTAATGTCTTGCTGGATTTATCTTCAAATATCAATATACCATCTTTCCAAACCCTAAAAATGCCTGAACTGCTTGAAAACTTTACATACATCTCGATTGATTGCCATCTGTTCTTATCGAAAAATGTGCCAGAATAGTAATTTCTGCTGACCACTTCACTGTTTCCCACTATCTGCCCGTTTCCATCAGAAAGCACAGAATGATAACCTACATTCCCTTGGCTGCTTGTGGCTATATGGATCCTCATTATCTTTATGTATGTAGGCGTGCTCCAGCTCCAAGGTTCCTTGAAGTAATAATAACCCCTTACCCAAAGCTGATCACCTTCCTTAAGTGTTGAGCTATAGTAGTGTTCTCCATGGCATACTCCAAACCCAACATCGCCAGCGCTCCATGACATCTTTGCAGATCTTGTTCCGCTCTTTGATGCTTCACTTGAGAAGATTGTCGCTAAGCCAGCATTGTCAAACCCATAGGTTCCTTGTGCAGTCTGGCCTACAGTTCCCTCAAAGTCTCTTGACTTTGTCCATGCGGCTGCTGGAAGAACTGTTAATAAAAATATAAATAACAACAGGTCAAGTCTTATGTTTTCCATATTCTAATGACCTCGATAAGTTTAGCTAGGCTCACTTGACCTGATTTCCATCTTGTAATATACTGCAACAGCTCGTCCTGCCTGATGCTGCCGTCGCAGTCTATATCAGATTCGTGAGCGCAGTTCCCGCCTGTGGCTCCGTAATCCACCTCAGCGATCCATATTACACTGGGATATACAGCGGCACCTTTTCCAGCAGGCTGATAAAGCCGCAGACGTGCTGTTGAGATTTTTGAGAAACTGGCAGTGCTTTTTGCAACAGAGTCAGAGTTAGTGATTGTTGCAGCTGTTACATACTTGCTACCGTCCCAGTACTGCACTTGCAGCTCCTGTGATGACATGTATTTCTGCTGAACAGGATTATACGCCCAGTAGACATCAACCTTGCTCAGCTCCTTGGCGGCTGGAAAAGTAAAGAGTATCCAGTGCGCTTGGCTTGACTCCTCACTTGCCCAGGTGGTTGAAGTCCCACCAAAGGCATCTGTGTTGCCATCGTCGATGACGGATGTGCTGTAGCCGGAATACGTAGAGTCAACTGTGATTATAGTCGTGCTTCCGCTGCACGGCAGATCAGCGCCATCGCAGTCTTCGTCAATACCGTTGCCGCAGATCTCTGCTTTGGGCGAATTAGATTGAACACAGCCGCCCCATTTGCCATTGCTGCATGTCATTGTTCCTGCAGAGCATATCCCTTGTAGTCCGGTATTGCAGCTTTGAGTCTGGCCTGAAGTGCATGTGCCCCATGCAAGAGGGTTTTTCATTGCCCGCCACCATTCATCTGTGGCTACCTGTTTGTTGGCTGATGTAACGTATTCCGTTGAACCGCCAGATTTATAAGTCACCACCTCATGGTTATTTGGTGCCCACTGAGTCATCACCCAGCTTGCGAATTGGTGCTTATCTCTGGATACAATAAAGTCATTTCTCATTATTGTAACAGC
>Ga0101944_10007413_pt1 | contig 10991 bp, 7 predicted proteins | sample DewCreD2012metaG_FD_75245 | JGI IMG/M metagenome (GOLD analysis project Ga0101944, IMG submission 75245) | Hot spring sediment bacterial and archeal communities from British Columbia, Canada, to study Microbial Dark Matter (Phase II) - Dewar... ... | reverse complement strand
GGCCAAGGCGTACCCGTTGGGTCGGGCGGACCGGATGGAGTCGGCGTCTGGCTGGTCATGACCTGAGTTTGCGTTCGAGCAACTGCCCCACCAGCGCAGGGTTGGCTCGGCCCTTCGAGAGTTTCATCACCTGGCCCTTGAGGAAGTTCAGGGCGGCGGTCTTGCCGGAACGGAAATCACGGACCGGGCCGGGATGAGCCGCAATCACCTGATCACAGAACGGCTCGAGCGTGGCAGCGTCGCTCACCTGGGCCAGCCCTTTCTCATTGATGATGGCTGCCGGGGATTTGCCGGTATCGAACATCTCGGCAAACACCTGCTGGGCAGCCGAACTGCTGAGCGTTCCGTTTTCGACAAGGCGGACAAGCTCCAGAATTGCCTCGGGCGGGAAGCGGAGGCGCTCCAGGGTCAACGCCGTGTTGGCCGCCGGCTCGGCCTGGGAATGCCCCTCACTCGTCCCCGCGCCAACTTCGGCGGGTGGTCGCGCCTGGGCGTTGGCTTCAGCCAGTTTCGCGCGGAGGTTGTTGATAACCCAGTTGGCCACCGCCTTGGGGTTGTCCGCCCGGCAAGCGATGTTCTCGAAATAAGCGCCCAGGGCGGGGTCGTGCTTGAAAACCTCGGCATCGGAGGCCGGCAAGCCGTAATCGCGCATGAGGCGCTGTTTGCGGTTCAGGGGAAGCTCGACCAGGCGCGCCTTGATCGCATCCAGCCAGCCGGCATCTGGCCGAAACGGCAGCAGGTCGGGGTCGGGAAAGTATCGGTAATCATGCGCGTGCTCCTTGGTGCGCATTTCCTCGGTCACGCCCGCCACGTCGTCCCAGCGGCGGGTGGACTGGGTCAACGAGCCGCCGGAGCGAAGGACCTGGATTTGGCGGGCGATTTCGTAATCCAGCGCCCGGCGCACGCCCGAGATGCTGTTCATGTTCTTGATCTCGATCTTGGCGCCCAAAGCCGTGTCGCCCTTGGGGCGCACGCTCACGTTGACATCGCAGCGGACCATGCCTTTTTCCATGTCGCAATCGCTCACGCCGCCCTGAGCCAGGATTTCCCGGAGCGCATTGAGGTAAGCGTAGGCCATGTCGGCGCTGACGATGTCCGGCTCCGAGACAATTTCCAACAGCGGCACGCCGGCGCGGTTGAAGTCCAGCCCGCTGTGCCGCTCGAAGTGGAAGCTTTTGCCCACGTCCTCTTCGAGGTGCGCACGGGTGATGCGGACCATGGGCAGCCCGTGGGGACCGCGCAGGCGGGGCTGGCCGGACCACTCGAATTCCACCCAGCCATTGGTGGCCGAGGGCAACGCGTACTGCGTGATTTGGTAATTCTTGGGCATGTCCGGGTAGAAATAATTCTTCCGGTCAAATCGCGCCTCGGGCGGGATTTCGCAGTGCAACAGCAACCCCGCCAGGGCGGTCAGGCGCAGGGCTTCCTCGTTGGCCACGGGCAACACGCCGGGCAATCCCAGGCAGACCGGGCAGACCCGCGTGTTGGGGGGCGCGCCAAATTCGTTGGCGCAGCCGCACCACATCTTGGACCGGGTCTTGAGCTGGACGTGCGTCTCCAGTCCGATCACAGCTTCGTAGTCCATACAGCAGCGTGCGGATTTAAGCACGAACGGTGGTCGGGCACACGGCTTTTCGCGCGGCGCGCCGGGCAGTTGGGAGATTCGGGCTGGCCGCGGCGGTGCTGGCCAGCGGGTGGGGCCTCGCGGTCCGGATGCGGGCCGTGCCACACCGGCCGCCAAGGCCCGGTGGACCCGGGCATCGGGGGCCGGGCTGGCCGCCGGCCGGACCGCCGGACCGGCCGGGCTTGCGTGAGCCGGGTGCGTTGCTGCTGCGAGTTGACCGATTAGTCCTGTTTGCCAAACTCCGGGCGCGCACGCCCGGCCGGACCGGGCGGCCAACGACAGGCCTGAATCATGAACCCTGTGCCCAATGTCATTCCCGTTCCCCGCACGCGGCGTGGCCTGACACGCTTTTTGCAGGTCAGCTACCATATTTATCGGGAAGACCCCAACTGGGTGGCGCCGCTGCTGGTGGACCAGCGGAAGGTTTTCAGCGATGCCAACCCGCTTTTCCAGCACGCCGAGATGCAGCTCTGGGTGGCACACCGTGACGGTCGGGACGTGGGCCGGATCGCCGGCATTCTGGACCACAATCATAATCGGACGTCCGGGGACAACGCGGGCTTTTTCGGCTTTTTTGAATGCATCGAGGATCGGGCCGTCAGCCGGGCGCTGTTTGGCACGGTGGCAGATTGGGCGCGCCAGAAGGGACTGCGGCGGCTGCTGGGGCCAATGAATCCCACGACCAACGACGAGTGCGGGCTGTTGATCGAGGGACTGGGCCAGCGGCCGGTGCTGATGATGACCTACAACCCGGCCTATTACATCGGGCTTGTGGAGGCAGAGGGCTTTCGCAAGGCCCGTGACCTGCTGGCCTACCACGTGGACGTGGCCCAAGCCCCGTTGGATCGGTTGGACCGGTTGGCCGAACGCACCCGCAAGCGGTATCCGAATCTGACGTTTCGCCCGGTGCGCCACCGCACCCTGACCGGCGACCTGGCCAAGATCAAGGAAGTCTATAACACGGCCTGGCTCGACAATTGGGGATTCGTCCCCATGACCGACGCGGAGATTGACTTTATGGCCACCCGGTTGAAACCGATGCTGGTCGAGGGGCTGGTCTGGCTGGTGGAGTCACCAACCGAGCCGGTGGGGTTCATGCTGGCCGTGCCGGACTACAACGAGGCGTTGCAACCGTTGCGCGGCCGGCTGTTGACGCCCCGGTTGTTCGAGGCGCTGCCGTACTTCCTGCGCTGGAAGTTCCCGCGCTGCTGCCGGGTGGTCATTCTGGGCACCAAGGAGGCCTGGCGCGGTCGGGGGCTTGAGGCGGTGATGCTGAGCGAAGGGTTCAAAACCGGCCTGCGTGTGGGGTTTCGCGAGGCCGAGGCGTCCTGGGTGCTGGAAGATAACGTGATGATGTGCCGGTTTATGGAAATGTTCGGCGGGCGGGTTTACCGGCGCTACCGCATCTACGAGCGGGAACTTTGAGCGCCAGGGCCAGCCTGGGCCGTCGGCAGTGAGGGCCGCACCCGCTCAAATCTCCAAAACAGCCAGTTGCCCAGGGGGACCAGCAACGCTGCCGTGAGCAACCCTGCCAGCACGTCCACCACGTAGTGGTAGCGGCAGTACACCGTCGAGGCGCAAAGCAGCAGGGCCACCACCAGATGCGCGTAACGAATACCCCGCAGATAGCGGAACGAGAAATACACCGTGCAAAGCGCCACCGCCACGTGACTGCTGGGCAGCGCCGCGCCCGGCGACTCGAAAACCTCGTAAATCCAGGCCATGATCCGGTAAAACAACCCCGCTTTGACGGCCACCGGGTAGACGTCCGTGGCCGCCAGTAGGTCCACCACCGCCGGCAGCGCGTAGCCCTCCACCTCTCGAAAGAACACCCGCGGCCCGATCACCGGCACCACGTCGTAGATGAGGTAGCACACATAGAACAGGAAGGACACCACCGCCACGTAGTGGTGGAACGGGCTGCGCGCCCGGACAAACAGCGCCAGCCCCACCCCCGCGATCATGATGTAGTAGGAGAAATAGGCCGCGTAAAACAGCTCGCTGACCGGTAGGTAGGGCAGTTTCTCCATGAACAACACGCTGGGCTGACAGCCAAACAACGCCTGCTCCCAGCGGATGACCACCGGGTCAAGATACTCGGTGAAAAAAACCCGGTTGATCACCCCGGTCTCACGGAAAAAGCCCGTGTAAAGCAGGATCGGGTAAAAATGGCGAAGGAAATCCAGCCCCCGGCCGGCTTGCCGCCGGGCGTGACCTTCAATGAGCCAATGGATCAACACCGCGACCAGGACGTGAGCCGCCACCAGCCAGCGCCAGCCGGGGATGGTTTCGTTGTGAAACAGCAACACCAACAGACCCGCTGCGGCATTGTACCCCTGCGTGGCGTAGTCCACGAAGCGGTAATGCCCAAAGACGCGATGGCCCAACTGCGCCGGCAAGGGCGACCTGGCTGCCTCCTTGGGGTCTGCCATCACGTCACCACCCCGTTTCACAGCCACCCCTCCTTGCGATACCAGGCCAGCGTCTCCGCCACACCGTCCTTTAACCCCGTGGTACACACCAGCCCAAGTTCCTCGCGCAGCCGGCGCGCGTCGCACACCCAGCCCCGCGCAGTCAGTTCGGGGTATTTGGCCAGCCCCAGCACCGACGGCCGACGCGTCGCCCATGATATGGCCTGCCCCCAGGCGCACAGTCCCCACAAGGCCGGCGCCGGCACAGGCAGCGGCAGCGTCCAAGTGCCCAGTTGAGCCGCAACCTCTCCCGCCATGCCGCCGGCGGTGACAATCTCACTCGACGCCACGAAATAGGTTTTGCCGCCGGCTTCGGGTCGCGTCAGGGAAGCCGCCACCACTTCAGCAAGGTCGCGCACAAATACCAGACTCAAGGGCTGGCGGCCTCCCGCACCGGCCGGTCGCACATGCGCCCGGACCGCCCGGAACAGGCGGAGAAACTCGGCGTCTCGCGGCCCGTACACCGCCGGCGGACGCAGGATGACGAACTCGGCCCGGCATCGCTCCCGAACTTCCTGTTCGGCCCCCAGCTTGCTGCGGCCGTAAGCCGACACCGGGCGCGGAGGGTCAGTTTCCCGCGCGGCCGCCTCCGGCCCGGCCGGACCAACCGCCGCCAGGCTCGACACCAGAACAAACCGCTGCACCCCACCCTGGCGATTGACCGCTTCCACCAGATGCCGCGTGCCGTTCTGGTTGACCTCGTGGAACTCTGCCGGGTGCAACGCCCGGGTGCAGCCGGCGCAGTGAACCACATGGGTCACCCCCTGCAACGCCGCGTCCAGGCTCTCGGGTTGCAAAATGCTGCCCGCGCGCACCTCCACGCTGGCCAGGTGGGATGCGATGAAGCGCCGTGGACTGCTGGCTCGCAGCAGCAGGACCACCGGCAAATCGCGGCGGCGAAGGCTGTCCAGCACGTGACTGCCCACAAATCCGCTGGCCCCTGTGAGCAAGACTCTCATCGCTGGCTGTGTTGGCGCGGCTGTCGGTAGTAGGCGGCGACAGGGTCGGGATTGCCGTGGTGCGGCGAGTCAGCTCCGGTCGCCTGCCGGGCAAGTCGGGCTGCCACCGGCGCGACGCCACCCCGGCTCACGCCCGGCAAGAACTCAGGCAGATCAGGCGGACCAAGGCGGCGGCAGGCGATTCGCGCCACAGGCCTCGGCTGTCCCTCGGGTGTCGGCATCCGGGTCCGCAATTTGCCCTGCCTGCGCCCCGCCAGATTGCGCTGGCCCTAAATCAGCCCCAGTTCCTTGCCCACCTTGCCCAGCTTCTCCAGCGCGAAGTCAATCTGCTGGTCGGTGTTGGTGGCCATGAGACTGAGCCGGATCAACTCGCGTCCCGGCGCGACGGCCGGCGGCACGACTGGGTTGACGAACACGCCCTCCTCCTCCAGTCGTTTGGTCATCTTGAAGGCCGTCATCAGATCGCCGCAGTACACCGGCAGGATGGGGGTCTCCGAATCCCCCAGGTTGAACCCCAGCGACAGCAGGCCGGCCTTCATCCGGCGCGTGTTGTGCCAAAGCCGCTCGATCCGCTCTGGCTCCGATTCCATGATCTGCAGGGCGGCCAGCACGGCTGCCGCGTTGGCCGGACTCATGCTCGCGCTGAAAATCAAGGCCCGGGACTGGTGCTTGAGGTAATCAATCGTGGCCGCGTCGGACGCAATGAACCCGCCCAGGCTCGCCAGCGACTTGCTGAACGTGCCCATGATGAAATGGACCTGGTCGGTCAATCCGAAATGGCTGGCCGTGCCGGCGCCTTTCTCACCCAGCACGCCGATCGCATGGGCGTCGTCCACCATCACCGCCGCCCCATACTGCCGGGCCAACCGGCAAACCTCGGGCAACTGGATGATGTCCCCTTCCATGCTGAACACGCCATCCACCACGATCAACTTGCCGGCTTCCGGGGGAAGCTTGCTCAGGCGATTCTCCAGCGCCTCCAGGTCCCGGTGCGGGAAACGGATAAACTCGCCCAACGACAGCAGGCAGCCGTCCACGATGCTGGCGTGGTCGCACTTGTCGGCCAGCACGTATTCGTTGCGGCCCACCATGGCGCTGATGACCCCCAGGTTGACCTGAAAGCCCGTGCTGTAAATCAGCACGGCCTCCTTGCTAACCAGCCTGGCCAGCGCCTGCTCCAGCTCGATGTGGATTTGCAACGTGCCGTTGAGAAAACGCGAGCCGGCACAGCCGGTGCCGTACTTCTCCACCGCTGCCCTCGCCGCCTCCTTGACCTTGGGATGGTTCGTCAGCCCCAAGTAGCTGTTTGAACCCAGCATCAACACCTTGCGCCCGCGAATGATCACTTCGGTGTCCTGGGCCGAGGAAATCGTGCGGAAGTACGGGTAAAGGCCCAAGGCACGCACCTGCTCGGCGCTGGTAAAATCCCGGACCTTGTCGAACAGCGTCACCCTTGCCCCGGGTGCGCTGGTCTTCAGACGCACCCGGCGGCCATCCGCAGGCTCATGGCCCGCGCTCGCCGCCACCCGCCCGGGCACGCCCCCATCCGGGACAGCATCCCCGCCCCCGGACCGACCGGCCGGGGGGCGCGACTCAGACTCAATTCCTGCAGATGACGCCGGGCTTTTCATGCATTGCTCAATCACTGCGCTAATCCGCCATTAACAGACCATCCACACATCCGACCAGGGCTGGGTTGACCCCGACCGGCACAAACTCTCCCTCGCGGCCGCCCGATTGCCGGTGACCCACCTCAGCCCCTGCGCTCTCCCGGTGCTACCCGGGGCCGGCGGCTGGGCCACGGCGGCAGATTCACACAGCCGCTCCTGTTTCTGGCAACCGTCGGCCGGCGCTGGGTGGTCTGGAAATCCGCACCGGGACGTGCATTTACACTCTGCGTGCTCAGCGTCCTCGTTCGGCCGGGTCCATGTCAAGCCGTTTCCCCAAGGCGACTCAAACGCGGGCGCGTCTCGCCGGGGCAATCACGATGCGGACGCGGCAAGCTGGTGGCGCACGCTGGCAGCCCGCCGCTCTGAGCCGCTTGGGGAGCGGCGAAAGGGCTTGCCGGGGCGCAGCGGAAGCAAGGCCCGCAGGGCCGAGCGACCAGGCGCGAGCAAGCCAATCCCCGACTGGCAGCCAGCCGGCGGCTTGCCAAGTCACCGATCCAGCCAGAGTGGCACTCTGCGGGAATCGCACACCACAAGCCGGCCAGCCTGGCGGTGATGGTTTTGGCCAGCCCCCCTGGCCTCCGGGGCCGTCGTCAGGCAACCGGCTACTTCGAACCCCGCCAAGCAAACCGGTGTCGCCGGCCGACCCGGTGCGTTCCGCCCGCCGGGTGCTGGGGTCGGTTACTGGCCGCGCCGCTCAGGGCCGGCGCTCTCGAATGGCCGCCAAGATGTCGGCCACCACGGCGGCCCGGGGTTGCACGCCCTGAGGTCCTTTGCCGTGGATGCGCACGGCCACCGTGCCGGCCTGCTGCTCACGCACTCCCACCACCAGGATGTGATGCACCCGGGCCGCTTCAGCCCGCTGGATGCGCCCTTGAAGCTTGTCGTTGCTGAATTCGCACTCCGCCCGCACCTGGTGGGCGCGCAACTCGTCCACCAGGCTTCTGGCGTAATCCAACTGCGCCTCGGTCACCGGCAGCACCCGCACTTGCTCCGGGGACAGCCACAGCGGGAAATTGCCGCCGTAATGCTCGATGAGGAAGCCGATGAACCGCTCGTGCGTGCCCAAGGGGGCGCGGTGAATGCACAGGGGCGTCTTCTCGGTGTTGTCGCGGTCTCGATAGACCAGGCCGAACCGCTTGGGCACGGCGAAATCCACCTGGTTGGTCGCCAGAGTGAACTCGCGGCCAATGACGCTCCAGACCTGCACGTCAATCTTCGGCCCGTAGAACGCCGCCTCGTTCGGCACTTCCACGTAGTTGATGCCCGAGTCCTTGAGAACTTGCCGGACCATGTCCTCGGTCTTGCGCCACAACTCTGGCTCGTTGACGTACTTCCGGCCCATGCCCTCGGGCGCCGAGGTGCTGAAGCGCATGACGTATTTCTCGATGCCGAAAATCTTGAAATACTTCAGGTACATCTGATTCACCGCGTCAAACTCCCCGGCGAACTGCTCCTCCGTGCAGTAAATGTGCGCGTCGTTCATGTTCATGGACCGGACGCGCATCAGGCCGAACAGCTCGCCGCTTTGCTCGTAACGGTAGCAGCAGCCGTACTCGGCCAGCCGCAGCGGCAGGTCACGATAACTCCGCGGCTCGGCCGCAAAAATGCGGTGGTGATGCGGGCAGTTCATGGCCTTGAGATAGTAACTCTCCGGCGCGCCCAACTTCTGAAGCTCTTCGCGCAAGGCGATCAGTTCGTGGTACGCCGCCACGACCGCCGCCGGCGCGGCACCGCTCTGAACCGACCGTTCCACCGCTGCGAACTCTTCCCTGCTCATCATGAATCCAACCTGCCAAAAACCTGCCAGCTCGCCCAAGTCCTTTTTCGACAGCCCAACAGGCTCGGGCCTGCGGTCTGGAACGGCACAGTTGCGTTCGGCAAGCCCTGCCCGCAGGCGGTCCGAAACAGCTTGTTGCGGCACGAGGCCCGCAGGGCCTTGAGCGGACTTTCGGCACGCGACGGGCAAGCGAGTTGCCGACCTTCATGCCGACACTTCCGCAAACCGGCCAACAGCAAACACGTCGGTCGGGCCCGTACCGGGCCCTGATGCGGCTGCCGCACGCAGCGCGGCGCGCAGTTGCGGCAGCCCCCCTGCGGGGTTACGCCCCGTAAGACTTTGTGAATCGCTTCCGGGGTTCTTGCTCGGCGGGTTGCTGGTCGGTCGCCCCTGCCTTGGCCGAAGCGTCACCAGCCGTGGCCTGGCCAGATCCGCCGGGTGCGGAGGCCGTCGCGGCCGGGGTTTCAACCGCTTCCACGTAGGCCAGTCGGAGCGACATCAGGCTCTGCTGAAGCAGGCGGTTCTCCTCCCGGGTCAGATTGCCCCGGGTTTTGACCTCCAGCATCTCAAGCTGATCAATGAACAGGCGCGCGGCATCCAGGTCGCGTGTCACCTCGCCCGTCTCCGGATGCGGCAGCTTGCCCAACAAGGTCAGGGCCAGATTGGTCTGCTGCATCACCAGTTGAGCGAACAGGGCGGTGTGCCTGTCCTCGCCGGCACCGGCGGCTTGGTCCTTGGACAAAGTGGTGTCATTCATGGCCCATACACTGACATTCTCGGATTTCGGCTTCGAGAAAAAGGATGAGGCGTTGCAGGCGGGGCACAAGCTCCAGCGTTTCCAAAATGGCCTGTCGCCGTTCCGCCCGCCGCAGTACCAGGGCTTCCCGGGGATGCATACGCTGCACACGCCACGCCCGGACAGTAGTCCAACGGTGCTGTCTATTCCCGACAAACCTTACCCGGGCGCAGCGGGTGGTGCATTCGACAATGTGCCCACGACCAAACCTCTGGTCAGTGTGCAGGTTCCGCTGGGCACGCCGGCGGGAACCTACAGCAACTACATCCGCATCTTCGAGGCGGCGTCGTGGAACCCGTATGTGCTGGGTATCCAGGCCAACAATCAGCCCGCGCAGCCCGTCAGCGAACCCACCATGCGCGTGAAGGTGACTGTCACCGAATCGCGCTTGACCAACAGCTGGACGAGCGGTTCTCTGCCTCAGCTGGACACGGTGTGGCAGGGTATCCCGCCGCAACCCGGACAGCCGGGCTACCTGGCGGCGAACGTACAACCCGCCGCGCTGATGTTGCCGGAGGGAATGTTGCTGGCATGGAGCAGCAACTGGAGCCGCAACCGCGTCACCGAAGACGGCAGCGACAGCTACCGCGAGACGCAACCCTCAGGTAGCAACGCCTGGTTCCTGCATCTCGCGGTGCTGCCGCGCGATGCACAGCGCGGGGTGTGGACAGCCGCCTCACCGAATCAATGGTGGAGCGGACGCGGTGTGGAATACCCGCGTGACCCCACGAACAGCTCCGTGCGCGACAAGTACGGCAGACTGTTCACTACCCAGCCCGGTACGGTGATACCGTCCTCCATCAAACACTACTCGCCCACGTTCTTCATTGTGGGTGGACAACCCTATCTGCTGTGGCAGGGGCAGGCAGCGAAGAGGCAGGACACCGGCGTGGTGCTCACCGAAAACGTGACCTTCGTCGCGCCGATAGTGAACGGTGTGCCGGGTACCCCTGTTGCGCTGGGCAACGATGTCTGGCTGCCGCGCTTCCAGCCTCGCGTGGTTGTGGTGGGCGGTGTACCGGTGATGTTCTGGTATAGCGGCGCCAGCGGACGTTACACCATCTACTATAACGCCTGCCTGGGCAATCCGTTGAACCCCAGCGCGTGGACGCGCGACCAGCAACTGCCGGTGCCCGCGGTGGTGACCAACGCCTTTGAACCGCTGGCTATCCCGCGCCTTGGCGCGCTGGATGTCATCTACACGGCTTCCACCAAGACGAGACAAACCAATGAGCTGATACTCACCCGCTTCACGCTGGGTGGCGGTGGCAGACTGGTTCCGGTGGACCTGCCGCCCGTGCGCGGGGAGGTGCTACAGCGCATCGGTACCACCAACGTGTGGATGTCGCGCGACCTGTCATGGAACCGCAACCAGCGCATTCGCAGCTGGCGCGGGGGCGACCCGCACCCGCTGGCAGCCCGCCTGGCCGGCGGCGGGGGCGCCCCCGATGAGGGACAGTTACAGATGCTGCGCCAGGTCTCGGACCTGCTGGAAGCCCACCAGGCCCAGCAGGCGGCGGCAATCGCCGAGGAAGTGGTCACCCTCGCGCGTGACTGGCAGCCCGACCTGGTCTCCCTCGAACTCGCCGACACCGATGGCTTCGCCGAGACGCTGGCGCTGGCCAGCGCCGGCCTGCTGCTGTGGGAGACGCCGTCGCCGCGGGTTGCGCTCCTGCTGGCGCTGGCCATTTGGG
>Ga0101944_10007412_pt1 | contig 10992 bp, 10 predicted proteins | sample DewCreD2012metaG_FD_75245 | JGI IMG/M metagenome (GOLD analysis project Ga0101944, IMG submission 75245) | Hot spring sediment bacterial and archeal communities from British Columbia, Canada, to study Microbial Dark Matter (Phase II) - Dewar... ... | reverse complement strand
CTCCCAGGTGGAGAAGCCGCTCTGCGGAGGTCTGAATCCCCTCATGCGGGGCTTGAACAGCGCCATCATCCCGTCAAACCGCCCGATCCGGGCCCGCGATTCCGTGCAGGCCGGAAGTCAATATAACCGAATCCGGGGCCGGGCACTGCACATCCCGGGACCATGATGCAACGGCATTCCGCTTCCGGAACCGTTTCCGCTCCGGGGTCCAGCCGCGGCTCCTCAGCCTTCGACGGCGCTTCAGTAGATGTGTTCGGCGTTGCACCGCCCTCCGGGCTCGAGGATGCGCACGCTCCCGACGAGGGTCTCGAGCCTGTCGAACGCTCCGGGCGCCTCGGAGGGAAGGGCAAGAGCGAACGCGACCACGGTGAATCCGTTGGCATCGAACGCCAGCATTCTGCCCGCGAAGCGTTCCCCATCCTCCCCGGTGGCGGTGAACTCCGTTCCGAAGGTCTGGAGCGTCGTGCCGCCCGGGAGGCCTAGGCTCGAGGACGTCCGCACGCCGAAGTCGAAGTCCTCGATTCCGCGAGTGTTCGATGTCACCGCCCGGCGGGTGCGGAATGCATCCATCGCTCCGGAACCGCTACTGGCGGCAAAGTACGCGATTCCGTACCAGGGCCCTGACGCTCCGCCCTCGTTGCCCACGAAACCGCTGTCCGGAGCGGCGCAGGAGACCCTGGAGTACGGCATTCCCGGCGGAAGGTCCTCGAACCCCGCTCCAGGAGCGGAGAGGAACAGCCGGGCCGTGGCAGGCGCCGGGCCGGGCTCCGCGGGCTCGATCACGGCCATGGTCGTGTCTCTCCCGGTGATCTTTCCGGAGCGCGTTTCCGCATCGGGAACGCCCCTTCCGCATGCCGCGGCGCAGAGGATCGCGGGAGGGATGCAGACCCGCACCAGACGCCTTCCGGATCGAAGCTCTCCAGCGCCGGGGGAGGAGGCTCCATTGCGCGTGCGGTACGGGAACCGTAGTATTGAAGACGGTCCGTCAGCCATGGAGGTGGGAAATGGAGCCTGTGAAGAGCGGAACGGTTCTGTACTGCGGAAAATGCGGCGTAGAGGTGACTGTGACGAAGGACTGCGGAAGCGAAGATTGCTCCATCGTCTGCTGCGGCGAGCCCATGAAGAGGAAGGACGGGGGCTGCTGCTGCTGCGGTGGCTGATCCGGCTTCCGGTCGAGGAGGGGCGGCGTTCCGGGCCGCCCTTCTCTACTGTGAGGCGTTGCCGCGGAGTCTGGCTTCGTGCCCCCTCCTCCACTCCTCCATGCTCCAGGACCTTCCCGGCTCCCTGAACATGCGCCGGAAGGCGGTTCCGATCGGATCCTCGCCATAGTCGGGATCGTCATGAAGTAGAGCGATGAGATCGTGGAAGAGTTCTCGCATGTTCCCGGCCCTGGTGATATAGCTCTCGAAATCCCCGGCAGGAACCGTCATGCAGTCCAGGGCCCTGCCGGCGAAGCCCTGCGGCAGAAGCGGCAGGGCCGTCAGCGCATGAGACTGCTTCCCGGGCCAGGGCATCCAGTGCCTGTTGATCGCGAATGCGGCCTGCTTGGTTTGCTCCCATGCCGCTCCCAGTATCTCATGCGAGCCCAGGGGGCCGAGTGCGTCCCATCTCAGTTCCACGAGATCGGAGCAGAGGTGCAGGTCGCCCCAGACTATCGCCTCGTCGAGCCTGCGCCTGCGAATCGTGTCCGAATAGCAGACCCTGTCGGCGATAAGGGCGCTGGACCTGCCGTCCCTGTCGAATGCCAGCCAGCCGACCGAGAGTTCGGCTTTCACTCCGTCGGGCCAGACGTAGTCCGGGGAGGACCACTTCAGGAGGTCCACCCTCGTGAAATCGAACTGCACGGTGGAGAGCTGCCACGGACGGTCCAGGGCATCGACCAGCTTGACGTCGATCTTGGGTCCGTAGAAGGCGGCTTCGTCCTCCATCACCTTCGCCTCCAGCCCGACGCGCTCCACGGCGCGGTGCAGCGCGCTCTCGGCGAGCTGCCACTGGTCCGGCGTGCCGTCGTACTTGCCGCTCGAACCGCCGTCCCAGGTGGAGATCTCCGCCTGGTAGCGGTGGAAGCCGTACGTCTTCAGCACGTCGACGGCGAACTCCAGGCAGTTGACGATCTCGTCTTCAATCTGGTCCGGGCGGCAGAAGATGTGCGCGTCGTCCTGCGTAAAGCCGCGCACGCGGAAGAGCCCGTGCAGCGTGCCGGAGCGCTCGTAGCGGTACACCGTGCCCAGCTCGCCCAGGCGGACGGGCAGGTCGCGGTAGCTGCGCTGGCGGTCCCGGTAGATCAGAATGTGGCCCGGACAGTTCATCGGCTTCAGCCGGTAGCGCGCGTCATCGAGCTCCATCGCCGCGTACATGTTTTCGGCGTAGTGGCTCAGGTGGCCGCTGATCTGCCAGAGCTGCTCGCGCATGACGTGCGGCGTGTTCACCAGGTCGTAGCCGCGCTTCAGGTACTGCTCGCGCATCCAGTCTTCCAGCAGCTTGCGCACCAGCGCGCCCTTCGGATGAAAGAAGATGAGGCCCGGCCCGGCCAGCTCCTGGATCGAGATCAGATCCAGCTGCCTGCCCAGCGTGCGGTGGTCGCGCTTCTTTGCTTCCTCCAGCTTGTGCAGGTAGTCCTGGAGATCCTTCTCGCTGAACCACGCCGTGCCGTAGATGCGCTGCAGCTGCTGGCGGTGTTCGTCGCCCTTCCAGTAGGCGCCCGCCACCGACAGCAGCTTGAAGGCCTTGAGCTTCTTCGTGCTGGGCACGTGCGGGCCGCGGCAGAAGTCGATGAAGTGGGGGCCCAGCGTGTACTCGCTGAAGACGGCGTCCGCCCGCTCGTCGATGAGCTCGCATTTCATCTGCTCGCCCATCGCTCTGTATTTGGCCAGTCCTTCTTCCTTGGGCGTGAGCCTTCGCTCGAACGGAAGGTCGCGGTCGCGCAGCTCCCACATCTTCTTTTCGATGCGTTCCAGATCCTCGGGCGTGAACGGCTCGCTGCGCTCGAAGTCGTAATAGAAACCGTCCTTGATCGGAGGTCCGATGCCGAGCTTCGTGCCGGGAAACAGTTCGAGAACGGCTGCAGCCAGAAGATGCGCGGTTGAGTGGCGGTAGACTTCGAGCGCTTCCGGATCCTTCGGGGTAAGGATCTCGACGCGCGCATCAGCTTCGATGGGCCGCGTCAGGTCCCACAGCTCGCCGTTGACGCGGGCGACGATGGCGTCGTCGGCCAGGCGGCGGCTGATGGACCGCGCGACGTCCAGCGGCGTCGTGCCGGGAGGAAACGTGTGCTGGCTGCCGTCCGGCAGCGTCACCTGAATCGGACTGCTCATGGGGAACCCCGGTAAATCCCAGACTAGCACGCGCTGGAACGGCGACCTTTTTCAGCGCGGTTGCTATGCTGGAAGCGGAGCCTCAAGCTCATGCCTGAGAAACCTTTGCAGGCCCCCCGGACGCCGGTCTCCGCGGGCGAAGGCGATCTGGTGGAACGCGCCAGAGCCGGCGACATGGAGGCCTTCGCCGAGCTCGTGCGCCGCTACGAGCGCCGCATCTACCGCATGGCGCGGCAGATCACGCAGAACGACGAGGATGCCGAGGACGTTCTCCAGGAAAGCTTCCTCAAGGCCTTTGAGCACCTCGATTCCTTCCAGGGACAGAGCAAATTCTATACCTGGGTGACAAGAATCGCGGTCAACGAGAGCCTGATGAAGCTGAGAAAACGCAAATCGGACCGAACCGTTTCCCTGGATGAAAACATCGAAACAGACGAGGAGCCCATCGTGCGGGAGATCGCCGTATGGGATGACACTCCGGAGTCGAAATACAGCCAGGAGGAATTGCGCGAGATCCTGGAGCGGGCCATCGACAGCCTGAAGCCGATCTTCCGGACCGTCTTCATCCTCCGCGACGTCGAGGAGATGAGCACGGAAGAGACCGCCGAGGTGCTGGGGCTCTCCGTGGCGGCGGTGAAGAGCCGCCTGTTGCGGGCGCGCCTGCAGTTGCGAGAGAGGTTGACACGGGTCTTCAAACGGAAGGGAGACGGGATCTTCGGCTATGCCAAGTAGCATGATCACCTGCAAAGATTTCCTGCGCGAACTGAGCGACTACCTCGACGACGCCACCGATCCCGCCCTGCGCGCCGAGCTGGAGAGGCACATCAGCGAGTGCCCCAACTGCTGGGTGATCTGCGACACCACGCGCAAGACGATCCAGGTGTACAAGGGGATGGATCTCCATCCGCTGCCCGAGAAGGTGCACGAGAAGCTGATGGCGGCTCTTGCGGAACGCGCCGCCCGGAAAGCGGAAAAGAACGGTCCGCCCGCCGGCGAGCCTCAGCGCTGAGGCGGCTTGACGCTTCCCGACGCGCCCGGCTCGACTTTCTCTTCCCGGAGCTGCTCTTCGGGGATCGGCTCCAGGTTCGGATCGAACGTGATGATGGCTTCCGCGCCGAACTTGCGGTAGCTTCGGAACTCGACGTTGTTCTTCACGAGCAGCCGGCCTTCCCGCATCCGCATCTCCGAGCGGAGAGGCAGCAGGTACTCGTTGCCGGCGATGTCGACGAAGTCGTAATCGAGCATGGTGCGGGCTTCCTGGATGGGGAACGAGGGCGGGATGTCGATGGCCTCCATCGTCACCCGCAGCACCATGGGGACGTCGCGGTCGATGTAGATCAGTCCGCGGTAGCCAGGCACGATTTCAAGCTGGCGCTGCCAGCTGATGTGCCATTTCGACCTGGCCTGCCGGACGCGGAAGCTGTAGACGTGGCAGATGCGGCCGCGCAGCTTGCCCCAGCGTTCCCACTGGAATTCGGCCTCGGTGGAGGGATCGAAGATCTCCTTCAGCATGGTGCCGAACTCGCCGCTCGAGGTCGCTCCTCCCAGCTTCCAGCGGTCGCCGTCCGTCCATTTGCCGTTGATCGAGATCAGCTTGTAGTCCTCTTTCTGCTCGAAGTAGCTGAGCCGCTCGGCCACGGTGTCCATGAGCTGGAACATTTCCAGGCCCGATGGATCGACATAGCGCCGCGTCACCTGCAGGCAGATGAAGTCCGGCAGCCTCTTCGTGTAACTCAACGCCATCTCCCGGGCTTCGCTGATGACGCGCGCCTGCTCGACGGAAGAGGGCGGCGGCATGGGCACGGGCTTGACGGGCGCGGGGTCTTTCACCGGCGGCGGGAGCGAGGCGGTGGCGGCCACCAGTTTCCGCAGCTCGTCGGCGGCGCGCAGGCCGAGCCCTTCGCCCAGAAGCTCCTCGATGTCGCGGTGCGTGAGCCGTTCGGTGAGCTGGATCTTGCGGATGTAGTCGGCCACCTGCCTGTCGCTGTGGTTGAGGCGGATGGAGGACCGCAGGACGCTTTTCAGCTGCGCCACGCTCATTTTCTGCTGGGCGGACAGAGCCAGTGCGCTGAGAACGAGGACGGCCAGGACGCGGCGCAGCATGCCACTAGAATAGACGCCGCCGCCGCTCGCCGGGTTTTGCCGGACCGAGAGCTTTCTCGATGGCGGCGAGCGCCAGGGGGGCCATGATCCGGTAGCCGGCGGCGTTGGGATGCAGCCCGTCATCGGCCAGGTTGGGCGCAAGCTGGCCGTCGGGGCCGGCCATCGCCGGATAGTAGTTCAGATAGACGTAGCCGCGCTTTTCGCAGAAGGCCTGGATCCAGCGGTTCATCTCGAGGATGGCCGGCAGCGGCCGCTGCCGGGTTCTTTCAAAGGCGGGGTTGGCGTCCTTGTGATGATCGGAGACCGGCAGGATGGAGGCGAGAATGACCTTGATCCTGTGCGCATCGGCCAGCTCGCACATCATCGTCAGATTGTTCTGGATGGCCTCGGCGGACACGCCGCGGGCGATGTCGTTGGTGCCGGCCAGGATGACGACGGCGGCGGGCTTCAGGGCGATCACGTCGGCGTAAAAGCGCCCCAGCATCTGGCCCGTGATCTGGCCGCTGATGCCGCGGTTGACGAAATCGCGGTTCGGGAAATACTCGTTGAGGCGCCAGCTGTCGGTGATCGAGTCGCCGAGAAAGACGACGCGCGGATTGGCCGGGTTGGGAGGGCCGAGCGTGCGGTTGGCGTCGCGGTAGCGGCGCAGGTTGTCCCGGTCCGGCTGGCGGAGGTCGTTTTCGAGCCGTTCGATCAGCGCAAGGAAGTACGCCTCCGCGCTGAGCGAATGGTCGCGCAGCTCGGCCAGCTGCTGGCGCGCCATGGCGGGAAAATTGACAGGCTTGGGCACGGACTCGGCCAGAAGCAGGTAGGCGCGGAGGTTGGCCAGGACGCGGTAGTGCAGCTGCGGCTGCCGCACGCCGAGGAATTTCAGGCTTTCCACGGCCATGCGGATGTTCTCGGCCAGCGGCAGGCCGGCGCGGCCGAGCTCCTGGCTGGCGACGCCGCCGGCCTCGATCAGCTGCAGGCAGCGTTCATACAGCGGCAGGATCTGCTGGTCGGAGGGGGGCCTGGCCTCCTGCTGGCCCGCGGCGAAGAGTGCGGCAAGAACCGCAATCAGCAAGCTCTTCCTCATGGCGATTCGACCTTCTCAAGCTGGAGCGTGACCGTGCCGATGTAGAACGGCAGCTGCACGCGGATCTGCACGGGCAGGCGGCGTTCGTCGTCGCTGATCCAGACGAACAGGCGGCCCTTGCGGCGGTACAGGACGCCGCTCATCAGAAACGCCTCGTAACGGATGGCCTGGAACTCGCCGACCGGCGTGCGGATCTTCTCCCGCCGCTGCGCCTCGACGCGCGCCATCACGGCCTTTTTTCCGTCGCTCACCGGGAGCTCGATCACGGCGCCCGGCTGAGGCAGGAGTTCGCGCAGCCGCTGCAGACCGGCGGTGACGTCGTGGACGCAGGCGGGGATGTCGATGCTGTTCTGGGCGACCACGGCGTCCTTTTCGAGGTCCCGCTCGAGGTAATGAGCTTTGCGCGCCTCGGCGTCGTAGCGGACTTTGGTCTCGCGGTGGCGCCTGCCCTCGTGCGCCGTCAGTTCCGTGGCTTCAGCGCACCAACCCGGACGGTAGGAGGCATGAAACTGGTTGTCCACCCTGATGAACGTGCGCACCACGCCGGCCGTGCGGAGCTGCATTTTCAGGCTGTCGGCGCCGCTGGTTTCCACCTCGACATCTCCGGCGTGCACCAGGCGCCATTCGGCCTCGAAGCGGAACTTCTGCGCCGCCGGCGGCTGCCATGCGGGCGTCTGGGCCAGTGCCGGGAGGAAAACGAACAGCGCCCACCACGGCGCCCGGCGGAACGGCATCGCACTCCCAGTCTCGCAGACGGCCGCGGAAGGCCGCAAACCGCGGCTTCACCGGAGCAGAGTGTGCGCGATCCACGCGCAGGTGTAAGCGAGAGCGCCCATGTAGAGGAACTGGATGGCGGGCCACTTCCAGCCGCCCGTTTCGCGCCTCACGACGGCGAGCGTGGACATGCACTGCATGGCGAAAGCGAAAAACACGAGCAGCGCCACCGCCCCGCCGAAGCTCAGCTCCCGCTGCAGCGCGGCCTGCAGCCCGGCGCTGTTGTGATCCGGATCCATGCCGTAGATGGTGCCAAGGGTGCCCACGATGACTTCGCGCGCGGCCAGAGAGGTGATCAGGCCGATGCCGATTTTCCAGTTGAAGCCCAGCGGCTGGATCAGCGGCTCGATGGCTCGGCCCAGAGTGCCGGCCAGGCTCTGTTCGATCGGCGGCTGCTGTCCGTCAGAGGCGGGCACGCTGGCCAGCACCCACAGGAGAACCGCCACGCCGAGAATCACCGTGCCGGCGCGCTTGAGAAAAGCCAGCGCGCGGTCCCACAGGCGCAGCCCGACGCTGGCCAGCGTCGGCATGCGGTAGGGAGGCATCTCGAGAACGAAGGGAGTCCGGTCGCTGCGCAGGATGGAAGACTTCAGCAGCTTCGCGGTTCCGATCGCGGCGAGGAACCCCAGCAGGTACAGGCCGAGCAGAGCCGCCGCCCGGGTGCCCAGAAAGGGTCCGAGGAAGGGCTTCTCCGGGATGAAGGCGGCGATGATCAGCGTGTAGACGGGCAGGCGCGCGGAGCACGTCATGAAGGGCGCGATCAGGATGGTGGCGATGCGGTCCCGCCGGTTCTCGATGGTGCGCGTGGCCATGATGGCGGGCACGGCGCAGGCATAGGCCGAGAGCAGCGGAATGAAGCTCTTGCCCTGCAGCCCCACGCGCGCCATCGTCCGGTCCGCAATCAGCGCCGCGCGCGCCAGGTATCCGGAATCCTCGAGAAGCGCGATGAAAAGAAACAGCAGAAGGATCTGGGGCAGGAACACGACGACGGCGCCGACGCCGCTCCACGCGCCGTCCACGACGAGCGACTCGATCCATCCGTCCGGCAGCGCCGCGCGCATCCATTCCCCGCTGGAGGCGACGGCCGCCTGCACGGCGTCCATCAGCGGCCGCGCCCAGCTGAAGATGCTCTGGAAGACGGCGGCCACCACAAGGGCGAACACCAGCGGACCCAGCAGCGGGTGGAGGAACACCGCGTCCAGGCGCCGCGTCCAGACGGGCGGCGCCGGATGCGTATAGCGCGCATCGTGCGAAACGCGGCGCGCCCACTGCCGGCACGCCGGCGCGTCCTGCAGCACCGGCAGCTCGACGGCGCGCGGCACCGCGATGCCGCCGGTGAGGAACTGCGCCACGCTCTTGACGCCCTCGCCCGTGGCGGCGCTCACCAGGACAACGGGGGCGCCGAGCTGATTGGCCAGAGCCTCCGTGTCGATGGCGCCGCCCCGCTGGCGCAGGTCGTCCGCCATGTTCAGCACCACCAGAGTGGGAAGCCGCAGGCTGAGCACGGCGGCGGCCAGAGGAAGGTGGCGCTGCAGGTTCGTGGAGTCGAGGATCAGGATGACCCCGTCCGGGCGGCGGAGTCCGGGCATGGCCCCGTGCAGGACGTCGTGCGTCACCTGCTCGTCTTCCGAGCGCGGAGTCAGGCTGTAGACGCCCGGGAGGTCGATGATGTCGACGTCGTGATGGCCGGGCAGGTGCGCCTTGCCGATGTGGTGCTCGACGGTGACGCCCGGAAAGTTGGCCACCTTCTGCCTGAGGCCGGTGAGACGGTTGAAGAGGGTTGTCTTGCCCGAGTTGGGCGGACCGATGAGAGCCACCAGACGCGGCGCCGCCCCCGGACCCGGCGGCGCCGCCAGGCCGATGGCCTCCGGCCTTCCATGGCACGAACTCATCGGCTAGTTGTTCCTGACAAGGATGTGACGCGCCGTCTCGCGCCGCAGAGCGATTTCCGCCCCGTCGATGCGGAACACCCTGGGGTCGCCGCCCGGCGCGCTCAGAGCCGCCGAGACGCGGTGCCCGGGAATGAAACCGAGTTCCATCAGGCGCGAAGCGAGGTCCTCTGGCAGATCCAGCCGGTCGATCACGGCTTCCGATCCCGCAGGCAGATCGGCCAGGCTGGAGGGCGGGCGTTTGCGGGCTGCCGCCTTGAAACTCAGTTGCATATGCGTTCCGCGCGCCTCCTGACTTCATCGTAGCTCATCGGCCGCCTTTCGCGGTGCTACAATGACACGCGTGTCCGGAGGCCCCCCGAAAGCGAACTACACGCGGGACGAAGTGTGCCGCCTGCTGGGGATTCGCGAATCGGTCCTCGAAGATTGGGAAGACAACGGCTTCGTCGCCCGCGCCGAAAGCTACGCATTCAAGGAGCTGGTGGCGCTGAAAACCCTGCGGCAGCTCCGGGCGCGGCGCATGCCCGCGGCGCGGATCCGCCTGATCCTCGAGTCGCTCCGCTCGAAGCTCCGCCATGTGGCAGACCCGCTCCAGGAGCTGAAGATTTTCACCGACGGGCGCCGCCTCGCCGTGCAGGTGGACGGCCGCAAAATGGAGCCGCTCACCGGGCAGCTGCTGCTTGATTTCGATCAGGCGGAGATCCGGCGGCTGCTCGATTTCCCTTCGAAACGGGCGGAGCGGACCCTGGCCGAGGAAATGGAACACCGCATGCGCGAGGCCGAGCAATGGTTCGAGCGCGCAGTGGAAATGGAGCAGATCGGGGCACCGCCCGAGCAGATCATCGCCGCCTATGAGAAGGCCCTCGAGCGCGACCCGGACGCGCCGGCGCCGCATGTCAACCTGGGGACGCTCTATTTTCACAAGCGGCAATGGAAAGAGGCCGAGGCCCACTACCGCGCCGCGCTGGCCCTGCGGCCGCGCTACGCCCTCGCCTGGTTCAACCTTGGCAATCTGTATGACGAGCTGCGGGCGCAGGACCGCGCTCTCGAATGCTACCTGAAGGCGATCGAGGCGGATGCGAAGTTCGCCGATGCGCACTACAACGCCGCCCTGATCTACCAGTCCCGCGGCGACAATCTGAACGCAGTCCGCTGCTGGCAGCAATATCTGAAGCTCGACCCGTCGGGCTACTGGGCAGGCATCGCGCGCCGCGAGCTGGCCCGGCTGAAAGAGCAGACGCTGGTGCACGGCGCAAAACTCTCTTCCTGACGCCCTGCGGTGCACGCACGGATCGCCTCGGGGCCGGCCGCCCGCGCCTCCCGCGCCGGCCGGAGAACTTCTAGGGCGCTGCCTTCCGGGCGGCTTCTCGAAGGGGAAATGCTGCGTGGGGGGGCGCCTGCAAAAAGGGGAATTGTGTTCCTGTCCCCTTTTCCCGGGCGCGGAAGGGGCGCATTGTATCCTGAAGGATTGGAGGTGACCCTCGTTTGAGCCGCATCAGCATGGCGTTCCGCGCCTTTTTCGGCATCCTGGGAGGCACGCTGCCAGAGGACATCGCGCGCGCGCACGGCTATGAAAAGGCGGCCGCGAAGCGGCCTGAGCCGCAGCGGGAAACGGTGAAGCCGGAAGCGGGCGCGCTGCAGCTGCTCGGGCTGCTGCAGCGCGAAGCGCGCCTGATCGATTTCTTCATGGAAGACATCAGCCCGTACGCCGACGAGCAGGTGGGCGCGGGCGTGCGTTCGATTCACGCGCAGTGCCAGGAGCTGCTGCGGAAGCATTTCAGGCTGGCGCCGGTGATCGACGGAGTCGAGGGCACCTATGTGAAGACGGAGTCGGCGG
>Ga0101944_10007411_pt1 | contig 10992 bp, 8 predicted proteins | sample DewCreD2012metaG_FD_75245 | JGI IMG/M metagenome (GOLD analysis project Ga0101944, IMG submission 75245) | Hot spring sediment bacterial and archeal communities from British Columbia, Canada, to study Microbial Dark Matter (Phase II) - Dewar... ... | reverse complement strand
CACAACGGCACATGTTTCAGCAAGCAGCTCGTGGAAGCGGGCGTGCAGATCGGCTGGAACACCCGCCTGGTGAGCTTCAGCCCGGACATCTCGGGCGCCATCTTCGCCGTGGGCTTCGCCACCCGCGCCGCCATGAGCTTCGGCGGCATCGAACCCGGCGACTACCGCAAAATCCTTATCTATAACAAGGACCGCGTGTTCGCGTTCGTTCTGGCCATGGGCGATGTGACCGACGAGTGGTACGCCACCGCCGCCGGCTGCATCAACTACGGCTTCCCCACCATCGCCGACACCCCGATCCCCGAAATCCTGCCCACCGGCGTATGCACCTACGAGCATGTGGTGTCCAACATCCCGCACAACGAAATGATCGCCAAGGCCACCGAAGTGCGCGGCCTCAAGGTCACGGTCGCCGAAGTGCCCGTGCCGGTTTCCTACGGCCCGGCGTTCGAAGGCGAGCGCGTGCGCGGCGCGGACATCTATCTCGAATGCGGCGGCGGCCGCACCGACATGTGCGAGTGGGTCCACTCCGTGGACATGAACGAGATCAACGACGGCGATGTGGTGGTCAATGGCCCCGAAATGACCGAAATCCCCGTCAACGAAAAGGGCAAGCGCCTCGGGCCTCTGGCCATCGAAGTCAAGGTGGCCGGCCGCAAGATGGAGTCCGACTACGAACCCATCCTCGAGCGCCAGATCCACCACCTCATCAACTACGCCCAGGGCGTCATGCACATCGGCCAGCGCGACATCGCCTGGCTGCGCGTGGGCAACAGCGCCATCGAGAAGGGCTTCAAGTTCGCGGACATCGGCCGCCTGCTGCACGCCAAGCTGCACCAGGACTTCGGCGCGGTGTTCGACAAGTGCGCCGTGACCCTGCACACCAACCAGGACGCAGTAACCGAAATTCTGGCCAAGGCGCGCGAAGCCTACAAGATCCGCGACGAGCGCGTGGGCGGCATGAAGGACGAAACCACGGACATGTTCTACTCCTGCACCCTGTGCCAGTCCTTCGCTCCCAGCCATGTGTGCGTCATCAGCCCCGAGCGCACCGGCCTGTGCGGCTCCTACAACTGGCTGGACTGCAAAGCCAGCTACGAGATCAACCCCACCGGCCCCAACCAGCCCGTGGAAAAAGGCGAAGTTCTCGACCAGAAGCTCGGCAACTTCAAGGGCGTCAACGAGTTCATCACCAAGGCGTCCCGCGGCAACATCACCAGCTACAACTTCTACAGCCTGATGCAGGAACCCATGACCACATGCGGCTGCTGCGAGTGCATCGCCGCCGTGCTGCCCATGTGCAACGGCATCATGACCGTGAACCGCGAGTACAAGGGCGACACGCCCTGCGGCATGAAGTTCACCACGCTCGCCGGCACCATGGGCGGCGGCATCAGCTCCCCGGGCTTCGTGGGCCACTCCAAGTACAACATCACCCAGCGCAAGTTCATCGCCGGCGACGGCGGGTTCCAGCGCCTGGTGTGGATGCCCAAGATGCTCAAGGAAGAACTCTACGACCGCCTCAAGGCCCGCGGCGAGGAAATCGGGATTCCAAATTTCGTGGACCTGATCGCCGACGAGACCGTAGGCACCGACGAAGAGACCGTGCTCAACTGGCTGACCGAAAAGGGTCACCCGGCCGTGACCATGGACTCCATCATCGGCTGAACCACAGACAGGCAGCCCGGGCCGGAGACTCCGGCCCGGGCTTCATTCCTATGTTGTACAGATCAAAATTGGGGGTGTGAACAAAGAAATGGGTTTAACCGGCATAGACATTTTCAAAAAGCTGCCTAAAAAGAACTGCGGCGAATGCGGCGTGCCAACCTGCCTCGCGTTCGCCATGGCTCTTGCGGCCGGCAAGACAGAACTGACCAAGTGTCCGTATGTCTCGCCCGAAGCCGCGGAGTCGCTGTCGGAAGCCTCGGCGCCTCCCGTGCGCCCCGTGGTCATCGGCGCTGGCGACAAAGCCTGGCGCCTGGGCGCGGAAACCGTCGAGTTCCGGCATGAAAAAACTTTCGTGAGCCAGCCCGCGTTCGCCGTGCTCGTAACCACGGACATGGACGACGCCGCTGTGGACGCGAAACTCAAGGCCCTCACGGACCTGCAATACGAGCGCATCGGTCTCACCCTGTGCGCCAACATGATCGTGGCCCGGGGCGACGACGCCGCCAAGCTCGAAGCCCTGGCCAAAAAAGCCGCGGACACGGGCTACCCCGTGGTCGTCAGCAGCTCCAGCGCCGACGCCATGGCCGCCGCGGGCAAGGCCATCGCGGACAAGAAACCCCTGCTCCACGCCGCCACCCCGGCAACCGTGGACGCATGCGGCGATCTGGCCAAGGAACTGGGCTGCCCCGTGGCCGTCAAGGCCGATTCCTTCGACGCCATCATGGAAATGACCAAGAACCTTCAGGCCAAGGGCCTCAAGGAGATCATCATTGACACCGGCGCCGCGGGCATCAAGCAGGCCTTCCTGGACCAGGTGCAGCTCCGCCGCGCCGCCATCAAGAACAAGGAACGCGCCCTGGGCTTCCCCACCATCGCCTTCGTGTGCGACATGACGGACGATCCCATGATGGAAGCCATGTACGCCTCCGTGATGGTGGCCAAGTACGCGGGCATCATCGTGTTGAGCGACCTCAAGGGCGAGAGCCTGTTCCCGCTGCTTCTGGAGCGCCTCAACATCTACACCGATCCGCAGCGCCCCATGGCCACCACCCAGGGCATCTACGAGATCGGCCAGGTCACCGAGAATTCCCCGGTTCTCATCACCTCGAACTTCTCGCTCACCTACTTCATCGTGAGCGGCGAAATCGAGGCCAGCCGCGTGGGCGCCTACCTGCTGGTGCTCGACACCGACGGCCTGTCCGTGCTCACCGCGTGGGCGGCCGGCAAGTTCGCCGCCGACGCCATCGCCATCTTCGTCAAAAAGTCCGGCATCGAGGAAAAGGTGAAACACCGCAAGCTCATCATTCCGGGCTTCGCCGCGCAGATCTCCGGCGAACTCGAGGAAGAGCTGTCCGGCTGGGAAATCCAGATCGGGCCGCGCGAGGCCGCTCACATTGCGGCCTTCCTGAAACAGTGGTCCGCGGACTAAGTTCCGCAGCACGAACCATTTCCCGACAAGGAGGACAGCGATGGAACCGTTGAAGATGTATCCGGTCGGAGAGAACCTGAATGTAATGAGCAAGGTTCTCGGCCCGGCCATGAAAGCCCGCGATCCCAAGCCCATTCAGGAAATGGCGATCGCCGAGGAAAAAGCCGGCGTGGGGTTCATAGACCTCAACATCGGGCCTTCCCGCAAGGACGGCCCCGCCATCATGGAGTTCGTGGTTCAGGCCGTGCAGGAAGTCACCGACCTGCCCCTGTGGCTGGACACCATGAACATTGACGCCATGGAAGCCGGCCTCAAGGTTTACAAACCCAAAAAAGCCAAATGCGTGATCAACTCGATCATGGCGCGCCCGGACCGCATGGACGCCCTCATCCCCATGGCCGTGAAATACGACGCGGGCGCGTGCGCCCTGCTGTGGGGACCCGACGGCATTCCGCGCGACACCACCGAGCGCGGCGCCCTGGCCGCCGACATCCAGTACCGCTTCATGGAAGCCGGCATCCCCACCGAGGACACCTGGCTCGACCCCATCGTGTCCCCGGTCAGCGTGGAGATCAACCAGGTCACCTCGTGCATCGAGTTCATGGCCATGCTTCAGGACATCTGGCCCGGCGTGCAGACCACCTGCGGCCTGTCCAACATTTCCAACGGGTCGCCCGAGCACCTGCGCCCCGTGCTGAACCAGACCTACCTCATGATGCTGCGCCGCTACGGCATGAACGGCCCCATCGTGGACGCCTTCGACGAAGGCCTCGCCGCCATCTGCCGCAACGAAAAGCTCGACATCGAGGACATGGTCCACAAGCTCATGGACGGGGAGAACATTGACCCCTCCACGCTCAACGAAGAACAGCTCAAATACTACAAGACCGTGCGCGTGCTCATGGGCTTGAGCCTCTATTCCCACTCGTGGCTCGAAGTGTAATTCAAGGCGGCTGAACATCCGGAAAACGCCCGGAGGAGAGTTCCCTGAAATGCCGGAAATCAAGTTCGTGCCAGACAACGCGTCCACCCATGCCGAGACGGGCGAAAACCTGCTCGAGGTCATGGTGGGCGCGGGCGTATACATCCACGCGGGCTGCGGCGGCGCGGGCGTGTGCGGCAAGTGCCAAGTCAAGGTCCTCGAGGGCGCCGTCACCACGGAAACCCTCAACAAAGCGGCCAGGGACAAGGTCAAGCCCGGCCACACCCTCGCCTGCCAGACCTTCGTGGGCGAAAACGATCTGGTGATCGAGATCCCCGACGAGTCCCGCATCCGCAAAATGGCCGTAAGCCAGGGCGAGCCTGTTGTCAAAGGGCAACGCATCGCCCGCGCGGAAATCGAGGCCATGATGCTGTCCGAAAACCCGCAGCCGCCGGTCAGGAAGTTGGCCGTGCAGCTCACGGAACCTTCGGTTGAGGACAACACCGCGGACCTGCAACGGCTCACCGCGGCCCTGCGCGCCACGCACGGCGCGGATGTGCAGGATGTGGACTTCCATGTGCTGCCCGTCCTGCCCTCGCTTCTGCGCGAGGCCAACTGGCAGGCCACAGCCGCCGTGGTCAGCGGCTGGCCCTGCCGCGACGCCTCGGGCGAAGGCGGCGCATGCCGCCCGGACCACCTGACCCGCGTGCAGCCCGGCGACACCTCGGCCCGCAACCTGGCCCTGGCCGTGGACCTGGGCACCACCTCGGTGTGGGTCGCATTGATGGACGCAAACACACGCGCCGTGCTGGCAGAGGCCGGCGACTACAACCAGCAGATTTCCTTCGGCGAAGATGTGATCAGCCGCATCATCTTCTCGGCCAAGGGCGACGGGCTTTCCGAGCTTCAAAAAGCCGCGGCCGGGAGCATCAACAAGCTCACGCAATCCGTTCTGGACAAAGCGGGCGCAAGCCGCGGCGATGTGTCCTTCATAGCGGCCGCGGGCAACACCACCATGACCCAGTTGCTGCTCGGCATAGACGCGCGCAACATCCGCCTCGCGCCCTACATCCCGGCGGCGAACCAGTTCCCGCCCGTGGAGGCGGCGCAGGCCGGGCTGGACATGCCCCGCGGCGTCATGCTCTACGCCTTCCCCTGCGTGGCAAGCTATGTGGGCGGAGACATCGTGGCGGGCGTGGCGGCATACGGCCTGCACAAGCGCCCCGAGATGACGCTCTACATGGACATCGGCACCAACGGCGAAATCGTGGTCGGCAACAGCGACTTCATGATGTGCGCCTCGTGCTCGGCCGGCCCGGCCTTCGAGGGCGGCGGCCTCGAGTTCGGCATGCGCGCCACCGTGGGCGCGGTCGAGGGCTTCGCCATCAACCCCGAAAACCTCGACGAACCCATGATCCTCACCATCGGCCGCGCAAAGCCCATCGGCATCTGCGGCTCCGGCATCATCACCCTGCTGGCCGAACTCTTGCAATTCGGCATCCTGCAGCAGAACGGCAAGTTCAACCCCGACGCGCCCACAAGGCGCGTGCGCCAGGGCGCCGCCGGCCTCGAGTATGTGGTGGTCTGGAAAGACGACGCGGGCGTGGACTCGGACATCGTGATCACCGAGCCGGATGTGGACAACCTCGTGCGCGCCAAGGGCGCCATGTTCTCCGGCGCCCACACCCTGGTCGAACATGTGGGCCTCACCATGGACACCATCGAGCGCGTGGTCATCACCGGCTCGTTCGGCAACTTCGTGAACCTGGCCAAGGCCGTGTTCATCGGACTGCTGCCGGACATCCCCGCGGACCGATTCTTCTACATGCGCAACGGCTCGCTGGCCGGCGCGCGCCTGGCGTGCGTGGACCGCGCGTTCCTGCGCACCTGCGAAGAGGTCTCCCGCATGATGACTCATGTGGAGTTGAGCGAAGCCCCGGCCTACATGGACAAGTACATGGCCGCCCAGTTCCTGCCGCACACGGACGCCGGCCTGTTCCCGAATGTCATGCAGGCGCTACGGAAATAAAGGAAAGAGATTCGCATAATGAGCAGCAAACCCAAAGCCATCGCCGTCGCCGGCAAAGGCGGCACCGGAAAAACCACCACCACGGCCCTGATCATCCGGCAGTTGCTAAAACGCAACTTCGGCCCCGTCCTGGCCGTGGACGCCGACGCCAACGACAACCTCGGCGCCTCCCTCGGCGTCAAGGACTACAAGACCATCAGCGGCGTGCTCGCCAGTTTCATGGACGCGCGCAAGACCATGCCCGAGGGCATGACCAAGGAAGCGTGGATGGACTACCAGCTCAACTCCGCGCTCGAAGAGACCAAAAACTTCGACCTCGTGGTCATGGGCCGCAAGGAAGGCGAAGGCTGCTACTGCTACCCCAATTCCATGCTCCGCAACTTCCTCGAAACTCTGCGCGAGAACTATAAGTACATCGTGCTAGACAACGAGGCCGGCCTGGAGCACTTGAGCCGCGGCACCACCGACCATGTGGACATGCTGCTCGTGGTCAGCGACCACGCGTTCAAGGGACTGCGCACCGCGGCCACCATCGGCGGCCTCATCAAGGATCTGAACCTGGATGTGCGCAGCGTGGGCCTGGTCATCAACCGGTTCATCCCGGACATGGAAAAAGAACTGGAGCCGCTCGTGCAGGCTTCCGGCATGCCCGTCATCGGAACCATTCCGCAGGACGCGCTTGTGCAGAAAGCCGACGCGCGCATGGCTTCCATGCTCGAACTGCCCGACGATTCCGCCGCGGTCCAGGCCGTGGAGGACATCGTGGCGCGGACCCTGGACATCATCGGCGAGCAGTCCAAAGCGTCGTGACGCGTCCGGCTCCGGACCTTTTGAAAGGTGTTGGAAATCTCAAAAACCAGCAGCACGCCCGGGCGGCCCGTTTCACATGGCATCGCATCCGGGCTTGGCATAAAACACATTGCCAACAGGGAGGATTTCTCACAATGGAGAAAATCAAGAAGAAACTGTTCGACGGAAGCGACATCGAAATTCTCGGCCCCACCTACGAACCCGGCAAGCCCGAGGGCAAGGGTGAGTGGAAAAACAAGATGCAGGACCGCAACGAGTACATCAAGTATCTGAAGCAGGCGGAACGCTACTGGTACAACAGCGACTGGTTCGGCAGCGAAAAGCGCAAGAACCCCGCGTGAGGACCGGCCCGCGCGCCGATCCGCCCGCGTTCCATACACTAACAGGGGGTGAAGTTCATTGGCATTTGAAGTGCAAAAAACCAGCTACTCCGGCAGCATCAGGGAAATGACGCTGGGCGGCGCCAAGACTCTCAAAGTCGGCGGCGAAACCGCTTATCCGTTCTATTCCTTCGAGGGCGCCATGCCCAACCTGCCCAAAATCGCCATGGAAGTTCTGGACAGCGAGCCAGAGGAATGGGCCGCCGCGGCCCTCGAACCCTTCAAGGATGTGGTTTCCGACCCCGTGGCTTGGGCCAAGAAGTGCGTCAACGATTACGGCGCGGAAATGATCTGCCTCAACATGGTCAGCACCGACCCCAACGGCATGAACCGCAGCGCCGCGGACGCGGCCGCCGTGGCCAAGTCCGTTGTGGACGCCGTGGATGTGCCCGTAATCGTGTTCGGCACGCTCAACGCCGACAAAGACACCGAACTGCTCAAGCTCGTGGCCGAGCAGAACGAGGGCAAAAACCTCATCATCGGCCCCGTGCAGGAGTCCAACCACAAGCAGGTGGGCGCGCCCGCCATCGGCTACAAGCACACGGTCGTCGCCAACACGCCCATTGACGTGAACCTGGCCAAGCAGCTCAACATCCTGCTCGGCAACCTCGGCGTGCCCGACGACAAAATCCTGGTTGACCCCACCGTGGGCGGCATCGGATACGGCCTCGAGTACACCTACTCGGTCATGGAGCGCGACCGCATGGCCGCTCTGGTCCAGCAGGACGACAAGCTGCAGAACCCCATCTTCTGCTTCGTGTCCAAGGAAGTCTGGAAGACCAAGGAAGCCAAGATGGGCGCCGACGATCCCGCCATGGGCGACCCGGCCAAGCGCGGCGTGCTCATGGAAGCCATGACCGCCGCCACCCTGCTTCTGGCCGGCGCCAATGTGCTCGTCATGCGCCATCCCGAAGCCATCAAGCTCGTCAAGGCCCTCATCGCCGAGCTGGCTTGATCGCGCAGTAACACCACAGGACCAAACAGCCCGCGGCGGTGAAGCCGGACGCTTCACCGCCGGGACTTCCTGTTTGGCGGCGCATGCAATCGGAAATCCTCCAAACGCACGGGGGGGGAATCCGCAATCCGCTCGCGGCGCGGCAACACGCGCCGCATGGCTCTGGTGATTTTTGCATCACGATTGAACAATATTAAATCTCATTTGGAGGAGGTCCATTCATGGCCGCGAAAATTATTGACGGCAAAGCCATCTCCCAGGCTGTCAAGGACGAGGTTACCAAAGGCGTAGCCGAACTCAAGGAAAAGACCGGCGTGCAGGCCGCCCTGGCCGTGGTTCTGGTCGGCGAAGATCCCGCATCCCAGGTGTATGTGCGCAACAAAGGCATCGCCTGCGAAAAGTGCGGCATCAAGTCCATCGAGCACAAGCTGCCCGCGGACACCACCCAGGCCGCTCTCAACAAACTGGTCGAAGATCTCAACAACGACGATTCCGTGCACGGCATCCTCGTGCAGCTCCCCCTGCCCAAGGGCTTGAGCGACGACGAGGTGCTCAACCTCATCAACCCCGCAAAAGATGTTGACGGCTTCCACCCCATCAATGTGGGCAAGTTCCTCACCATCAAGAAATATGCCGACATCCAGGCGTCCGGCGTGTTCCTGCCCTGCACCCCGCACGGCTGCATCGAGCTGCTGGACCGCAGCGGCGTGGACCTCAACGGCGCCAACGCCGTGGTCGTGGGCCGCAGCAACATCGTGGGCAAACCCGTGGCGCTGCTCCTCATGAGCAAGAACGCCACCGTGACCATCGCCCACTCCCGCACCAAGGACCTGCCCGGCCTGATCAAGTCCGCGGATGTCGTCGTGGCCGCCATCGGCATGCCCGAATTCGTCAAGGGCGAGTGGATCAAACCCGGCGCAGCCATCATTGATGTGGGCATCAACCGCATGCCCCCCAAGGAAGAGGGCGGCAAGGACCGGCTCGTGGGCGATGTGGAATACGAAGCCGCGGCGGCCGTGGCCGGCTGCATCACCCCGGTGCCCGGCGGCGTCGGCCCCATGACCATCGCCATGCTCATGAAGAACACCCTGCAGTCCGCCACGCAGTTCGCCGCCAAGAAATAACCCGCGGCGAAACGCGCAAATTCAAACCGGCAAGCAATCTCAAAAGCCGCGCTCCCTCAAAAGGGCGCGGCTTTTTGCTGCGTAGCATGTCCCGCGTGGGGAATTCATTCAAATAATGCTCCCCGGATATTGATATTAATACTGGGCGCGGGCTGATGCGCCGCGCCCGGCTGTTGCCTTTGAGCAGGGGAGGCGTTTTAACGCCGCGCGAAAGCGCGGGCGTGAGATTGATGCTGCCGCGGAATTACGCCCGACATCTCGACTGGAGCGTGCTGCTGTGCGCGCTGGGCCTTGCGCTCACGGGCTTAGCGTTCATTTACACCATGTCGTGGATCGAGGGCATGAGGCGGCCGCTGCTGCATTACTTCATCCAGCAGAGCGTGTGGCTGTGCGTTGCGGCCGCGGCGGCGTACGGGTTCCTGGCGCTGGATTACAAGCTATGGACGCGGGTCTCGTGGGTTGTGTACCTGGTGAACATCGCGCTGCTGGCCGTGTTGCTCGTGATAGGACGCAAGACCCACGGCGCGTCAAGCTGGTTTTCGCTGGGGCTGATGAAGTTTCAACCGAGCGAGGTGACCAAGATCTTTTTCATTATTACATTCGCGCATTTTCTGGCGCGGTATACGCCGGAGCTGAACCGGCCGTGGGTTCTGGGCATGGCGGCGCTGCAGTTCGCGGTGCCGTTCGGGCTGATTGTGCTGCAGCCGGACATGGGCACGGCGGTGGTGTATGTGGCGATTTTCGCGGGCATGCTGTTCGTGGCCGGGCTGGACGGCGTGCGCATCGTCATCGCGGGCGCGGTGGCGCTGTCCGCGGCCATTGTGGCGCTGCCTCTGGCGCTCAAGGGATATCAGATGGAGCGGCTGCTGCAATTCCTGCACCCCACATCGGACGCGGCGGGCAGCGGATGGCAGTTGCACCAGGCGCATGTGGCCATGGGTTCCGGCGGGGTGTTCGGCAAGGGGCTTTTCCACGGGAGCCAGGCCGCGCTGGGATTTCTGCCCGCAGCGCACACGGATTTCATTTTCGCGGCCATCGTGGAACAGGCGGGCCTTGCGGGCGGGCTGGCGGTGCTGGCCATGTTTCTGATTCTGCTGTACCGCATTATGCGCATCTCCCTGCTCGCCGAGGACATGTTCGCCACCTGCATAGGCGCGGGGGTGTTTTCCATGATCGCGTTCCAGGTCGTAATCAACCTGGGCATGACGGTGGGCTTTCTGCCAATCACGGGCATAACGCTTCCATTCGTTTCATACGGCGGCAGTTCGCTGATCACGAGCTTCGCTGCCACCGCCCTGGCGCTGAACATTTCCGTTCGGCGCAAGAAGCTGATGTTTTCATGAAGCGGCGGGCCTCGCGGTGTTCTTTTCGAGGCCGGGCAATTATGATAATGGGCAATAGACTGGAGAAAGGCGCGGGGAAAGCATGACACGGGACAATGAGCTGATCGGGGTGGCCCTGGGCGCGCCCGTGGATGGCCAGAGGCAGACCCATGAGTTCACCACGACCCTCCCCGAGGGGCTGAGATACCCGCTGCAGCCCAGTTGCAGCGCGACCGGCATCCCGCTGGCGTGGCTGCGCGCGCTGCACCGCACCGGGCCTCGGCTCATGGATGGCGATCTGGTGAGCGCCTGGCTGGCCCACGTCACCTGCGCGGCTTGGGAATGCGCGTATG
>Ga0101944_10007410_pt1 | contig 10992 bp, 8 predicted proteins | sample DewCreD2012metaG_FD_75245 | JGI IMG/M metagenome (GOLD analysis project Ga0101944, IMG submission 75245) | Hot spring sediment bacterial and archeal communities from British Columbia, Canada, to study Microbial Dark Matter (Phase II) - Dewar... ... | reverse complement strand
CTGAAGCCAGAGAGTTTAACCGGCTTCGCAACCAAACCACCCCCGGACATGAAGCCCGAAAAACTCACCCCCCACCTCGCCAGCGCTCTGTTTCATGCTGTAAATTAGGCCAAACTCCAGGTCCCTCTCCCCTAGGGAGAGGGAAACATCGCTGGCGGAGCATTGTGAAACCGCAGCTCTTGACCACTTCGAGCACTGGCGAACGGGTCTCCCTCTCCCCCAGGGAGAGGGAAGGGGTGAGGGGAAACCGCGCTATCGAAAACCCCAGGTTTGACGTTATACGCCGTAATTCGCTTCCGGCAATTCCACCGAAAACATCGAAAAACCCAAATTGCGTATTGCATCCCGGAGACCATACAAAAACCGTCATGTCCGCAGGCGCGACCAGATTTCCGAGCCGGCGGCGACGCCGCCGAAGAGAATCAAACTGAAATACGCGACCGCCACGGCAAAGACTAGCAGGCCGAGCAGGAAGAAAAAACCGTCCCGTTCGAGCGCGCTGCTGGCCAGAATCAGGATGCTGATGGCGGGCAGGGTGTTGGTGAAAGGCACCGGGATGGGCAAAAGCAACAGCAGCCCCGACAGGCAGACCAGCGCGCCGGACGCGCGTTGGAACGGCGGCCAGCCGCTGATAAAGCTCCAGCGCGGCCTGACACAATACTCGATGATCCGCACGATCCGGCCCGAGGCGCGCAGGAGCCGGGAAAGAAATTGGGGCGGCAATTCCTTCGCCAGCAAACGCCGCGGCCACCACGGTTTTTGGCCCAGCGCCAGCCGCAATCCCGCCAGCGCGATGATCAGCCCAAAGGGCGTGGACAAAAAAGGAAGCGGAATCGGGGTGAGGAACGGGATGGTCAACAAAATCAGCAGCAGGTCGTAACCGCGCCCCTTGAGGACTTCCGTGATGTCCGCGAGGCGCACCGGACGGTCCTGAAACCGGTCCACCAGTTCCCGCAATTCCGCCGAAAGCAGCTTGCGACTCCCCTGCGGAACCGTGGGAGTTTGCGCCGCCGGCAACACCGGCTTTTCCGCGGCTGCGCTCACGGCGGCGAATATAGCCAAGCGGACGGCGCCTGCAAACCGCCAAGTGCCGCCCCGCCGCCAATCGCCGCCCGCGGTCACTGGCGCTGGCCGGCGGCCAGTCCCAGGCGATCCAGCCGGTGGCGGCCTTCCAGGATGCGGTTCCACCAAGGGCGGTGTTCCAGATACCAGCGCACGGTTTTGCGCAGCCCGGTGGCGAGGGTTTCCCGGGGTTGCCAGCCCAGTTCCGCGCGAATTTTGGCGTAATCCATCGCGTAGCGGAGGTCATGTCCCGGACGGTCGGCGACGAATTGGATCAACTCCTCGCGCGGCCGCCCGTCGGCGGCTGGCTGCAATTCGTCGAGTAAACGGCAAAGCGTCTGGACCAATTCCAGGTTTCGGCATTCGCTGCCGCCGCCGATGGCGTAGGTTTCCCCTGGCCGGCCCGCCGCCAAAACGCGCTCCAGCGCCGCCGCGTGGTCTTCCACGTAGAGCCAGTCCCGGATGTTCTCGCCCCGTCCGTAAACCGGAATCGGCTCGCCCCGGAGCGCCTTGATAATGACAACGGGAATCAGTTTTTCGGGAAACTGGCAGGGGCCGTAATTATTCGAGCAGTTGGTGACCAGCACCGGCAGTCCGTAGGTGTGGTGCCAGGCGCGCACGAGGTGATCGGAGGCCGCTTTGCTGGCCGAATACGGGGAGCGGGGCGCGTAGGGGGTGGTTTCCCGGAAGGGCGGGTCGTTCGCGCCCAGCGAGCCGAAGACCTCGTCGGTGGACACGTGCAAAAAGCGGAATTTTTGCCGCCGTTCCGCCGGCAGGGCCTCCCAATAGCCGCGGGCGGCCTGCAATAGCGCGAAGGTGCCCGTCACGTTGGTCCGGATGAATTCGCCCGGGCCGTCAATCGAGCGGTCCACATGCGATTCGGCGGCCAGGTGCATAAGGCCGTCAGGCTGGAAATCGCCCAAGGCCGAGCGCACCGCGGCCTCATCCACAATATCGGCTTGGCGGAAACGCAGGCGGGGATTATCCGCCAAGTCGGCCAGCGACTCGAGGTTGCCGGCGTAGGTCAACCGGTCGTAATTGAGAACTTCATGGCCTTGGCTTAGCAGGTGGCGCACCAAGTTGGAACCGATAAAACCCGCGCCGCCGGTGACAAAAATTTTCATAAGCCTGAATTTCCGGCGGGAACCCTAGCCAAGTTCCCGTGAAATATCCAGACTTTGCGGATGCCGTGGGAACCATTCCGCCCCGCCCGTAGTCCGGCCCCTTGACGTTGTTGCGGGAACGACAGCCGAAAAGAAAAGCTCCTGGCGGCGTTGCCGTCCGCCAGGAGCCATCAATCCGCCGCAAACCGCCCGCTCAAGCCGCAATGCTGACGGCTTCGCGGGATTCGATCATCTTGCGCAGCTTTTCCAGCGCCAGGTTTTGCAGCTGGCGGATGCGCTCGCGGGTCACCCCGAATTCCTTGCCGATGTCCTCGAGGGACCGCTCCGGGCCGCCATCCAGGCCGAAACGCAGCTTCAAAATGTTCAGTTCCCGCTCGGGCAGGTGCTCGATCAGCTCGTCCAGCAGCGCCAGCATGGTTTTATGTTCCAATTGGTCGTAGGGCGTCGTGGCGCGCTCGTCGGGAATAATGTCGCCCACCCGGCTGGTGTCGTCGTCCCCCAGCGGCGCGTCAATCGAAGAAGTCCGCACCCCGGCGGAACGGAGCATGCCGGCGCGCTTGGTGGAGATGCCCAATTCCATCGCCAATTCCTCATCGCTCGGCTCCTGGCCGAGTTCCTCGGTCAGCTTGGTCACCGCGCGGCGGACCTTGGCGATTTTATCCAGCATGTGAATCGGCAGGCGCACGGTTTTCGCCTGGTTGGCAATGCCGCGCCGGATGGATTGTTTGATCCACCAGGAACTGTAGGTGGAAAGCTTGCCGCCCTTGGCCGGGTCGAATTTCTCCACCGCCCGCATCAGCCCCATGTTACCCTCATTGATCAGGTCCAACAGCGGCAGCCCATAACCCTCATACTCGCGGGCGATTTTGACCACCAGCCGCAAGTTGGCGCGAATCATCCGCTCCCGCGCCTTGCTATCCCCCCGTTTGATGCGGGCCGCCAGCTTGATCTCTTCCTCCGGCGTCAGCAAATCCACTTCCCCGACTTCCCGCATATACAGACTCAGGCTGTCCGCCGGTTCGTAGGCATAGCGGGCCGGCTCGGGCAGTGCCACTGGGACGGGGCTTTTTTCCCCAGGGGTTTCCACAGACTGCGGACTCAAGCGAACCACCTTGCCGTTTAATTCCCGGTCGGCGCAGGGGGCGCTGGTTTTGCCGTTGTTAGCCCGATGCGGGCGGACGAGCGTGGAGTTCTTGCTCCGACTGGCTTTTTGAGTAGGGCGCGTATTTTTCATTTTTTCGTTTTCTATCTGTTGTTATTTACATTTTTTGTCTTTATACGGAAATTTTTGTCTATTGTCAACATTTTGTCTAAATTATTTGTAAATTTCATACGGCCCGCTGGCTGGTAAAGAGATTCTTATTTGCGATTACCCGGCCGGGTGTCTATTTTAAGCGTAATTTGCGCTTATGTCGCTGCCCTGTCACACCATCAAGGTTGCCGCCCGTTTGACGGGCTTGTCCACCCATGTCATCCGGATTTGGGAAAAGCGATATGGCGCGGTGGTTCCGAATCGGAGCGGCAGTCGGCGGCGGCTTTTTTCGGAGGCGGATTTGTCGCGGTTGGTGTTGCTGCGGCGGGCCACCGAAATGGGGCATAGCATTGGCAATATTGCGCGTTTGCCCGAGGAAGAGTTGCGGCAGCTCCTGAAAATTGGCGAGCGAACCGGCAGCGAAGGGACGATGCCGGGCGCCAAGCTTCGTCCGGAGGGGGGCGAGGAGGAAAGTTTGGGGCCTATCATGACGGCCATACGGGCCATGGACAGCCGCGCCATGGAGGAGCAGTTGACGCGGGCGAGCCTGACCTTGGGCAACCAAGGGCTCCTGCAACAGGTGGTTGCGCCGCTTGCCCAACGCCTGGGCGAGGCCTGGGAGAAAGGCGAATTGACCGCCGCACACGAGCATTTTGCCACGGCGGTCCTCAGGGATTTTCTGGCGCAAGCGCGCCATCAGTACGCGCATTCAGACGGCGCGCCTGGACTGGTCGTGGCGACGCCCGCCGGGCAATTGCACGAATTGGGCGCAATCATGGTGGCGGCGGCCGCTTCCAACCTGGGCTGGAAAGTCCTTTATTTGGGGCCCAGTTTGCCGGCGGCTGAGATTGCCGGGGCGGCGGCGCAAAACCGCGCGCGCGCCGTGGCCTTGAGCATCGTTTATCCTTCTGATGACGTTGGCTTGGCGGCGGAATTGATTCAATTAAGAAAACTGCTGCCGACAGAGATCAAAATTCTGGCCGGCGGTCGGGCCGCGGGAAGTTACGCCACAGCTTTGCGCAAGATCGGGGCTTTGACGATCACCGACCTGCCCCAGTTATTTGAAACGCTGGGTCAACTGCGGCTGCTGGCCCATTGAAGCGGCGCTCGTCACGCCCCCCCGCCAATTTACTTGTCCGCCCATCCCGCCCGCGCCTTGGCGCGCAATTCCTTCAACAACGCCGCGTGCTCCGGCTGGTCCGCCAGGTTGGCGGTTTCTTCCGGGTCCTTTTGCTCATCGTAGAGCTCGCGGGCGCCATCGGACCATTCGGTGTAGCGCCAGCGCGGGGTGCGCACGCTGCGGCCGTCCTGGCCTTTGCCGCGAGTGACGTAGGTGATGGCAAAGGGCTTGGAGGGATGTTCGGGATTCTCCAGCCAGGGCCGCAGGCTCACCCCTTCCATGGCGTGCGGCAGTTTGACGCCGCAATAATCAGCCACGGTCGGATAGAGGTCCAGCAGTTCCACCAGGCCGCGACAAGTCGCGCCCGGCTTCGCGCCTGGCGCGCAGATAATCAGCGGCACCCGGCAGCTGCGCTCGAACAGCGTGTTTTTGTTCCACCATTGGCGTTCGTTGTGATGATAACCGTTGTCCCCGGCAAAGATGACCAGGGTGCGGTCCCAAAGTTTGGCTTTGTCGAGATGATCGAGCAGGCGCCCCACGCAGGCGTCCATGAACGAAACTCCGGCGTAATAGGCGCGCAAAAATTCCATCCGTTCCTGGTCGGTAAAGGCGTTAAAAGCCGCGGCAAAGGCTCCGCCGGCAATGGCCAGCGGCGGAGCGGGTGTCAGGCCCGGCGGATCCTGGTAGAGCTTCAACGAGCCGGGCGGATAAAGGTCGAAGTATTTTTTGGGGGAGATGAATGGGTCATGCGGCCGGTGAAAGCCGGCGCCGATGATCCAGGGCTGCTCTCCCGCCTTGCGCATCGCCTCGAGGCAGGCGGCGGCATTCTGGCCATCAGGCTGGTCGTCGTCGTCCCCGGCGGTTGCGCCCCATTCGCACCACTTGAGCTTGCCCCCGGTCAAATTCCGTCCTTCGAGGACTTTGCCCGCCGGTTTGGGGTGAAAGGCCTCGGCCGCGTCCCATGACTTCGGCAGGTCCATCCAGCGCGCCCGCTCCTCCGGGGTTCCACCGCCCAGGTGAAAAATTTTGCCGTAAGCCTCCGCCCGCCAGCCGTTCTGCCGCAACATTTGCGGCAGCGTAACTATCTCGGGCCATAGGGAGCGGAAACGGGTGGTGTTGTTGGTGACTTTGGTAACTTCCGGCCGCAAACCCGTGAGGAAAGAAGTGCGACTGGGATTGCAGACGGGGTATTGCGCATAGGCGCGTTCGAATCGCACTCCGCGTGCCGCCAGACGGTCCAAGTGGGGCGTTTTCACCTGGGTATTGCCGTAGCAGCCCACCGTGTCCCGCAGATCGTCGGACACGATCAGCAATACATTCAGCCTGGCCGGGGCCGCCCACAGACCGCCCGCCAGCGCCAAACTCGCCGCGCCGGCCCCCAAGAACCATCGGCAAACATTTTTCATAATTCGGGCGATTCTCCATGTTTTGGCCCCCCGCGCAAGCCTGCGCGCCACTGGCGCCGCTCTATCGCCGCCGAATGAATGCGGCGTTCCTGCCCTGGCCGCGCCGCGTCGGGTGACGGGCCGAAGCGTTGGCACAAGCAATTTCTTGTCAATGCCATAACTCTTGACAGGCGGAGGACAGCCCTTAGCCTTTCCTGCGCAAGCTGCGAACAGGATGGAAGGCTCGCGGCTTGGTCGAACAAAACAAAAACCGGCTTATGAAGCAGATCAAGCAATGCCTTTTCGCCGCCCTCTGGCTGTGGCTGGCATCCTCCTCGTTGGTGGCGGCGGCCGAGCTCACCTACCCGGACCTGGTCAAACGGCTCACCGACCTGGAAGGGCTGGCGGTTTTGCCCGTGCCCGGCGAGACTTGCGCCCAGTGGTCGAGTTACGATCGCGCCAGCAAATACGACGCGGCCACGGGCAAATATGTCAGGTGGGACGCCAACGGCGACGGCGGAGGCATCATTCGCCGGGAGGGCGAACAGCAGGTCTTTGCGGAGATGGAAGGCCCCGGCGTGATATGGCGCATCTGGTCCGCGCGCCCGGAGGCCGGCCGGGTGCGCATCCATCTGGACGGCGAGCCGGAGCCGGCGGTGGACCTTCCGTTCCGGGGGTATTTCGACGGCCAAAACGAACCGTTCAACTACTCCGCCCTGGTGCATACGACGGCGCGGGGTTGGAACAACTATGTGCCCATCCCCTACCAGAAATCGTGCAAAATCACCGCCGACGCCAAATGGGGCGCTTACTACCAATTCGTCTATGCCACCTTCCCCAAGGGCACCCGGGTGCCCACCTTCAAGTGCCAGTTGAGCGCCGAGGACAAAGCGGCGTTGCAACGCGCCAATGAAATCCTCTCCCAATGCGGTTCGGATCCCGCCGGCGCCCGCCCCGGCGAAAAGACGGAAAAAATCCGGGTGCAAGCGGCCGCCGGCAAGACCGCCAAGGTGATGGAAATTTCCGGCCCCCGCGCCATCACCGGCATCCGCGCGCGAACCGCGCTGCCGGCTTCGCCGGACGACCGCGCCCGGCTGCGCGAGCTGGCCATTCGCATCCGCTGGGACGGCGAGGCGCAAGCCAGCGTTTGGGCGCCATTTGGCGATTTCTTTGGCACCGCCGCCGGCGCCAATCCCTACCGCTCCCTGCCGTCCGGCCTGACGCCCGAGGGCCTGTGGTATTCCCACTGGTATATGCCCTTTGGCCGCCGCGCCGAAATGGAGCTGATCAACGATGGCCGCGAGGCGGCGGTGGTGGAATTCGAGGTGACCCACGCGCCGCTCGCGCGCCCCCTCGAGCAACTGGGCCGCTTCCATGCCAAGTGGCATCGCGACGCCTTTCCGCCCGCCGAACCGGAGCGGGCGATTGATTGGACCCTGCTCAAGACCAGCGGGCGGGGGCGGTTTCTGGGCGTCATGCTGCATGTCTGGAATCCCAAAGGCTCATGGTGGGGCGAGGGCGACGAAAAATTCTTCGTGGACGGGGAGAAGTTTCCCTCCACCATCGGCACCGGCTCGGAAGATTATTTCGGCTATGCGTGGTGCGATCCGACGTTGTTCGAGAATTGCTACCACAATCAGACCATTTCCATGCGCAACAAGGGCCATATCTGTGTCAACCGCTGGCACATTGGCGACAACATCCCGTTCCAGCAATCGTTCGAGGCCGCCATTGAAAAATACTTCCCCAACAGCCGTCCGACGCTTTACGCCAGCACGGTTTATTGGTATCTGGCGCCGGGCGGCCAGGACCCCTACCCCGAAGCGCCGGTGGCCGAACGCGCCGGGTATTGGACCGAAATCACCAATTTCATGGTCAAGGGCGCGCTCGAGGGCGAGCGCCTGAAAGTCCTCGCCAAGACCGGGGGAAATGCCCGCCCGCAGGAATTGGGGCAGTTTGCCGGCCAATGGAGCGATACTTCGCACCTCTGGTGGACCCAGGCGAAACCTGGCGACAAGTTGGAACTGGCGCTGCCGGTGAAGGAGCCCGGCCGTTACCGCCTGCTGGCCGCGCTCACCAAAGCCCGGGATTACGGCATCGTTCAGCTTCATTTGGACGCGCAAAAGCTGGGCGAGCCGCTGGACCTCTTTAATCCCGACGTGATTCCCACCGGCCCGCTCGATTTGGGCGTCCACGAACTGAGCGCCGGCGAGCACAAATTCGTCGTGGAAATCACGGGCGCGAACCCGAACGCGCTCAAGGCCTACATGTTCGGGTTGGATTACCTGCAATTGCAGAAGGCGCCCTGAGCGACCGCGGCAGCGCCCCATCGCGCGCCCCGTTCCGGCGCTCTGTTTCCCTTGTAACCATGGGCGGCCGCCGGCGGTCTAAGAAAGAACGGGGGGCGATTTCCCAAAATCGCCGGTCCGGGGAAAATACACATGGCAAAAAACCGATGGATATTGCTCGGGGTGGTCCTGCTGGCGTTCGGCGGCGGGTGGTTTGGCTGGCGGGCCTACCGCGCCAGCCGCGACCTGGTGACTTTGAACGTCCGCAACATGGCGGTGCGCCAAGTCTGCCGGCTGCTGGAAAAGCAGACCTGGGAGACCATCCACGTCGGCAAACCAGTCGAAGGGCGCGTCACCTTGAACGTCAAGGATGTCCCGCTCGAGGAAGTGCTGAACATTGTGGCGGAGCAGGTGAGCGCGCGGTGGACGGCGGTGTATCCGCTTTACACCACCCGGGCCTCCCTGCAAAAGCTCGAACAAATTGTGTTGGGCGAACATGAGGATCTCCAAGGCTGGCAGGCTTGGCGGCGGCGCGCGACGCCGTTTGGGCCAGGCATGTTCGGCGAGGCCCTTCGCGAGGAGAACAAGCTGGTAACCGTGCAACTGGTGGATCGCGATTTGGATTTCGCCGCGCTGGCGCTGGGCCGGTTCGCCAAGGCGCAAATCGTGCCGGAGGACGGCGTCACCAACAAGGTGCGCCTGCTTTTGCGCAATGCCACCATGCCCGAGGCGGTGGACCAGTTGGCCCGGCAAACCCGGCGCCGTTGGACCTCCTTTTACACCCTGCAAGGCGGCGGCTTTGGCCGCGGGCGCGGGCCGCGCGAGGGCGGGGCCACCAACCTGCTGGCCGCGGTCCCGGACAGCACGAATCAGGCCGCCTTTCCGTTTGGACCGGAGGGCTGGCGGCGCGGTCGCGGAGCCGAAGGCGACTCCAATGCGCCAGCCGGCGGCCCGGCCGACGGCGGCCGCGCCGGCATGATGACGATGATGCTTGGCGGCCTGGACAAACAGTTGGAAGCGCAGGCGGCAACCGGCACCGCCGAGGAACAAAAACGCGCCCAGGAAATGCGCCAGAAACTCCAGGAGCTTTCCAGCCTGCCGCCCGACCAGCAGCGCGAGAAAATGCGGGAATTTTTCCAATCCCCGGAAATGCAGCAGCGGATGCAACAGATGGGGCAGCAGCGAATGAACAACAACATCAAGAACACCACTCCCGAGCAGCGGGTGGAGCGCACCCAGCGCATCCTGGAGATGCGGCAAAGATTCCAGAACCGGAATCCGTAAGGGAAAACCAAAGCCTGCTTTCCAACCCATGACTTGCCTTTGGCCTTGCTTGCTTGCCCGGCGCCAACCTCGCGCCGCGCGGGCGTTCACATTGATAGAACTGCTGGTGGTCATTGCGATCATCGCCATCCTGGCGGGGCTCTTGCTGCCGGCGCTGGGCCGCGCCAAGGGCAAGGCCAAAGACATCAATTGCGTCAGCAACCTGCGGCAGCTCGGCATCGCCATCACCCTTTACACCGACGAAAACGACGGGAAGCTGCCGGAAGCGGAGCAATTGCCCAGCCAGCCGTTGAACCCGACCAACCGCCTGCCCCGCATTTGCGACGCCCTGGCGCCCCAACTCGGCAGCAGCAATTCGCCGGTGTTCCGCTGTCCGCAGGATAACCAGGGCTATTTCGCGCGCGAGGGGTCGAGTTACGAATGGTGGGCTTTGTTTAACGGCCAGACCCTCAACAGCATCAAGGTGGGGCCGCCTTGGGCGCGCTTCACCCTCGACTCCGGTCGCGCGCCGCTGATGTTCGACTACGAGAACTTTCATTCGGGCGGCACCAACGGCCGCAAGAATGTCCTCTACGCCGACGGCCACGTTTCTCCGCTCTGATCCCCCGGCGACGGCTGTTCCGGCTGCCGAAGGTTTGCGGATCGCATTGGCAGGAGCGATGAACAAGCGCTGGCGTGCCGTTTTAATTTATATTGCTGATGGTGTGAGTGACGTGGATTTTTTGCCCGGCGAAAGTGGGGTTGACCCGGTTTGATGGACACCTTGTTAGGGGCGGTGTCGGGCGGTTCGAGGAGCGCCGCGCCGCCGGGCCGGTGAGCGGGACGCGGGGCCGGTTTCTTTGCAAGGACGCGAGCGAAGCAACCCGCGGAAACGGCTAAGCCGGAGGGAAGGAAAAGGGGCTTTACACTAATTTCACGAATTCTCACGAAAAAAAGGTGGGGCGACGCAAAACGGTTAAAACCGTTGAGTTGCGTTCCCGTCCGCCCGCCACCCCGCTGAAGCGGGGTGTTAATGAGAAGGGCGCTTGCGAACGCGCGCCAGCGTCGTGGAGTGCGCCAGTCCTCTGGCGCTTTGGCAGCACTGAGGCGTCATTATTGACCAACGGTTGGCACCCGCCAAAGCCGCGCGCCAAAGAAAAGCGGTAGAGGACTACCGCACTCCAAGACCTCGCGGACTTCGCACGGGGCTATCGAGCTCGCGCCCGCGCCGGCACAAGTTCAGCAGGCCAAACGCAAAGACGCGGAGGCGCCAAGTCGCCGAGAAATAAAATTCCCCTCTCCCAACCACCAACTTCATCTTTGCGGCTCTGCGGCTCTGCGGCTTGGCGTTAAAGTCCCCTGCGCCCGCTTCAACGTCGCGAACGTCGTTTGCCAAACACCCACTTTCGGGACAGGCGCTGAATAGACGAGGGAAGGCTCAATTTTCAATGATCAATGTTCAAGGAAATTCCAGGTTCCAAGATCCAATAGCCCAACG
>Ga0101944_10007409_pt1 | contig 10993 bp, 7 predicted proteins | sample DewCreD2012metaG_FD_75245 | JGI IMG/M metagenome (GOLD analysis project Ga0101944, IMG submission 75245) | Hot spring sediment bacterial and archeal communities from British Columbia, Canada, to study Microbial Dark Matter (Phase II) - Dewar... ... | reverse complement strand
CCCCTCTGGATGAAGTTGACTCATCCAGAGGGGAATGATCCGGAGAAGCTTTATCCTTGACCCAATACGGATATTATTGGTGAGAAGTAACAATAAGAATGATAGGAGTTTTCATCTGCTTGTCTAAATACCAAGTTCCTTCATTGTTTCTTCCAATTTCGAATTGGCTAACGGAATCAACCGGTCGATTGCCTCTTTTGCCGATTTTTCTCCTAACCAAACCGGTTCTAATTCTGCATTGATGATATCAGCTATATTCGCCCAGCCAACCACAGTGTGATATGGATCATCTGTGGTTGCGGTTTCTATTGCACCTTTGACATGCATACTGAAGGCTTCGGCAGTGGTAGCAAGGTGTGGGTTCGAGGTCCACTTTTCCATATACATCTCAAACGCAGATTGTACGGAAGGCACACTAACATTTTTGGGTGTCCGGATTTCCAAAGCCTGCTTATCCGAAACATAGAACTTGCAATATTCAAAACATTGATCGGGGTATTTTGTGGTTTTTACAATCTGGAGGGGATTAATCCATAAAGAATTTCCGCGGGTACCGCTTCCATTAACCCCACCGATGGGTACAGCAGCAGCGCCAAATTTTTTCCCTTCCTCGAATTCACCACCAATTGCCCATGAACCTGTATATTCCATACCCAATACCCCGGTTGTCAGCATACTACCCATTTCTTCTAAAACCTTTCGGGCTGCTGGGCTGGGCGTCACCTTCTCTTTATAAATAGCATCTGCCCTAGCCTGAATTCCGTTCACAAAGGCTTCGTAGTTCTTCTGATCGTCTGTAGCGAGTTTTCGCAGAACCCCGCTATCATAGGCTTCCTTTGGAATAACATCGCCACCCCACAATCTAGGATAGTAATATGCGGCATTGTAATCCAATGGCTCACAACCGTAAATATCGATCCTGCCATCCCCATCCTTATCTTTGGTCAGTTTTCGCGCGGTTTCAATGAAGGCTTCCCATGTCCATGACGAATCTTCCCAATTCGATGGTGGAAACGGTACCCCAGCTTCTTCGAACACATTTGCGTTATAGTAAACACCTGGAAAATTCATATTCATCGGCATTCCAATTAATTCACCATCGATTGTATAGGTAGAGATCATGGATGGCCATAAATCTTTTTTCAGGTCCTGGTTCATATCCATCCATCTATTGAGACCTAATACCATTTTTCGTACATACCTTTCTGCATGCGGATTGGATCCACCCGTGCCTAACAAATCGGGGGCAACGTTACCCGCATACATGGACATCAGTTTTGGCTCAAATTCGTCCCACTGAGCTAGCACAAGCTTGATACTGATACCGGTTTTCTCCTTGAAAACGCTGGAAACCTCTTCAGCAACAGCATTTTCAGTTGGTTCAGTTTCCCACATTAATTGTAATTCGATGGCTTCCTTGGGCGGGGGAGCGACCGGTGAATCTTCGGCAGTGGTTTGAGATTGTTCAGCCGGTTTTGGCGAGCAACTAGCCACCAAGGTGCTTACTACACAGACTCCTGCTAACCTTAAGAAATCGCGTCTAGAAAAATTTTTGTTTCTCATTTTCTTCATCCTCTTTGTCATTAATAAAAAATGATCTGACAGACTAGATGCGGCTTGGCCCTACAAGAGAATGGCGTGGAGAGGGCGATGGGACCTCTGAGGACCACTAACGATACTTTTCTATTGTTTCTATCACCTCCTTCACATGATCAATTGGCGTACCTGGAACGAAATAGTTGGAAGAGCCTACAATAATGCCCTGTTTTTGTTTGGCTGTTTCGATACAAGATAATACCTCAATCCGGATATCGGTTTTACTGCCGAGATGAACCGTCTGCGAGCTAATATTGCCAATCAGGGTCAGGTATGGAAACCGATCCCGAATCTTTTCCAAATCCATACCGGCGTGCCGATCAATTTCATAGTAACCGTCAATACCTGATTCACCAAATAATTCATCTGCTACTGCCCACAGATTTCCATCGCTGGCGAAAAGGTAGCGACCATTCAAGGTGTGGCAATAATCAACGATTGTCTTAAGCCTGGGCAAAAGCAATTGACGAAAAACCCGTTTTGAATACATTGGACCCTGGTTGGAGGCAAAGTCTCCTCCACCGAAAAAGATATGAAAACCATAGGTTGATAAAAATAGAATATTTCGTTGGGCTCTAAGAACTTCTGCGTCCAAAAAACGTCCTACCAGGTCGGGTCTTAGAAGGGTAGCCTCAAGCCAGATTGTTGGTTCTAATGGAATTGAAATGGAAGCACCATCAACTCGGACGACGTGAGTCGATCCCATTAATTGCTGACAGCGAATTTCTAAATCAAAGGCTTGACGGTCTGGAGTGTAGTTGTATGCCCGTTCTTCAATTTCTTCGACCTTTTTTTCGAGTTCAGATAGGGTATCTAATTTGGCTTTACCATAATCAGAAATTACACATTCTTCGCTCTGCGGGTCAAATTGTAGAACTGAATATTGCTCTTCTAGATCCCCAAATAGATAGGTTAATTCATCAATTTTCTTTGTTGGTCGCTTGGGATATCGCCAGTAAAGAATACGGATAATATCTTGTTTGCTATAGAGGGCAATATCCAATGCATCCTGGAACGATCGCTCGATAAATTCCTGATGAGCATCGGGACCATTCCATAAGGCGCGAACTTCTCGCCATTGTTGAATACCTCCACCGACATAAGCTTCGCGACCTAATAAAGCAGAAGCCACCTGCGAACAGAAACCCAGATGATGGACCGGAATGAGATCCGTACTCTCCCCCTGGAAGGTTTTTTCAATACGTTCTTTAGAATTCATGAAACAACACCTCATCTGGATATCTGAAGTAACAGAATTTTCTTAATCACGAGTTGTTATAATATTGCATTTGTCACTTTCATCACCCCATCGATTATTTCCTCAAGGTCCTGGTTGGTTAATAACGGACTGACATCTAAATGGACGGCTCGACTCAATAAATTTAGTGTTTTGGGACACATATCCGGTTGATATTGGATCTTGCGGTCAGCCAATTGCCAGGGACTACCTTGCGGTGACCATTCTCTTTGGTCCATGATGGGGCGCCAATGAGCATATACGTGGTAGTCAACAACCTGGGGATCGTACAGAAAGGATGCTGGAATATTTTCTTTCACAAGCGCATCGCAAAATTGACGTGTTTTGGTAGCATCTGGTAGAAAGAAAATTAAGGCAACACTGGCATCACCATTAACATCCGGGATTTTTTGGAATTCGATCCCATATGTAGATAATTCAGGTTCTAGTGCAGAAGTTAAGAACTGCTTCCGTTCGCGCATTTTGAATAGCAGATCGTCAAGCCGCCTAATCTGAACGAGCGACACAGCGGCGAGGAGTTCTGGCATGCGAAAATTAATTCCCCAAATCACTTCCTCCGCGGGGAATCGGTTGCGTAAACCGGCAATTGGGTCGTGAAACATTACAGCCCGCTGCCAGATGATCGGATCATCCGTAAGGACCATACCGCCTTCACCCGCCGTAATCACTTTATTAAACTGCAAACTATAAATGCCGACATCGCCGATGGTCCCGAGGCGTTTTTGATGATAGCTTGCGCCAACCGCTTGGGCTGAATCTTCGAGGATTTTCAGATTGTAGCGCGAAGCAATTTCAATTAATTGGTCCATTTGGCAAGGAACACCCCGCATATGGACTGGGATTATTGCTTTTGTATGCCGGGTAATGTTTTTTTCAATGTCAGATGGATCCAGGGTTAATGAGTCATCCACTTCGGCAATAATCGGCACAGCCCCTACCGCCAGCACCGCAGAAGCTGTAGCAATCCAGGTGTAACCGGGAATAATCACTTCATCTCCCGGTCCAATTCCTAAACCATGCAGGGCACAGACCAGGGCGGCGGTTCCTGAGGTGACGGCAAGTGCATGGCGGGAATTAAACAACTTAGAGAATTCAGCTTCTAACTGTTCGGCTTTTGATGGACCGGGATAAGGGCCATAATAACGAAATAGGCGCTTGGACTGCAATGTTTCTAAGACCGCTTGTTCTTCTTCTCGATCTATCATCATACCTCCCGGATACATGGGAGGGCAGGGAAACTGTTTAGCCGGGGAACCGCCATTAATTGCTAACGATGAATATGACATCTTTTTCGAGTCTGAGGAATTCATATCATGTCTCCAGATTATTCAAGCCTTTGCGGGGTTGTTGGTCTAAAAAAGAAAAACTATTTTTGGCGATTGATCGCACAAGAATCTCGGATGATAAGCTGCGGTGGTAATCGAATAATTTCTGAGGCTGGGTTACTCTCGTTTTCTTCAATGATTTTTACGAGCCGGCTGACGGCGTAGCTGACAATATCTTCTACGGGTTGGCGGATGGTGGTTAAGGAAGGGATGAAATACCGAGAGATGAGTAAATCATCGAAGCCTACTACCGATAATTCATCAGGGATTGACACATTCATTTCTGAAGCAGCCCTCATCGCTCCGATCGCCATCGCGTCATCTGCTGCTGCAATGGCAGTGATTGAATGCCGAAGAGAAAGGATCAACTGCATAGCGTTGTAGCCGCCGTCAAAACCATTCTGGTCAGCCTGAATGATCATGGAATAAGATTCCAAGCCGAATTCCTGCATAAGACGTAAATAACTCTCACGTCTCTCTTCGATATCTTTGCCCCATGCGCCATTGATAAAAGCAATGCGTTTGTGTCCAAGCTTGACGAGGTAAGAGAGAAGCATTTGCATCCCAGCAGAATTGTCCGTGTTTATCGTTATATTCCCTCTGACGGATTTCCCTCGACAAAGACTGATAATTGGTACATTCAAACCTTCGAGCTGTTCAAAAACCAGGTCATCTTCGGGTAAATCGCCCAGCATTAATAGTCCATCACAATGGCGTGTATCCAGGATATCACCCAACTTTATTGCTTCATTTTGACTATTGCTTGCATGACCAAGCAGAAGGTTAAATTCATGGTTACGAACCTCTTTGCTTAGGGAAGCAATAAATGGTGCATAAAAAGGATCTTCTATATCCCTAACGATGACGCCAATGAGGCGTGAAGTACCTCCACGCAACGCCCGGGCAAGTGGGTTAGGGCGATAATTGAGCTCGCGGGCTGCATTAAGAACACGGTTGCGAACCTCCTCACTAATCTGGATAGGCGTAGAGACATTGTTCAATACCCTAGACACAGTACTCTGGGAAACACCGGCTTTCTTGCCTACATCGCGCATTGTAACCATATTGTTTGTTATATCCTGAATTAGTTTGTTTGCATACGTATGCATCAATCCTATTTTAGCATACGATTTTCTTTAAGTCAACCTCTCACTTTTGGGCGGACACATAGGTCCGCCCCTACGCGTTCATCCTGGGCGGACAGGTAGGGGTGAACCTGGGTGTTCACCCTGTTTGGGCAGACACGCAGGTCCGCCCCTACGCAAATTATGCGCGGCGGCGATAGACGGCTTCGCGCAGCCCTTTGATATAGCCGATGGCAAACAATCTTCCAATAGAGGAATAGGCAGGGTTCGAATTATCGTCCCCTTCCATCGTCGGCACATGATCGGGGCGCAGCACACCTTCGTAGCCGATATCGCGGTAGGCTTCCATGCAAGCCAGCATATCCGTCTGACCATCGTCGTGAAAGGTTTCAACGAATTTCTCCGGCGTCCCGCGCACATCGCGGAAATGGGCAAAGAAAATCTTCTTCTGCTTGCCGAAATGGCGGATCACCCCCGGCAGGTCATCGGTCATCAGGGTAAAGTTTCCCTGACATAAGGCAATGCCATTCACCGGGCTGGGCACCAGATCGAGCAGTTTTTGATAATTCTCGATGCTGCGCATGATCCGCCCGATGCCGCGCACACCCGAAAGCGGCGGGTCATCGGGGTGCATTGCCAGCTTGACATTGCATTCTTCCGCTACCGGCACAACGCATTCGAGAAAATACTTCAAGTTCTCCCATAACCGTTCTTCGGTTACGATACCATACTCGGTGAGGGGCGCATTCTTCATCAATTCATAGTCGAAGCCGGTTGCCAATGCGCCGCCGCGGGAAGGAACGGTGAACGACGTGCGCAGCCAGTTGAACACCGGCATCCATTCCGGGCACCAAACCGGAATGCCCAATGCGCCCATATTGCGGATCAGGTCGATGCAGTATTCGATCTCCTGATCTCTTCCGGGCAGCCCCAACTTGATCTTCTCCATCGGCGGGCGGCTCTCAATCACCGCCAGTTCAAAGCCTCCGTCGTTATATGCCGTTTTCATCCGCACCAACGACATATAACTCCAAGGCAAGTCTTCTTTTTTCACCCCTTCGATCCCGCCGCGGTAATCCATGGTGCCGACAACATAATCCACACCACACTGCTTGACCAGTTTCCATAAGGGCGTAGGGTAAGGGGGCAATACTTCGGCTATTTTGATCATCTGCATTTCCTTTCTGGCTATATATCATAACAAACGATTGTTTTGATTGTAACTAAAAAAGGATAAAAAGTGTTATATTCTTAAAATGCTTATCTTCCATTTTTGCCCTTATTTACAGAATTGTGAGGGATTTCCTAACAATAATCACTTACTTTCCCGCTCAGAATGTCTTATAATAAAACTTGGTGTTATCGTTAACGGATTTAATGGTGGGAATTTTGTTGAGCTGGCACAATTCCTGGGTACAGCTATTTCCCAAATCATCATTGATCTTCTCATAATTATATCCATTACTGTTTGCGCGATTCTGATACACCTAAGAAAATCCGTCTACAACAGGTTCGTTCATGGAGCAAGAACAAGTAATCCAAGAAGCATTCACCCAAATGGCGCCTGACTATGAGGAAACCGTCAGCCAGGAACTCAGGCGGTTTTGGGGATGGGATTACCAGGGATTTGTGGACATGCTGCTGAAGATGACCCCCATCCAAGAAGAGGATCAGATTTTGGATGTTGCTACCGGTACAGCCGTCATCCCGATCCATATCCTGAAAAATCATGGTTTGCCCCATAATATCACCGGCTTGGATATCACCTATTCAATGCTGACCAAAGCCCAGCAGCGGCTGGATTCGCATCATCTTCAATCCAAGGTTGACCTTACCTGCGCGACGGCAATGAGTATGCCGTTTGCAGCGGCTTCTTTCTCTCTCATCTTGTGCGGTTTGGCTACCCATCACATGGATGTGCCGGTACTTATCGCAGAAATGAAGCGCATCCTCAAGCCGGGTGGACGGATTGCCATCGCCGATGTTGGCGGAGCTGCAGTTTGGCGGCTGCCGGTGATCAACCAATTAATCCGCACAGCTGCTTTTCTATATTTTTTACCACGAGAAGGCATCGCCAGGGCTCGGGTTGAGGCTGGCGCACTTTCTAATGTCAAGACACCTGATGAATGGCATCATATTCTTTCCGATTCTGGTTTTATTGAAATTTATATTCGCAAATTACAATCCAAATACGCTTGGATACCAGATCCATTGATCATACGGGCAACGATCAACTAAATACCATTGATAAAGAGGAGAGAAAAATGTACGAGGCAAACGCGAAGATGCTAAGGCAGGGACAAAAGAAGGAAATGTGGACTAAGTTTTGTGGATTCCTCGATCTTAACATGAATGAATTCATGGAGATACAGGAAAGGCTGCTGCTGGAACAATTGGAACTTTATAAAGGCTGCAAGCTGGGAGAGAAGTTTATTGGACCCCGCATGCCAAGAAACATAGAGGAATTCCGCAGCATGGTTCCGATCACGACATACGAGGACTATGAGGAATATTTCGAACTGAAACGGGAAGATGTACTGCCCCAGCCGGCGCTGGGGTGGGCGCGCACTTCCGGGCGTTCGGGCAAGATGAAATGGATTCCGTACACCAGGCAGTCCTATCAGCGCTTAGGCGAACGGGTGCTGAGCGGCGTTATCTTGGCTGCGGCGCGCTATAAAGGGGATATCAATATCGCCGAACACGATACCCTGATCACCAACACCCCGCCGCGGCCGTTTGTCAGCGGTGTGGCGCTGCAGGCACTGGCGGAACAATTCAATTTTAAATTTATCCCGCCCCTTGACCAAACCGAAAAAATGGAATTTCAGGAACGCATTGTCAAAGGGTTTGAAGCAGCGATGATCGATGGGATCGATATCCTCGGCTCGCTGTCGGTTGTTTTGGTGAAAATGGGGGAACGGTTTGCCCAAGGTGCCCAAACCACGAAATTGTCGATGAAGATGCTTCATCCAAAAGTTATCCTGCGCTTTCTGCGGGCATTCATTCGCGCCAAAATAGAGAAAAGGGGTATTCTCCCCAAAGATCTTTGGAAGGTGAAAGGCATCCCCAGCGGCGGCATGGATACCTCGATTTATAAAGATAAGATCGCTTATTACTGGGGCATCCCTCCCTATGATCAATATGGCAGCACCGAAGAAGGCGCCATTGCTACCCAAAGCTGGACCAAGAAAACCATGACGTTCTTCCCCGATGCTGCTTTCCTGGAGTTCATTCCGGAGGATGAGTGGGCAATCTGGCGGATGGATCATTCCTACCGACCCAAGACCGTCCTGCTCAACGAGGTTCAACCCCACAAGCGTTATGAGCTGGTGATCACCAACTTCTACGGCAAACCATTACTGCGTTATCGGCTGCATGACCTGTTTATGATCAACGCTCTGGAAGATAGCGAAACCGGTATCCGTTTGCCCCAGGTTACCTTCGTTGGCAGGTCGAACGATTTTATCGATCTCTCCGGTTTCACCGGTCTGATCGATGAAAAAATGGTCTGGCGCTCGATCCTGAATACCGGTATCGACTACGAAGAATGGTCTATCCGCAAAGAAATCGAAGATGGGACACCCATGCTTCACCTGTATATCGAGACCAGAGACGGGGTAGATGCCAATACTGTCCAAAAAAAAGTCCATGAAAGCATGAAATTGCTCAATCCTTACTATGCAGATTACGAGAAAATGATCGAAAAAGAATCATTAAAGGTGACAATTCTGGCGCATGGTACTTACAGTACGTATTCAAAAGAGATGCATGCAGCTGGCGCCGACTTGGCGCACTTAAAACCACCTCACATGAATCCAACGGATCACACGGTTGAACATCTCCTCGAAATTCACCGGAGAATATCAGCCGGAATCCCGGAGATAACATAGGGATAGAATGCAGTTTTCGCTCAACCTGACCCTTTCGGCAATTGTCTGTCTACTTTCGCTCATCGCCTACAGTATCCTGTTTGTCATTCTGCTGGGGAAGGATTTCAGAAACAGGTTACATCAGTCGTTTATCTTATACCTGCTGAGCATGATCTTTTGGAGCTTTGGCTCCTTCATGATCTTCGCCGATCCCAACCATACCAATACCTTATTTTGGAACCGTTTTATGATAATCGGCTCCGCCGGGATGCCGATCGCCTTCTTTTACTTCGTCCAGGTATTTTTGGGACGCCAGCGGAATTTATGGGTTTCGGTAGGGGTGCTCTCGTTTATCATCACCCAAATAACCAATATCATGGGCATCCTCATCACCGATGCCACGGTGATCGATCAATCCCTTCATAATACTTATGGACCGGCGGTCGTCATTCCAAGCGTTTCTTGGGCTTTCTTTGTAGGGTTTTCTGCCTACGAGTTGTTCACAGAACACAAACGCAACAAAGATGTCAATTACCGTAACCGATTGAAGTACCTGTTGATCGTTATCTTCGTCATCTTTGCCGGTAACCTGACCAACACGACCATGCTCACCGTCTTCCCGGTGGATATTGCCTTCAACGTGGCATCTGCTTTGTTGATTTCCTACGCCATCTTCCGTCACCAATTATTGGATATCAACCTGGTTGTCCGAAAAGGGTTGCTCTACTCTGTCCCGACGGTCATCATCGGCGCTTCTTACTTCCTGATCATTTCCTTGATTTTTAGAATATTCCATGCTTATACAGACACGCAAATATTCTTCCTATCCTTCATTGTCGCTATCCTCAGCGCTTTGTTGATCCAACCCTTCCAATCGAAAGCACAATCCTGGCTCGATCGATTATTCTTTCGGGAAAAGTACGACTCCATCCTGATGCTCCAGCGTATCAGCCGAACGTCGGCCAAGGTTTTGGATATCCGGCAATTGGCAATGATGATCCTTTCGGAGATTCAATCTACCTTCCATATCAAAGGCGGTGCTTTTTTCTTAAAAGAAGAGGACAGCGGAGATTATTTCCTGCGGGTCAAATTAGGTACAAACGCCCTGGAGGAAATGAAGTTCCGCACCGATCACCCTCTTGTCCAGCAGCTTATTCGATATGACCGCACGTTGACCATGGAAGAAATCAACGTCATTCCTCAATTCAAAGCTTTATGGGAAAAAGAGAAGAATGATATCCAGATGCTGGGCGCAGAATTATTCATCCCCGTAAAAGTGCAAGGTGAATTGGTCGGAATTTTTGCCTTAGGAGCGAAACTTTCCGAAGAGACCTATTCCACCGACGATCAAATCACCCTGACAACGATGGCGAATCAAACGGCTGTGGCTATCCAAAATGCTCGTCTATACGAAATCGCCCGGCAGGAGGTGAACGATCGAAAACGCGCTGAAGAGCGCCTGCACGCCCAATTAAAGCGGATTAATGCCCTGCACTCCATCGATATCGCCATAACTTCCAGCGTCAGTCTGCAGCTTACCCTGCAAGTGCTGCTGGATGTGATCATCACCCAGCTCCAAGTCGATGCCGCAGCAGTATTATTGCTGGATATGCACACCCAAATCCTCGAATATACCGCCAGCCGCGGCTTCAAGACCACTGCCCTGCAGCATACCCGCTTAAACTTGGGAGACGGCTTGGCAGGGATGGCAGCCCTCCAGCAATCCATTGTCCATATCCCGAATTTACGCAAAGAGATTACCTCTTTACAAAAATCCCCCCTGTTACAAGAAGAAGAATTCATCAGTTATTATGGCGTGCCGTTGGTCGCCAAAGGCAAGATCAAAGGTGTTTTGGAAAT
>Ga0101944_10007408_pt1 | contig 10993 bp, 5 predicted proteins | sample DewCreD2012metaG_FD_75245 | JGI IMG/M metagenome (GOLD analysis project Ga0101944, IMG submission 75245) | Hot spring sediment bacterial and archeal communities from British Columbia, Canada, to study Microbial Dark Matter (Phase II) - Dewar... ... | reverse complement strand
TGCGCAACGCCTGAATCGACTCCGGCTCCAGGTTCGTTTCCCGCACGGTCATCCATGGGGGCGCGCTCCGCACCTTGAGGTGGAACGGGATGGCGGATCGATTCCGGAGCGCACGCCCGCCGTCCAGAGCCTGCACGGAAGCGGTCCAAAGGGCGCGCATATACTGTTCGGCGCCCCACAGTTCGCCTCCCATCCAAGCGGCGGTGCGGCGCGCTTTCAGGGCTTCCTTGATGCCGTTCGGGTCCGCGCTGGAGGCGAACACCAGAGTCACCGGACGCCCCGGGCGCGGTCCTTGCGGCGTCAGCGGGGTGTGGACATCGCTATTGGAAAGGATCGTCAGCTTCTTCTCCTCGATCCAAGGAAACGCGTCGGCATAGAATGTGGGACCGTTGACCAGTTCGATGCCGTCGAACAGCCCGGCGTCGTAGGCGGCGGCGATCTCGGGGAACCACGCCGTTTTCTTGCGCCAGCCCGGATGGTTCCAAAAGATGAAGGCGCCCTGTTGCCGCCCCTCCTTCAGAGCCGACATCAGATCCGACCCCGCGAAGCGGTTCGGCTCGGTCACAAACACCGCGTTGAAATGGATGTCGCCCCGCGTGATCTCGACTCCGGGAATCAAAAGGATGCCCATGCGGCGGGCGACGGGAGCGGCTATCGTGTAGGGCCGCGAGATGTCTTTCTTCACATCCTCGGCGTGGGGGCGGTAGTCGTCATGGTCGGTGATGGAAATGGCGTCCAGTCCGTCGCGCCAGGCCTCCATGACGCGCGTAACGGGCCAGACTTCCCCATCCGAGAAAACGGTGTGCATATGGAAATCGCATTTCAGCGTCTTATAGCCGGGGATATCCGGCACCGGAAGCGGATCGCGCTTCTGCGCTGCCGCCGGCAACCCGAGCGTCGCCACAGCGGCTATCAGGAATGACAGGAATCGAGCAGGGAACTTCATAATGAAGCCTCGTCAACCTTCCTCACAGGACGCTATTTCCATTCGAGCACTGCGAACACCGGGAAGTGGTCGGAGGGATAGCGTCCGTTGTCGTTTTTCGTGATGGTTTCGGCTTCCAAAGCCTGGAACGGACCGCGGTAAAGGATCCAATCAATGCGCGGGCCGGTGGTGCGGCCTTGGAAACCGTTAAAGGTTCCGGTGGGACCGGTGCGCCGCGCCGCCGCTTCCCACGCATCGGTCAGAGTGGCTGTAAGAAGCTTGTACGGTTCGGTCCCGGCGCCGGTGTTGAAGTCTCCGGTGAGAATGAGGGGGATGTCCTTGGGCCTTGCGGACAGCCATTTGGCGATCACCTCCGCGCATTTGACGCGCGCCGCGGCGTCTTGCGAGCGGTGCGGGAAGTGAGTGTTGGCGAAGTAGAACCGCCGGTTTCCGATTTGGAAGAGACCCCACGTGACCATGCGGGGCAGCGTTACGTCCCACGACATGCTGGCCGGCTTGTCCGGAGTCTCCGAGAGCCAGAAGTTGCCCGACTCGAGGAGCTTGAGCCGGTCCTTGCGGTAGAAGACTCCCATGTGCTCGTCTTCCTGATTCCCCCGGCGGCTCACGCCGAACCAGGCATAGCCGGGCAGCTTCTCGACGATGTACTGGCCTTGCTCGTAGAAAAGTTCCTGCGTGCCGAGAAGGTCGGGCGCCTTTTCGCGGATGGTTTCGACGAGCAGGTCCCGGCGCAGTTCCCACCGGTTCTCGCCGTCGCCCTTGGCCGGGTAACGGACGTTGAATGTCATGATCCGCAGATTCTCGGCGGCGGACGCCAAGCCGGCAGCCGCCAACAGTAAAAGCGCAGTTCTCCGTAGCACGATCGATCGGGCCTCGTTTTCCAGTCTAACCAAAGCGGCTGAGGCCCGCAGTGCGTTACCATAGCCTTTTCCCCGCTATGGAAATCTATCAGGCCGTTTTCTTGGCCATTCTGCAAGGCTTGACCGAGTTTCTTCCCATCAGTAGCTCGGCGCATTTGGCGCTCGCTCCGTGGTTGCTCGGCTGGAAGGATCAGGGACTGACGTTCGACATTGCGATGCATTTCGGCACTCTCGCGGCGGTGGTGGTGTACTTTTTCCGCGACTGGATTCAAATTCTGGCGCAAGCGGTGGGCAAGCCCTGGGGCTCGGACCAACAACTGAAACAGAATCCCCGGCTGCTGTGGCTGCTGGCGGCGGCTTCGATTCCGGTAGGGGCGTGCGGCTATCTGTTCAAGCATCAGGCGGAGGAACAATGGCGCCACCCGCTGGTCATCGCCACCATGCTGGTGAGCGTAGGGCTATTGATGTGGGCGGCGGAGAGGATGGGGAGGCGGAACAAGGACATCGGGCGGCTGAGCCCGTCGGACGCCATGGTGATCGGGGCGGCTCAGGCTTTGGCTGTCGTGCCGGGAACCTCGCGCAGCGGAATCACGATCACGGCGGGACTGTTCCGGGGGCTGGAGCGGGAGGCGGCGGCGCGGTTCTCGTTTTTGCTTTCGACGCCCGCCATTGCCGCGGCGGCGCTGAAGGAGTTTTGGGATGTGTACAAAAGCGGCGCGCAGGTGGAGTGGGGGCTGTTCGCCTTGGGGATGGGCGTTAGCGCCGTGACCGGCTGCCTGGTGATCGCCTTCCTGCTGCGGTTCCTGCGCACCCACAGCTTGAAATTTTTCGTGTACTACCGGATTGTTTTTGGCATAATAGTATACGCTCTGGCTTTCTTCCGCCCATCGGCGGGATGAACATTTTAGGTCCGACTCGCAACAAGCGGCTCAATGAGGTGGGGGCGTTCGTGTGGGCGATCGCCGCCGTCGCCTTGATTCTGAGCCTGGCTTCCTACAATCCGGCGGATCCTTCCTGGAACGTTTCCGCGGGGGCGCGCCATGCGCAGAACCGGGTTGGTCCCGTGGGCGCCCACATCGCGGACTTATTCTTTCAGGTTTTCGGGCTTACCTCGCTGATCTTTCCATTGATGTTCCTGGGCGTGGCGTGGAAGTGGCTGCGTTCGAGCCCGATTCCGGCGGTGAAAACAGGCGGGGTGGCGCTGCTGGTAGGCAGCGCGAGCGTGGTTCTCCAAATGATCCCGCGATGGGAGCTTTTTGGAGGATTGATCCCGCCCGGCGGCATGACGGGGCTCTTGCTGGCGGATGTGCTACGGGAGGGGCTAAACGATGCCGGCGCCTGGCTGGCTACCCTCCTGGCCCTGGTGATTTCGGTGTATTTGCTCACGACGTTCGAGATGGCGAAGCTCGGCGAGTGGTTCCATGGACCGGTTCAATTCGTAAGCCGCCTGGCTGGACGGTGGCGTGCCTGGCGGGAAGCGCGGCGCAGGAAAAAGGCAGAGCGTGCGCAACGAAGCCGCGAACGCCGGAAGCCGCGCGAGGAGAAGGTGGAGACGCCAACCGTTGAGATGCCGCCGCCGCTGCCGTCTACGGGTATTCCACAAGAAGACGCGGACGCCGCGCCTTGGGACGAGCCGCCGCCGGAGCCGGAGATCCCTATCAAAACGCTGGAAGAGTTGGAGAGCGCGAAACCGGCCGATCCCGAGCCTGTGGAGCCTGAAGCCGGGCCTGCCCCGGCGCCGGAGCGGAAAAGCAGAGCGGCGCCGCCTAAGCCGCTGTATAAGCTTCCCAGCACGGATCTGCTGAACGAACCTTCCGGGCGTCCTCCTTATGACAGTCAGGAGCTGAAAAAGCTCGCCGCCCAAATTAAGTCCAAGTTTGAAGAATTCCACGTGCTCGGTTCGGTGGTGCAGATCAATCCCGGCCCGGTAGTCACGACGTTCGAGTACAAGCCGGACGCCGGCATCCGTTACAACAAGATCGTCACGCTGACCGAGGATTTGTGCTTGGGTCTGCAATCGGAGTCCATCCTCATCGAGCGCATCCCGGGCAAGCCGACGGTGGGCATCGAGGTGCCGAACACCAAGCGCGAGGTGATCAGCCTGAGGCAGATTCTGGAGTCGGACGAATTCCGGGACTCGCAATCCTATCTGCCGCTGCCCTTGGGCAAGGACATCAGCGGGCGCATCAAAGTGACGGCGCTTGAGGCGATGCCGCACTTGCTCATCGCCGGCTCCACCGGTTCGGGCAAGAGCGTCATGATGAACTCGATGATCATGTCGATCCTGTACCGGTCGACGCCGGACCAGGTGCGCTTGATCATGATCGATCCGAAGCGGGTGGAGCTTGGCATTTACGAGGGCATACCGCACCTTCTCACGCCGGTGATCACCGATCCGCGCAAGGCGAACAATGCGTTGCGCAACGCGGTGCTGGAGATGGAGCGGAGGTTGAAGCTGCTGGCGAGCGTGGGTGTGCGAAATATCGAGCAATTCAACCGCAAGGTGCGGCACATGGGCGTCATGCCGCTGAGTCTGTTCGAGGAGAACGAGGAGGAGCCGGAGCGGCTGGAGCCTTTGCCGTATATCGTCCTGTTCATCGACGAGCTGGCGGACCTGATGATGGTGGAGCGCGGCAGCGTAGAGGAGTCCATATGCCGCCTGGCGCAGATGGCGCGAGCCGTAGGCATGCACCTGGTGGTGGCGACGCAGCGCCCGAGCGTGGACGTCATCACCGGCCTGATCAAGGCGAATTTTCCGGCGCGCATCAGCTTCCGCGTGGCGACGCGCGTGGACTCGCGGACGATTCTCGACAGCATGGGAGCGGAGCACCTGCTGGGCAAGGGCGACATGCTGTTCATGCCGCCCGGCTCGGCGCGGCTCATGAGGGTGCACGGCGCGCTGGTGACCGAGAACGAAATCAACCGGGTGGTGGAGTTCTGGAAGGGTCAGGCGCAGCCGGACTATGATCAGACCTACCTGGCCGCGCCGCCGGGCGATGACGACGGAGAAACGGAGGAACTCGACGGCGACCAGGACCCTTTGTATGAAGACGCCGTGCGGGTGGTTGTGGAATTGGGGAAAGCGTCGACCTCCACACTACAACGGCGTCTGAGATTAGGGTACGGACGCGCGGCGCGGATCCTGGACCACATGCAGCGGGAAGGGATCATCGGACCGCCAGACGGGAGCAAACCCCGCGAAGTATTGAGGCGTCCCGACTGGCTGGACCGGGTGGAAAAGTTGGTGTAGCCGATCTTCGCCGCTGATTACGCTAAAAGATACAGCGCAGACCTAGCTGGAGCTGCCGGGGAGCGGTGGCCGAGCTGACGATGCCGAAGTCGGCGTTCCCCAACACTTGGCCGGGGAGGCCGAAATTGGCGTGGTTCAGCAAGTTGAAGGCTTCGGCGCGCAACTGGAGCCGCGCGCGCTCGCGAACCGGGAAGTCCCGCAGAAGGGAAGCATTGACCGAGCTGCGGCCTGCCGCGCGCACCAAGCCGACTCCCTGGTTGCCGAACCGGTAAGGAGCCGGTTGGGCGAACGCGTCGGTATCGAACCACCGGGTCAGCGAGCGGCGCGAAGCGGGGAGGTTGGGATTGCGCAGCACGTCGGCGCGGAGGGGACCGGCAGAGAAAGCCTGCGTCGTGTTTGTGGCGGTCCGGACGGTGATGGGAGGGGCGGTGTGCCAGATCACTACGGAGGAAACCGACCAATTCCCCAGAAGCGTTCCGGGCACGCCGCGGCTGGAGAAGCGGCGCCCGCGGCCGTAGGGAATCTGGAAAACCGAACTCCAGGTAAAGCGATGCCGGATGTCATTTTCAGACGGGCCGTAATCGGCGCGGCGGTTGTAGAAATCCGAGTATTCGCTGCCTTCATTGCCAAGCGCGGCTAACGCCGTCGTGTTATCCAGCGCCTTCGCGAAGGTGTAGGTGGCCAGCAGGTTGAAGCCGTGCGAGAAGCGTTTCTGCGCTTTGGCGACGAAGGCGTGATAGTTTATGACGCCGAGCGGCGGGGACTCGATCAGCACGTCGGAGAATTGAGGGAAGGGGCGCCGCGCCTGGTTGTTGCCCGGCCCCACCAACTCCGGACGCACCTGGTTGATGGAAAGCTGGCTGCCCGGCATTTTACGCGAGAGATTGCCGAGATAAGCGACTTCCAGCACGGTGGAAGCGGCCAGCGACCGCTGGATCGAGAAATTCATTTGTTGCGAGTACCCGGTTTTGCGCGTGCGCTCGAAAAACGTGACGGATGTGTTCGGGGTGGTTCCGACCGGCACGGCGCCGAACGCCGGGTCGAGTTTGCCCCTCACCGTTTGGACGGGGATCGGCTGACTGAGGCGAAACGGAATGGGCGCGCCGTCGTCGCCGGTGGGGATGACGAGCTGGTCACCGTAACCCAGCACTGCCGAAGTGCCAACCCCGCCGCCATCGTAGGGAGCGGCGTAAAAAACGCCGAAGGCGGCTCGGATCACCGTCTTGGCGCTGCCGAACGGTTTCCAGGCGAACCCCACCCGGGGGCCGAAGTTGTTCCAATCGAGGTTGTGGGGAGCGGTGGGGAAGCCGCCCACGCCGGCGAACCGGACCACACCGGGCGTGCCGGAGACGGGATTGGTGGCGTCCATGTCGAATCCGTTCAGAATGTTGTCCTTCGTGGCGAAGGGCGTGTCCACTTCCCATCGCAGTCCAAGGTTCAGCACCAGATTGCGGGCGATCTGCCAGTCGTCCTGTACGAAGCCGGCGAGATACCAGTTGCTGCGATCCACGGCCGGCGGGCGGGAGGCCGAAAAGCCGGAAGGCGAGCCCAGCAGCAGCGCTGCCACCGCGTTGCCGGTGGTGTTACGGCCCGCGAGCCCTGTGAGGGCGCGGTTGAAAGTGAACGCTCCAGAAGCGAGCTGATAGCGGAGATCGCGATTGCGGGAACGCCGGGCGGCGAATCCGAACCGGACTGAGTGCGTCCCCTTAACCCAGGACAGAGTCTCGGAGACATGGAACTGGGCAATCGGCGTCTGGTCGCGACGTTGCTGGTTGCTGCCCAGCGCGGTGTATCCGGACAGATTGAAACGCGGGAAAGCGTCGTTCGGGATGCCCTGGAGTCCGAGTTTGGACGGATAGTTCTGGCCGAGGCTGGGCGAAAACACGAGCGCGGTCCGCATCACCCGGTCGGCGCGGAATTCGCTGATCAGGTTGGGGCGCAATACGGCGGTCCAGGTTCCGAGCAGGTTCCAGCCGCCGCCGCTGCGCGAGGAGGTCGACTCAGCGGCCGGATCCGCGTACACGCTGCGCAGGCCCTGGTCCTGCCGGTTCCACAGATACCGCCCGCTGAACCTGTGGGTCTGGGTCAAGTTCCAGTCGGCCTTCACGGTCAGGTTGTCCCGGTCGAGCACGTTCACCGTGTTGGCGATGAAGTTATTGGATCCGGCAATGTTGTCCGGAGGCCGGTTCGGCAGCGGGTAGGCCTTGAGGACGTTGAGCGCCACCGCATCCATGCGCGCGGAAGGAACGCGGTTCCCGGCGAAAGCGGCGCGGTTCGCGGCCGGGCCGCTGTCGGGGTCGTAAATGACCGCGAGCGTGCCGTTGGCGTTGAAGCTCTGGGAGAAGTCGCCGGCGCGTTCGAGCAGGCTCGGCACGGTCATCCGGACGGTGACGCCGTCGCGCCGCCGCGCGCCTTCGTAGCCGAGGAAGTAAAACGCCTGGTTTTTGCGGATCGGGCCGGAGAACGTTCCGCCGAAGACGTTGTAGCGCACCGGGGCCCGCACCTTCTCCCCGTTCACGAACGGGGAGAAGAAGTTGCCTGCGTCCAGCTTTTCGTTTCGGAAATACTCGAAGAGGCTGCCATGCAGCCGGTTTCCGCCCGACTTTGTGTTCATGACGATGACGCCGCCGGCTGAGCCGCCGTACTCGGCGGAAAAGCTGTTGGTGAGCACCTTCACTTCCTGGAGCGTCTCGACCGGCGGATCGACCTCCACCTGAGCCTGGCCGAGCCGGATGGTCTGCGCGGTGCCGCCGTCCATCACGAAATTCTGGCTGCGCCCGCGGCCGCCGCCCACGCTGAAGTACGGCCGCTCGCCGGAGTCGTAAGCGACGAACACCGAAGCGCCCTGGAGTTCCATTACGTTGAGGGCGCGCCGGTCGCCGAGCGGAATGTCTTCGATGGTTTTCGATTCGATCAACTGGCTGGCGTCCGAAGAACGGGTTTCGATCAGCGGCGCTTCGGCGGTGACCGCGACCGTCTCGTTGACGGCTCCCACTCTCAGCGTGAAGTTCGACTCCAGCGCCTGTCCCGTGGTTAGAACCACGCCAGATTGCGCCAGGGTCTGAAACCCCTCCCGCTCCACCTTGATGGAGTATGTGCCGACGGGAAGGGCCTGGAGCGAGTAGAATCCGGAATCGTTGGTGCGGACGACGGTGACGACTCCAGTGTCGCCGTTGGTGGCGGAGATGGACACCGAGGGGACGAGCGCCCCGGTGGAATCCTTGACCGTTCCGCTAATGCTCGCCTGAGGCGACTGCGCGCTCAAACGGACGAGCGAGAGGACAATGACGAACACGGTTGTGATATGACGGGCCATGACTTCTCTCCTGGCTTACTGCTTGGCCTTCTTTTGACGTCTGCGGGGCGCGTCTTCCTCTTCGTCGTTGGCGCCGCCCTTGCCGATGCGGGGAGCGTTGGCCCTGCTCCACTCTTCGAATTGCCTGCGGAGACGCGCGACGATTTCGGGTTTCTGCGCCGCCAGATCATTCTTTTCGGAAACATCCTGCGCAAGATCGAACAGCTCGATCTTGCCGCGATTGTTCACCAGCTTCCAGCGTCCGGAACGGACCGCGGTTTTCTCCTCGGCGCCGTCCCAAAAGAGGGCTTCGTGCACCGGGCCCTTGGCTTGTCCGGTCAGCACGGGCAACAGGTTGCGTCCTTCGCGCCCAACCGGCATTTGGGCGCCGACGGCCGCCGCGATGGTGGGCATGATATCGGCGAACATAACCGGCTCGTGCGACACCGTGTTTGGCGCAAGCCGCCGCGGCCAGCTCATCAAAAAGGGGACCCGGATCCCTCCTTCGTAGACGCTTTGCTTGTAATCGCGGAGCGGCCCATTGTTGGAGGCGTTTGCGCGCGCCCCGCCGTTGTCGGAAACAAAGAAAACGATGGTGTCGCGGTCCAGCTTGCGGCGCTCCAGTTCGTCGAGCACCTTGCCGATGGCGTCGTCCTCGCGTTCCAGCATGGCCATCAAGATGTCGCGCCTGGGGTTGCCCGTGTCGTACTTGCGGACGGCCGCTTCCGGCGCCTGCATCGGGGCGTGGACGGCGTTGAACGCAAGATAAAGGAAGAATGGCCGTTTCTCGTGCCGCGCGATAAACGAAACAGCCTCGCGCCCGAGATTGTCGGTCAGATATCCGGTTTCATCGATGGGCTGATAGCCGCGCAGGATCGAATTGTACAGTTCGCCGGTCGGCTTGAGGTCGAAATAGTCATGCGCGCCGTGGCCGAGAAACCCATAGAACTCGTCGAAGCCGCGCTTCATGGGGTGATACGGCGGCTCGATGCCGAGGTGCCACTTGCCCAGCGCGCCGGTCGCGTAGCCCTCCTTCTTCAGCATGTCGGCGAGAGTGCTCTGGTTCAGAGGCAGCCCCACCCGCGAATCCGACGCGGTGTAGAACCCGTACCTCTGCGAATAGGTTCCGGTCAGCAGCGCGGCGCGGCTGGGGGCGCACACGTAGGCGTTGGCATAGCCCTGCGTGAAGCGGACGCCGTTCTTCGCGATCCGGTCCATGTGGGGCGTGCGCACTTCCTTGGGATGCTCGTAACAACTGATGTCACCGTACCCCTGGTCGTCGGAGACGATGATCAAGACGTTGGGCTTGCGTGCGGGGGCAGCGGCGCGCGCGAGCGGAGCGGACAGGCAGCCGGCAAGCGAGCGCAGGCAGCTACGGCGAGTGATGTTCACGCGAGTTTCCTTTCTTTTACCGTGGCTTTCAGGGGAGAGCCCGCCCGGTCCAGCCAGGCGAGCAGCCGGCCCTTCATTTCATCGGCGCGCCCGCGGTATTTGGCCCGGTTGCCTGCCGTGCCGAGCAGGTTGACGGTTTCGTAAGGGTCGTCCTTAAGGTGGAAAAGCGCGTCGCGGGCCTTTGACTCCGGGTTCTTGGCCATGATCAGCTTCCAGTCTCGAGTCCGGACCATGAAGTTCGGAACGTTTTCCCCAGCCCACTCCGAGACGCGGAAGTCGGGCGACGGTCCACGCAGGCTGTAGCCTTCCCGCTGCGGCGCGCCGACGCCAAGGTAATCTAGCACCGTGGCGAAGAGGTCCATAGTAGATACAGGATCGTCCACCACGCCGGGGCGGATGCGGCCGGGGAAGCGAAGAATGAGCGGCACACCGGCGGACTCCTCGTAGAACACCATCTTGGAACCCATGCCGTGCGAGCCCATCATCTCGCCGTGGTCGGACAGGAAAACTACAAGGGTGTTCTCGGCCAGCCCATGCTGGTCCAGCCTGCGCAGCAGGCGGCCGACCTGGTCGTCCACCTCCTTTACCATGCCGTAATAAATGGAAAGCCCCCACTTGACGTTTTCCGGGTCGTGGTAAACCGTCATGCGGGCGGCCCGTTCCCGGTACGGCGAATCGCTCATATCGTGGCGGAAGTTCTCGGGTAGCGGGATGTCGGCGGGCGGGTACATTCCCCAGTACGGGGAGACGTTCAGAAACGGCGGATGCGGCGGTCCGATGGAGCAAGTCAGGCTGAACGGCCCGCCCTTCAATCGGTCAAGCGCTTCGATGGCTTGGTCCACGGTATAGGCGGTGAGCGAATGCTCCTTTGGGATTTGCAGCCAGCCAAACACTTCGCCCTGGCTGAAGTTCGCCTGGGGATCGCGATATCGGGCGTCGAGCCTTGCGGGTATGTACGGCCGGTTGAAGTCCCGGTTCAACAACTCACCCGGCTTGAGCGGCCTCGCCGGGACGTGCCGGTCCAGGTATTCCAGGTACTGCTGCCGGTGCGAGGGTGCCCCGGCGACACGCTTGCCTGTGTAAGGCACTGCGTTGCGATACGTGCGGGCCATGCGGTACGGGGCGTGGTATTTGCCGTGGTTCCCGGTCTCGCAGCCACCGGCCGCGAGGACCTTGTCGAAGGAGTGCACACCGTCGACTACCGCGACAGCGGCGACAACACCGACTACGAAGCGTTCACCTACTACGCCGCC
>Ga0101944_10007406_pt1 | contig 10996 bp, 6 predicted proteins | sample DewCreD2012metaG_FD_75245 | JGI IMG/M metagenome (GOLD analysis project Ga0101944, IMG submission 75245) | Hot spring sediment bacterial and archeal communities from British Columbia, Canada, to study Microbial Dark Matter (Phase II) - Dewar... ... | reverse complement strand
GGGATCTTTACGAAGCCATGTCCGCTTCGTCCTTTTACCAGAAGCCGGGGAAAGAAATTGCCGAAGCCAGGAAAAGGCTTGAAGCCCTCGAAAGGGAATTGGAGGATGCCTACCAGCGCTGGGAAGCCCTCGAGGCGATCAAGGCGGCGTCCTGAGAATGCCCGATGGAAAGTGTTCCGGCTTAATGAGTTCAATCATCGAGAAATGTCCAGATCGCTGATCATCATGTGGCCTTCCTTGTTTTTAATGGCTTTGAACCATCCCTTTTTCTCAAATTCCTTGGCCAGGTTGGTCATTTTCTTGTAGCCGGTGTTCTTGATCTTGAACGATTTATCCAGTTGTCTCATTTTGTTGGCTATCACAGTCAGCTGATGTTCCTCGCTGGGATCCAGGCTGACGAGCACCCGTTTGAAGAGCTCCTCGGCCGTCTTGTCCTTGGCGCTCTCACCCTCGTCTTCCAAGGGCGGCCGCTTTTCTCCCGCCGCAAGGCTGTCCTTCCTCGGCTTGGCTGTCTTTTTTTCCTTTCGGGAAGGCGTCTTCTGCGGTTGCGGAAGCTCCATGATGTTGTCCGTGCAGCTCGTAAAAATGGGACGCTGAGCGTCATCCGCCTGGGTGATGAGCCACACTTCCTTGCCGTACTTCCTCAGAAGATCCATGATCACGGAAAAATCCGAATCGCGGGTGACGAAGACGAAGCGGTCGATGGAAGGTTTTTCGAGATAGAGCTTCTCAAAGGCGTTGAGGCTGATGATCAGGTCGGCTCGGTTCTTCTTGCCGGAGATATGGGGAGCTTCCCGAATGTCGAAATTGTGGTTGATCAACTGCTCCCGCAGCTTCGAGATGGAATTGGTGTGTCCGCAGGCGAATTTCACCGCGAAAACGTACTCCTCCGGATCTTCCTTGTCCTCCTCCAGGATGATGTCCTGGAGCATCTTGTCCAGGTTCAGGATGCCGGCGACATTTTCGAGATCTATGTACACCGCTATGAACTTCCTCATACCACCTCGCTTTGCTTGAGACCCAAGGAAACGCCAGGCATCTTCCAGGGGGATGCCGGCAAACCTGCCGATAGAATCCTACACGGTCATGCAGCTTATTAACACGACTTCATGAGAAGTGGTGCATATTAAGGCGCCGCCTTGACGCCCTCCATTTCGACCGTTAATGAGAGTCTGAGGGCAGCGCCGCCGTGTCCGTTTTCAACGAAACCCCGGGAAGGCCCTCCCGCCGACGCACCCGGGCTGGATTCACCGCGCGCCGCGCGACCAATCCACAAGCCGGAGATTTCACATGCATGTTTCCCCAGCAGTTCAAAAACCGACCATCCTCATCGCTCTGGGCGGAAATGCGCTCATCCGCAAGGGAGAGGAGGGGTCCATTGCCGATCAGCTGGAAAACCTCAGGACCCCGGTCCGACAGATCGCCAGACTCTCGAAACGGTATCGGATCGTGGTCACCCACGGCAACGGTCCCCAGGTAGGACACTTGCTCCTCCAACAGGAATGCTGCAGCACTCTCCCCAGGCTGCCTCTCGAAATCCTCGTGGCTCAGACCCAGGGGCAGATTGGATACATGATCGAATCCACCCTCGACAACGAGCTCATGGAGCTCGGTCTCGACGCCGAGCAGCTTTTTGTGAGCGTCTTGAGCTATGTTGTTGTCGATGAAAATGACCCCGCCTTCTCGAATCCGACCAAACCCATCGGGCCAGGCTTTTCGGAATCCGAGGCCCTCGCCCTGCCTTATCCCACCATTTGGACCCCCAAGGGATACCGGAGGGTGGTGGCCTCCCCCAGGCCGCTCACCATCGTGGAGAAACGCGAAATCAGGACGTTGATCCAGATGGGATTCCTGGTGATCGCCTGTGGAGGGGGAGGGATTCCGGTGGTGAGAGAGCGGAGGGCCTTCCACGGCGTGGATGCCGTCATCGACAAGGACCTCGCCAGCGCAGTGCTGGCAAGGGAAGTGGAGGCCGAGATGCTCCTCATCGCCACAGACGTTCCGGGGGTGGCCCTTTCCTATGGACGTCCCGGGCAACGATTCCTGGACAGGCTGCCTCCCCCCGAGGCAGCCCTATACCTGAGACAGGGGGAATTCCCCGAAGGATCCATGAAGCCCAAAGTTGAGGCGGCCTGCGATTTTGTGGAACGCACCGGCAAAGTTGCGGTCATTTGCCACATCGGGGACATCGAAAAGGCCGTATCCCACGAAGCCGGCACCATCGTTACTCCCGACCAGCCCCGGACGGCCCGACTTGAGGAGAAGCAATTTCCCAAGGGCTGATTACAGCACGGCACAATGGAGAGTCCAAGACCGGAGCTGTCATTCCAGCAGTCCTTTCAGCCGCAACCCATGGAAGAAACCGGATGCCGGCTTGAAACCCGCCGGCATGACGGGTGACGACAACGGGCATCTCATTCTACGGAGCCGCACCAAGCGAGGCCTGTCCAGGTCATGTTCACAAAACACGGGCAGCAGCGCCTGGCCGGTGCCGCCTGCCGTGCCGCGCGCATCGAGGATTCAGGGCGCCTCGTCCAGGGCTTTGCGAATCAACTGCAGAAGGTCCCGCATCTCATAGGGCTTCCTGACAATGAATCGCGCGTGGCTCAGCTGCTCGCTCCCCCATCCCTCCATCTCCACGTAGCCGCTCGCCACGATGATCCGTGCCTCAGGGTTGATTTCGACGAGTCTTTCCATGCAATGATAGCCGCTCTTGCCCGGCATGATGAGATCCAGGATCACGAGATCGATTCGGCTGTATTCTTTCTCGTAAATCGCAATGGCGGCATCGGCATCGGCGGCCGTCAATACCACGTACCCATAAAGGCCGAGGACCTGTTCACCCAGTGAGCGCAGGAAATCCTCGTCATCCACCAGGAGAATGGTCTCCCGTCCGCCGGCCAGCTCGGGTTCTGCTTCAGCGGGGCCATCCGCTTCCTCGCGGATTCCGACGGGCAGGTAGATGTCAAAGCAGGTGCCTTTCCCCGGCTCGCTCTCGCAGGTGATGGCCCCGGAGTGATTCTGAACGATGCCGTAAACTATGGCCAGGCCCAAACCGGTGCCTTTTCCAACCTCCTTTGTGGTGAAGAAGGGGTCGAAGATTCTGCTCACCGTGGAGCTGTCCATCCCGTGCCCCGTGTCGCTCACGCGCAGCCGCACATAATCCCCCGAAAGCAGCGACAGCTGGCCCGTGGTCTCGTCGGCCCTCGAGGCCCAGATTTCGGTCCGGATCACCAGGGTCCCGCCCCGAGGCATGGCATCCCTTGCGTTAAGGGCCAGGTTGATGAGCACCTGTTCAATCTGCTGCGGGTCGGCTTTGACCGCGGGGAGATCCTCCGCGAGCTCCAGCTGGATATCGATCATCTTGGGAAGGGTGCGCGTCAGGATCCGATGGGTCTCGCGGACTTCCTCGTTGAGGTCCAGCGGGCGCAGCTTGCTCTCGGATCTGCGGCTGTAGGTCAGGAGCTGATGCGTCAGCTGGCCTCCTCTGGCGGCCGCCCTGCAGATGGCTTTGAGACGCTGATAATCCTGGCTGCCGCTGTCTTTCCCCATGAGCATCAGCTCGGCGTATCCCTGGACGCTCTGCAGCAGGTTGTTGAATTCATGCGCGATGCCTCCCGCCAGGGTCCCGATGGCCTCCATCTTCTGAATCTGGCGGAGCTGAGACTCCAGCTCCTCGCGAACCTCCTGCGCCCGCTGGAGCTCGTGAAAACCCCTCTGGAGCTCCTTGACGTGCCACTGGAGCTGCTCGTAAAGGAGGGCATTCCGAAGTCCCACGCTCACCTGGTTTGAGAAGGCCTGGATGAAGTCCTCCTCTTCCCTGAAATCTCGCCTCACCCTCGAGGCCACCGTGAGCACGCCCAGAACCTCCTCTTCGCTCACCAGCGGGATGGATGCCACCGATTGAAACATGCCGCTCCTGAAATGGTTGCAGGAGCAGCGGGGGTCGTTCATGACATCGATGGAATAAACGGGTTCTCCCGTGGCCGCGGACTCGCCGCACAGGCAGTCGCCGACAGATCGCACCGAAATGGACTCGCCGTGGATCAGGAATTCCTTTGGGCTTACGGCAAGGGGCAGGAGAAAACGACCGCGGCGCAGGAGAAAGACCACCGCATCCGGCATCAGGGCCTTCTGGATTTCCTCCACCGCCGACTCGGCCACCGTCTCGTGGGCGAGGGTAGCATTCACCTTGCGGCCGAGACGATTGAGTGCGGCGAGCTCGGCAGCGCGCATGCTCAGCTTCTCTTCCGTTGCCTTGCGGGTTTCAACTTCATAGGAGAGCTCCTGGTTAGCCTTTTCGAGCTCCTGGGTGCGCTCATGAACCAGATCTTGAAGATAATCACGAAACTGGAAAAGCTCGGCTCGGGCACGCGACTGCTGTACCGCCGCGGCGACCAGATTGGACGCCGTCTTGAGCGCCTCCAGCTCCCCCGCGGCCCACTCCCGCTCGCGGGTGCATTCGTCGAAGCCCATGAATCCCCACCATTCCCCGTCCACCATGATGGGGGCCGCAACCAGCGAGACAATGGACTGGGCGCCAAGGAGTCTTTGCTCGGAAACCGGGAAATCCCTGACATTCCCCTGAATGCACTCCCCCTTCTCCATGATCTCCACCCAACGCCCCATGCCCCCTTCCTCCCAGGGGTAATCGGTCAGATCCGGATTGGCCTCCTGGGATGAAATCCCCGGAGCCGTCCATTCCGCCAGCTGGCTGGTGACCAGAACGCCGTCGTGGCGCCGACTGTTCGCGAAGAGGTAAACCCGGCTGACATCCGCTGCGGTACCCAGGCTGCGCAGCACTTCCTTCAGCGTCGAAACATGAAAGCCCTGACGCAAAAAGCTTTCCGCCGCCATGTTGACAGCCTCGAGAATGGCGTCCCGACGATGAAGTGTCTCCTGATAGCGGCTCAGATCGGTAATATCTCTTGAGATGCCCATCAACCCCCAGAGCTCGCCGGAGGAGTCCCGCAAAGGGATCTTGATGATGGCCAGGATCCTTGGAAAACCTTCCCCGTCCTCCAGTCGCTCCTCAACAACGACCGGCTGCCCTGTCTCGAAGACCATCCGATCGCTTCGTTTAAAAGTCTCGGCGAGGGAGGCTTCAAGGATTTCGTCATCCGTCCTCCCGATGACCCGCTCCCTGGGGATGGACCAATACTCGGAGGCAGCCCGGTTGAACAGGACATATCTTCCCATCCTGTCCTTCACAAAGATGCGGTCAGGCAGGAGGTCCATGACCATGCGGTTCAGATCGTCCAGGTCCGACACGCTTTCGGCATTGGCGAGGAAGCCCAAGGTTTCAAGCCCGCGAGCCTGCCGCCAAAGCTCTCCCAGCATTTCGATGAACCGCACTGTTGGGCGCCCTGTCTTCTCCATCGCATCCTTTTTCAAGTGAGCGGTCTTCGATGAACAGCGGCAGGTCCGGACGAACTGACTTCTTATTCATTAATTTTTGTATATCAGAATAGTAAGCGTACCAAAAGACTCAATGCGCTGTTGACGCTGTTCAAGCCTGCATCGCAACCGTTCAGCGCGGTGGTCAGTCAGTCGCGAAAAGCCCTCCGATTCCTGAGCACATGAGGGTGGGACCGCACAATCCATTGACCCCGCAGCCCGGCTGGGATTAATCTCCTCAAGGCAGCAATGGCGCCATCCCTATGAACACTTCACCGGGAGCAGTGTCTTGGCCGCATTGGCATCAAGGCTCCTCAGCCGTATGAGAAACCGTCTGCTCGAAAGCTGGACCAGCACGGAGTGCCCTCCCCTTTCGCCGCCGGCCCGAAGGGCGCTTGAGCTGGCCACAACTTTCTATCTCCAGGGGCTCGCCAGGGATCAGAAACGTGCCCGTTGGCGAGCCCGGAGCCTGCCCGCTTTCGTCATCAGCATCGGGAACCTGGTGGTCGGCGGCACGGGCAAAACCCCCTTCACCCTGTGGCTTGCGGATCATCTGGCCCACCAGGGATTCCGCGTCGCCGTCCTGAGCCGCGGGTATGGCGGCAGCGCGGACAAAGTCGCCCAGGTTCCTCAGACCGGCGAGACTTCCGCGCTGGTCCGAGACTACGGTGACGAGCCGGTGCTCCTGGCACGCAAGCTGAGTCCCGTTCCTGTCTGGGTGGGACGAGAGAGATACGAAGCGGGGCTTGCGGCGATCCACACGTCGCGGGCCGAGGTGCTCATCCTGGATGACGGCTTTCAGCACCTGGCTCTCCATCGCGATCTGGACCTGGTGCTGCTGGATTCCCGAGACCCGTTCGGCAACGGAGAGCTCCTGCCCCTCGGCCCCCTGCGGGAGCCGGTAAGTCACCTCCAGCGGGCCTCGGCATTCGTTCTGACGCGCGCCGACGAACCGGAACGGTCGGCCGCCACGCGCCGCATCATCGAGGAGCTCTTCCCGGGAAAGCCGGTTTTCACATGCACGCACCAGATCACGAAGCCGGCGCCAGGGATGGGAAGTCCGCCCATCGCCTTCCAGAAGCTGGCGCACCACCCTGTCGGTGCTTTCGCCGGTATCGCGCATCCGCAATCATTCTTCGACGCCCTCGCCCGCAAGGGAGTCCTCCTCGGGAGGCGGTGGGCCTTCCCGGACCACCATGTCTACAAACGCCGGGACCTGAGAACTATTCTGGAAGGCGTGCGCCAGGACGGTCTGCAATGGCTTGTGACCACCGAAAAGGACTACGTGCGTCTCCCGTCCTGGTTCCAGTCCATGACCCTCGCCGCCGGCATCGAGCTGGACTTCGGGTCGGATTTAACGTCCCTCCGCGAAAGCATCGGCTCCGCCCTGGAGAGCGTCGCCCATCGGAGGGACGCGGAATGCCTTTCACGGACTCCGCGTGAAGACCGCCACCGCGTTCTGCCCGCCGAACCCGAATGAATTGCAGAGAGCGGCCTCGATGCGCATCTCCCTGGCCTCGTTGGCCACGACAGTCAGGTCACACTCCGGGTCCCTCGTCCTGTAGTTGATGGTGGGCGGGATGATGCCATGATGCAGGGTCAGGACGGTGGCCGCCGCCTCGATGGCGCCGGCAGCCCCAAGGGTATGGCCGATCATGGATTTGTTGGAGGTCACCAGGGGACTTCGATGATGCTCACCAAAAGCCAGCCTGATGGCGTTGGACTCGACCCGGTCGTTGACCCTGGTCGATGTCCCGTGGGCGTTGATGTGGCCGACATCCTCAAGATTCAGCCCCGCGGACTTCACAGCCTGGATCATGGCCATGGCCGCGGCCCTGCCGTCGGGCTCCGGAATGGCGATGTTGTAGGCATCGCTCGTCATCCCGAATCCGGCTACACAGGCCAGGATCTCAGCCCTCCGTCTCCTGGCGTGCTCGAGGGTTTCCAGGACCAGAATCCCTGCGCCTTCCCCCAGCACGAAACCATCCCGGTCGGCGTCGAACGGCCGGCTGGCTTCCTCGAACCGGTCATTGCGCTCCGAAAGCACTCCCATGCACGAGTAGCCGTCCAGAACGAAAGGCGTGACCGTGGATTCGGCGCCGCCCGCCAGCACAACGTCGGCGCCCCCCTGGCGAAGGATGCCGAGGGCTGTCCCAATGGCATGGCACCCGGTGGCACAGGCGGTGGCCACACCCAGGTTCGGACCCCGGATCCCCAGCACGATGGCCACATTGGAGGCGGGCATGTTGGGGATGACCTTGGGGACCGTGAGGGGATTCACCGAGCCCGGCCCCTTTTCCCGGAACTTCAGGAACTGCTGCTCGAGATTGGCATAGTCCCCCGCCGCGGAACCGACGACACAGCCGATGCGGAAGTTGTCTTCCCGGTCCAGATCCAGGCCCGAGTCACGAACCGCTTCGACGGCTGCGCATGCGGCGAACTGGGAGACCCTTGCCATCCTCCGGATCTGCTTGTGGCCAAGCCAGGTTTCGGGCTTGAACCCGCTCACTTCCGCCGCGATCCGGGTTTTGTGCCCCGAGGCATCGAAGGCCGAAATCGGCCTCACCCCGGAAACCCCCTCAACAAGCGAGCTCCAGAACGTCCTTCTCGTGCATCCAATGGATGTGACGACCCCCACTCCTGTCACCACGACATGTTCCGAATGGATCATCCCCGAACCCGTCGCCAAGAGTTTTGATCCTCCCTCGGTAAACGGCCTCCGCCGCAGCCCCAAGCGCCATGTTTCTCTCGATGGTTCTCAGATGTAATCCTGGTATTCGGGCACATACATGAGCGATTCGATGGTTCCGCCAAGGTCATCGGGTCTCGGCAGGGCCGCCAATCCACGCTCATAGGCCACCTCCGCCACCGCCTCGGCAATGACCCGGGAAACCTCCCTTATTCTGGTCAAGGGCGGATAGATCCGCCCCTGCTCCAGGTCGCCCGGCAAAACCTGCTCTGCCAGCGTTTTGGCCGCGACAAAAAACATCTCGTCGGGCACGCGGGAAGCCCGACAGGCGATGACCCCCAGCCCCACTCCCGGAAAGATGTAGACGTTGTTTCCCTGCGCGGGGAAGAAGGTCTTTCCTCCAAAGGTGACGGGATCGAAGGGGCTGCCGCTGGCAAAGATGGCCCGGCCGCCGGTCCACGTGTAGGCCTCTTCGGCGCTGCACTCGGTGTTTGACGTTGGATTGGAAAGCGAGAAGATAATGGGCCTCTCATTGATCCCGGCCATGGCCTCCAGGACCGGCCGGGTGAACACCCTGGCCTTGCCGGAAACCCCGATGAGGGCCGTGGGTCTGAGCGCCCGCACGGCATCGACGAGATCCGTGATGTGCTCGTGCTCATGGGCGTAATGAAGCTTATGGCTCTTGAGATCCGTTCGGCTCTTGACCACCAACCCCTTGGAATCCATGAACCAGCAGCGCTCTCGAGCGGACTCCCGCGAAAGCCCCTCGTCCATCATGGCCGAAACCGTCAGGTCGCCGGTCCCGATTCCGGCCTCCCCGGCCCCCATGAAAAGCAGCCTCTGGTCCCTCAGCCTGCCCCCGGTCAGCCGCATGGCCGAATAGAGTCCGGCCAGGGTCACCGAGGCCGTCCCCTGGATGTCGTCGTTGAAGCAGCAGACCAGGTCACGGTAATGCTGCAAGAAACGGAAGGCATTCCGGTTGGCGAAATCCTCGAACTGGATGAGCGCGCCGGGGAAGACTTCCTGGACGGACATGACGAACTCCTCGACGAGGGCATCATACTCCTCCCCCCGCACACGACGCTGCCTCAGGCCGATGTAGAGCGGGTCGTTCAACCGTGACTCGTTTTCCGTCCCCACATCCAGGGCCACGGGCAGGGTGAAGGAGGGATGGATCCCGGCGCAGGCCGTGTAGAGCGCCAGCTTTCCCACGGGAATGCCCATGCCGTCGGCACCCAGATCTCCCAGTCCGAGGATGCGCTCACCGTCGGTGATGACGATGATGCGGATGTCCTTGTAGGGCCAGTTGCGCAGCAGATCGCCCACCCGCCCGCGATCCCGCGCGGAAATGAAGATGCCTCGGGGTCTCCTGAAGATGTGTCCATATTCCAGGCAGGCCTGGCCCACGGTAGGCGTGTACACGATGGGCATCAACTCCTCGATGTTGCCGAGGAGCACCCGGTAGAATAACGTCTTGTTTCGATCCTGGAGACTGATGAGAAAGATGTATTTCTCCAGGTCGTTGGGCTTTCGCCGAAGATTCTCCAGGACCCGAAGCTCCTGCTCCTCGATGGTGTGAACCCTCGGCGGAAGGAGTCCGCGCAGCCCAAGCGCGTCCCGTTCCTCCTCGGTGAATGCGGTACCCTTGTTCAGGGCTGGGTCCCTGAGCAGCGCCACCCCGAGAGGCAGGCTCGAAAGCCTGCTGTACCTCTGAACGCGCTTCACCACGTCGCCAAAAGCGCTGCTCCTGCACATGGCCTGGAGGTTGATGTGACTCAGGAACCTCGAGAGCATCCCGCTCTCCACCAGGTCCCTGTGAAAGCGTATGACCATATCTTCACCGTCGTGCTCCACCTTGTACATTTCAACCTCGCTTCCGGACTATTCGGTTTCTGGTTTCTGGTTCGTGGTTTGTGATTCGAGGTCCTCATCAACACAACGGGGAGCGTCCCGGCCGGCGGCGCATCAGGGTTTGATGACAACCATCTTGAGGTTGGTCATCTCTTCCAGGGCAAACCGCACGCCTTCCCGGCCAAGGCCGCTCATTTTGTTGCCGCCGTATGGCATGTGGTCCACGCGGAAGATCGAGGTATCGTTGATCATGATGCCGCCGGCATTGATCTGGTCGACGGCGTACAGCGCTTTCCTCATGTCGCGGGTGTAAATACCGGCCTGGAGCCCGTAGGGAGATTCCTCCACCATCCGGACGGCGTCCTCGAACCGTTCGTATTCATAGATGGAGACCAGGGGAGCGAAGGCCTCAATGCACATGACCTTCATTTCCGGTCGGACATCGACGAGGACCGTGGGATAGAATACTGCCCCTTCGCGCCTGCCGCCGATGAGCACCCGGGCTCCTTCCGCCACCGCCTCCCTCACCCAGAGCTCGGCGCGCACAGCCTCGCTCTCGGCAATCATGGGGCCCACATCGCAGTCCCGATCCAGGGGATTCCCCACCACGAGCCTGGCCGTGGACTCCACGAGACGGCTCGTGAGTTCGGCGGCAATCTCCCGGTGCACGTAAAGACGCTGGAGCGAGATGCAGACCTGGCCCGAGTTGGCGAAAGCGCTCATCACGCAGCGCGGAACCGCTTCATCCAGGTCCGCGTCGGGCTCGATGACCGTCCCTGAATTATTTCCAAGCTCGAGGGTCACCTTCTTGAGACCGGCCCGCCTGATGATGGCCTCCCCCACGGGAGGGCTGCCCGTGAAGGACACCTTGGCAACGCCGGGATGCGTCACCAGCCAGTCCCCCACGGTATCCCCGGACCCCACGACGATGCTGAAGACTCCCGGCGGCAATCCGGCCTCTTCCAGGACTTCAGCCAGCCGGATGGCCGTCAGGGGCGTCGTCGAAGCGGGCTTCAACACCACGCAGTTGCCCGCGGCCAGTGCGGGTCCAACCTTGTG
>Ga0101944_10007405_pt1 | contig 11000 bp, 3 predicted proteins | sample DewCreD2012metaG_FD_75245 | JGI IMG/M metagenome (GOLD analysis project Ga0101944, IMG submission 75245) | Hot spring sediment bacterial and archeal communities from British Columbia, Canada, to study Microbial Dark Matter (Phase II) - Dewar... ... | reverse complement strand
CCGCCCATGGAACTGCCCATGGCGCCGCCCCGGTTGAATCCACCGCCGGGCATCTGCGGCATCATCTGAGGAGTGAATCCGCCGGGCGCGCCTGTTCCGGGCATTCGCGGCTGAACGCCGGGCTGGCCTTGGGGCGTGGCGGGCCGATTGAACTGCGTGGGACGCCTTGTCGTGCCGCGGCCTTGACCGCCGGTTGAACCGAACTGCACATTGTCGCCGACCAACGCCGCCAATCCCTGCCGAACCGAATCGGAGCTGGCCTTGCGCAGCGTGACCACCCGCATTGTCTCGTTGGAAACCAACGCGGCCTTGTCGATCTGATCGATCAGTTGCTGCACTTCGGTGAAGAGCGGTTCGGGCGCTGCGAGGATGATCGAGTTCGTGCGGGCATCAATCGCCAGGCTCATCTTCTGTGTCTCTTCCTGCGAACCGCCTCGACCGCCTCCTCCCGCCCCGCCTCCTCCGCGACGGCCGCCCATCGAACCGCGCAGCATCTGCATGAATTCCTGCGGCGTCGGTGGCCGAGGCTGCCCCGTCTGCTGACCACCGCTCGACATTACTCGATCCGCATACACCTGGCGGACCATGTCCATCACCTCTTGCGCCTGCGTGTTCTTAAGAGCAATGATCTTCGCCTTCGGCACAATCAGCACTTCCTCCGGACTTTCGCGCTGGTCGAGAATCTTCAACAATTGCTCGATCATTTGCGTGTCTGAAGTATTCGCCTGAACCACCAGTGCGTTCAGACGGGCGTCGGGAGTGATTTTGATCGAGCCGGTCGGTTTCAAGCTGCCGCTATCACCGCCGCCGCCCAATCCCAACAGCGTGCCCAACAAGCCGCCGCGATCACCCAGCGCTGCACCGGCCATGTCGCCCAGCAGCCCGCCGCCGCCGCTGCTTTCGCTGCTGGAAGCCCCGCTAAAGATCTGCTCCAATGTCTCCGCAACCGCACCGGCCTTTGCATGTTTCAAATAGAAGATCGTCATTTCCGGCAAGTTTGCGGCAGGGCCCGAGGCGATCTGGTTGAGCAGCTCTTCAAACTCGTTGAGCGCCTCGACATCTTCCGAGGCGATCATGATCCCGCCCGGCCCGACCGAAACAATGATCGGCGGCAAGTCGGCCGGGTTGCCCCGCGCAGGCGCCGCGGCGGCCGCTCGGCCGTTCGCCACCGCAGAACCGGAGGGCGCCGAACCGGCGCCGAGTGTCTCCGCCGCGAACATCACGGGCACTTGTCGGCGTTGAAGGTTTCGCCGATCCGTGGACTTGCCGTTCTGGTCTTCCGCGGCCGGCGCGTTGCCCGCAGGCAGTGGAACGGGCTCGCCGGGCTTTGGCGAGGTCGTCGCCGGCGAAGGCGCCGTGCCAGGAATCGTGCGCGACCCATGAGGCATCGGAACGGTCCCGTCCCCGCCGGACGGCGAGTGCCGATCGATCTCATCCGAGAGCGATGGTCGTACTCCGCCGGCCGGAGGCAACCAGTAATCGCTGCCGGTCGGCCCCGATTCATCCGAAGCGCTGGGGCGAACCGAAGGAATCACGGCCGAAGGAGTGACGACGCGAATCCGGTTCTGTCGCACCGTCGGCCAAACCAATTCAAGCTGTTCCAAGGCGGCCTGCGCCGAACGGCCCTTGAGGGGAATCATTCGCACCTTCGAGGTCGAAGCCGTTCCCTCTTGGGCCGACGCGGAGTCGCTTTCTCCCAGCTTCGACAAAAGCTCGCGAATCTGCTCGATTTGCGATGCGGTGGCGCGGACCATCAATTGCCGCGTCGTCGGGTCGGCATCGACCTGCGGGGCCGTGGGCGGCGGCGGTGCCTTCGGATCGGTCGAGCCGTTGAACAACTTGTTGATCGACAGAACAGCCAACTGCGGATCGACGCTGCGGAGCTGGAACACCTCGACCCGCCGAGCATCGCGCTGAAGCTGATCGATCGTGGCGCGAATCGTTGCATGCTCGGCGCGCCGCGCCAAGGCAATGATGTTGCCCGTCTTCGCGTCAATGGCCAAACGCACGTCGGGCAATCCGGCCAGCAGCGTTTGCAGCACGGCCAACACCGACTGCGAGTCGGCCGTTGTGATGCTATAGACCTCCAACTGCGGGGTGTCGTCGATCGTCGTTGTCTGGCCGGTTTTCGGCACATCGACGAACTTGAGTATCTCTTCCAAACGTTTGAGCTTTTCCCCTTTGCCGCTGGCCAAGAACCGCTTGTTCGCCGCATCGACCGCAATCCGGATCGAACCGTCCAACGAGGCGTTGCCTCCCTCGGGAATGTCCATCAATTGGCGGATTACCGGCAAGGCTTCGGCCGGCTCGGCGTGCTTCAACTCGAACGGCTTGAGGATCGTGGCCCCGAAGCCTTGCGGATCTTCGACGCGCTGAATCACCGAACGAATCGCGCGCAGCCGGCCCGCCGTCTCGGTGATCTGAATCTGCCGCGATTTCGGCAAGGCGACGATGGAACCTTGCGGCCCCAGCAGCCGCTTTATCTCGACCTCCGCCTCTTCCGGCGTCAGCTTGTCGAGCTGAAATAGAACGCTTACCAGTTCATACTCGCCCTTGGTGTCAAGCTGTTCCGGCGAAAGCGTTTCGACGAGATTCGGCGGAATCCCGTCTTCCAAATTGATCAACATCAGCGCCCGTTCGCGCCGGATGAGGGTGTAGCCCTTGGTCAGCAACACGCTGTTGATGATGTCGATTGCTTGAGCGGGCGTGTACTCGCGGTCGTCCACGTAGTTGAACGTGCCCGGCGGGTATGCCTCGGTAACGAAGGAAAGATCGGCCTGACGGGCGAACCAATCGAGCACTTCCTTCCACGGGGCGTAACGGAAGTTGAAACGGATCAAAGTCGGCCCCTTCGGTGCGGCCTCTTCCGCCATCAACTCCTCGAGCATCCGATCAAACTCCTCGTCCTCGTCGCCGGCCGGCTCGGCAACCGCCGGCGCAGTTCGCCCCGGCGAAGCAGCATGGGTTGTTGCCGCGTCACCGGGCGTCGTGGCTGAATCGCCGGGCGTCTTCGCCGAGCCGTCAGGCTGGGCCGCCGGCGGCTGAGGTTCAACCGAGCCGTTGCCAACGGCTCGCGGCGTCGCGGCCGATGAACCGTTCGCCTTGGGGTCCTTCGTTGGCTGCTCGCCCTCGCCCGGCATCGCCTCGGTATGGCCGTCCTCGGCAGCAGGTTTCCCCTGATCGCCGGCCGCGGGCGATTCGCCAGTGGGAGCCGCGGCGGGAGCGTTGCCGGCATCCGCGGGAAGCGGCGGGCCATTCGTTCCGGGAACTGTTGTGTTGGGGGGCGTTGCGCCGGGTGTTGGCGCCTCGGCCGGCGCGGCTTGAGTCGCCGAGCCGTTAGTGTTCGAGGCTGCGGGCATCTCTGCCGGACTCGATGACGCCGCCGGCGAACCCGAGGGTTCCGTTTTCGCCGGCGCATTACTCGGTTCGTTCGTTGCTGCGGCAGACGTTGCGGCGACAGGTGATGCGGCGGGTACGGCCGCTTGCCGCGCCAGGTGAATTTGCGCCAATCGCTGACGTTGAGCCGAAGTCAATAAGGCCAACCCCTTCAACTCGACCTTCCGTCGGTAATCGCCCAGTTTTTCTTCTCGTTCGGCGGCAGGAGCGGATTTCAATTGAAGGGCCAACTCAATCGCGGCCGTTTCGGCCTCGTCCACCACTTCGCCAAGCTGCCGCTTCTGCTCGTCGCTTAGCCCAAGCTCCTTGCTCACGTCACTTTCCATCACCAGTGCCAGAATGCCGACGAATTCCTTCTCCGCCATGGCCGCACGGGCAGGCGGCGTCAGCAGGCCCGCTTGCAGCGAAACCGCCGCCACGCATAGCAAGGCAACACCCAGGCCCGAACGCCGTCGAAAAAGCAGCTCAATTCCCATCGAAGGCTCCCACAAGACAATCGCCGCCAAGGCGTTTGAACTCGCCGACTACTTTCTGCGCTTGCCGCATTGTTCCCAAGCCGCAATCAGAATTCGTCCGGCGGATCAATGCGTATTCTTTGCCGCAGCCGTGTTGCTACACTACTTGCGTGATAAAATGATCACTTTTCGCCTGCACGCAGGAAGTCTTTTCACGCCGTGCGAAACATAAATGACCGCACCGTCGCGGGGGCAGGCGGGCGCCAACCAACTCGACGCCGGCTCGCTCCTGTCGCCAGGTCTTCGGTGGTGCCGATTGAAAATCGAGTCGGTCGCGTTGCAGTTCGCCCAAGGCGTCAACAAAGCAATCTACCCCTTATCCTAACCCGACTTACCGCAACAATCCACAGGTTTTCCGGCCATTCTTGCACCGGGAAAGCCCGGGCCAAGCACATCTAACTGAGGGGGTACCCCAACAACGACTGAACTCGCCTGCGCGACACCCCAGAATTTAAACCCGACAAAAGCCGGTAGGTTCCCAACTGATCGAACCAAATCTCTGGCCCGAAACGGATTGAGCATCATAACTTGCCCTCGTGCGAGCGCAATGGGCTTCCGTCAGGGGGGCTGCACCAATGGCCGAGGCCCACCGAACAAACCGCCAGGAACGTAACACTTCGGCCGCCTGAAGTTGGCATTGGGCAAACATTTCCGCCCAGATGCATTAGGTAGCGCGTTTTCGAAACCGGATCGCCCGACAATCAGCCCCAACGGGCTGCCGCCTCTTGCAAGGCTCAGCGAGCCGAGCGGCAACGGAGTGCCCCATTTAGGGAATTGGGCTTCAGAATTCAAGGAACCGGGCTTCGGAACAATCCGCCCAATACGGCACCGCATTCTGGGCACCGGATCGACGCACCTGCGGCCCCAAGGGGGCGAAATATGTTAGCCCAGGGCAACGCCCTGTGGACTTCGGCAAATACGACAATCTAGAAAAACCCAAGACAAACATACGGAAGCCCTGAAAGGGCGACAGAACCGATGCCTTCGCAACGTGGCGAGGAACACCGCCCGGTGCGCTCGGTGAATGAGACGCGGCCGGCGCGGCGGGTCGGTCGCGACCTGTTCTACACCTCGCACGGCGTGAAACAAGTTCTTTCTCGGCGGAAAGAAGCGATCGTTTCATCGCGCGAGGAGTATAATGCGTGTTTCTTGAAGGTTGGAACACCGCCCGGCTGGTTGCAGGCCGACTGCACGTGCGTGGCGATAACCGCCACGGTCAAAAAAGGGGTTGCGGCAAGCCGGCCGTGTCTGATCCAGAACAAGGTGCCATTGGTGAATCCTCCCGTAACGACCGATGCCCGGGCCGCCGCGCCCGAACTGCTCGCCCCGGCCGGCGATTGGCCGGCGTTGCGCGCTACGATCGCCGGCGGCGCCGACGCCGTGTATTTCGGTCTGCGCGCCGGTTTCAATGCCCGCGCGCGTGCCGCGAACTTCGCCCCGGACGAGCTTGGCGATGTTATGGCGGAGCTTCGCGGGCATTCTCGGCGAGGTTACTTGACCCTGAATACACTCGTTTTCTCGAACGAGTGGCCCGCTTTAGAAAAAATCATCCGCCAAGCGGCCGATGCCGGCGTGGATGCCGTCTTGGTTCAAGATTTCGGGGCCGCGCGGTTGATTCGCGCCGTTTGCCCCAGTCTCGAACTGCACGCATCGACGCAGATGACCTTGGCCAGTGCTGAATCGATCGAAGTTGCCCAGCGGCTGGGCATCGCACGCGTCGTTTTGCCCCGCGAGTTGACCATCGAGCAGATTCTCGCCGTTCGGCGCGCCTGCACTCTGGGCCTCGAGGTGTTTGTTCACGGCGCGCTGTGCGTCAGCTTCTCGGGGCAATGCGCCGCGAGCCTTTCGTTGGGCGGCCGAAGCGCCAATCGCGGCCAATGCGCCCAGGCCTGCCGGCTGCCGTATCGTCTGTTGTGCGATGGGCGGCCGATGCGAGCAACCGGTTCGTATCCGCTCAGCCCGAACGATCTGGCAGCCCTCGATTTGATCCCGCGGTTGATCGCCGCGGGCGTCGATGCCCTGAAGATCGAAGGCCGAATGAAAGGGCCTGATTACGTTTTCGGGGTCGCATCCGCCTATCGACAGGCAATCGACCGCTGCACGGGAGGATCGTCGGGACAGTCCGCCGTCGCGCCGACGATCGATCCCTCGGCCTTGCCGCACGAACAATCGCAACGCGCGCCGGTTGATATGGGCTATGCCTTTGCGGGCACGTTCTCGCGCGGCTTCTCGCACGGCTGGCTCGAATGCGAACGCCCGCCCGACTTGGTCGCCGGGCAACAGCCCGGCCATCGCGGGCAGCCTTTGGGCACGATCGAAGCCGTATTGGCGGCCGCCGATGATGCCCAGCCTGTTCAGCCAAACAGAAAATCCAGTCCGCTGCCGCCGAGGAACAAGCGCGCGACCGATGATGCTGGCGTACGCCCTCGATCGGCGACGAACTCCGCAAGCCGGCCGCGCCGATGCACCGCGCCACCGGCATTGCGCATTCGGCTGAGCGCCGACCTCGCGCTGGGCGATGGCATTGCGATTTCCTGCGTTGAGCCGCTTGACCAAGGCCCTGCGGAAGCCGTCGCTCGATCGAAGCATCGTCGGCAGAGAAAGGCCGAGGTCGTGCAGCGTTCCGCGCCCACTGCCGAAGCGATATCGCCGAATGTTGTGGGCGGCCGGGTCGTCGCAATTACCACATTCCCCGGCGGCCAACGGTGCCAGCGGGCAGCCGCGGGGCAAATGGTGGTGATCGCCTTGGGGCGCTGGCCCGCGACGCCGGTAACTATCCGCCCGGGTATGGCCGTTTTCAAAACGGACGACTCGTCCGCGCAACCGCCACCTCCGCCGGAAAAAATGGCCATCGCCGTGCAGGTTCGGGCCGTCGCCGGTGGTCCGTTGACGCTGACCGCACAGCTTCCCGACGGGCGGGGCGCCTGCGTATCTTCGTCCGAGCCACTAGTCTCGGCCTCGCGACGACCGACAGACAGCGAGTCGGTGGCCGCTGCCGTCTCTCGATTCGGCGATACGCCGTTTGCCGTTCGCCGGCTCGAGGTGCAGGTCGAGGGTTCGCCGCTGGTGCCGCTCAGCCTGGTCAATCGGCTGCGCCGCGAGCTGATTGCGATTCTGCTCGAAGTCCGAAAGCCCCCCGGCCGCCCAACATGCCCCGAATCACCGCTGCCCGAGTTGCGCCGCAAGGCGCAGCAGACACTCGGCCGAACCGGTCCGGCAGACGATGCGGGGCAGTCGAGCGATTCGGGCCGCAATCGGCCTTCGCTTGTGGTGCTCTGCCGATCGATCGAGCAGGTAGCCGCCACAATCGAGGCCGGCGGTCGCGAGTTGATCGTCGATTTACGCGACACGACCGACTGGGTTCAGGCCGAACGTCTCTGCCGACAATCGCACGCCCGTTGGATGGCCGCGGTTCCGCGGATTCACAAACCCGGAGAGTCGCTGTTGATCGAGCGGCTTTTGGAATTGCAGCCTGACGGAGTGTTGGCGCGAAACCTGGCCTCGCTGGCTCTGGCGGCATCGCGGGGCGTCGCCGTGGCGGCCGACTACTCGCTCAACGCGGTCAATGAACTGAGCGCTGCCTGGCTGATTGAGCAGGGAGCATCGATGGTGACCGCAGCCCTCGACGCCCACCTCGGCAGCGTCGATCAGTGGATCGAGCATTTTCCCGCTGAACTTTTGGAGATGGTTCTTCACCTTCATGTGCCGATGTTTCACACGGCCTATTGCCCGTTCTCGGCCGAAAGTACGCGCGAAAAGGCGGCAGCTTGTCCGCCGCCGTTACGCAGCCCGGACGGCCCGCGCCACAACCTTGTGACGCCCCCTGTCTGCCCACAATCAAACGATAGGCCGCAACCGGCAGGGCTAGATCAGAAAGATGCGCAAGAGCACGGCGGCGACGGTCGCCGAATCGAGGCTCGCTCTTGCCTCGCCCGTTGCCGTCGCGGGCGATGGGGTCTCAGCGATCGCCTGGGAATCGAACACACCCTTTGGCCCGACACGGCGTGCCGCACCACCGTCTTTCATGCCTGGCCGCAGTCGGCCGTCGAATGGGCGCACCGTCTCGCATGCCGCGGGATCGGCCGGTTTCGGATCGAGTGGCCGCCGCAGATGCCCATCGAAAAGCTGGCGCCTACACTGGCGATCTATCGCGACGTGCTCGACGGCCGCTGCGACGGCCAAACCGGTTGGCGGCGATTGCGCGAGCTTTACCCTAGCGGCCTGAGCCGCTGCCTGCGGAAGCAGCACCGGCCGGATCAGCCGCCGGCAAAAGCTTGAGCCAGTCGGGCACGGCCTGCACTTCTCCCTGGCGATTGACGACGGCCAACGTCACTCGGCCCAAAGCCAACCGCTCTGAACCGCGGAACAGCTCGTATTCGTGCTCGATCTTCGCTTCGGTGATCCGCGCTACGCGCGTTCGCAAGCGGAGCACGTCATCGAAGCGCGCAGGCTTTTGAAAACGGCACTCGGCCTTTACGACCACGACGAACAGCCCTTCGCGTTCCATGCGGGCATAGTCGCCGCCGTTGGCGCGAAGCAGCTCGATTCGGCCCATCTCGAAGAACTTGAAATAGTTCGCATGATGAACGAAGCCCATCGCGTCGGCTTCGTGATAGCGCACACGGAACTCGATTTCGTGCTCGGTCAACATGCTTTGCTTGGTGCGGTTCAAACGCGAACAGGGCGCATCGGAGCAAGAGAACAAAGACCGGCCCGCCGGAGCAGCACGCGGCGGTCCCCCATTTCAACGCGAGGCGGGCACCGGCGGCAACAGCAGATGCTGCGGCGCAATGCGCGCCGCCGAAGCGCGTAAGCAGCAGCGAAACCGGGCCGTTGCATTCTAGCCGCCGCGGCGCGGCTTGAGCACCACCACCGCCAGCGGCGGCAGGGTCAGTTGGATCGAGGCCGGCCGGCCGTGGCTTCCGGTCGGTTCCGCACGAACCCCCGGATAGTTGCCCAGATTGCTGCCCGCATAGTATTGAGAGTCGCTATTGAAGATCTCGTCGTACCAACAGACCTCGGGCACCCCAAGGCGATGGTTCATGCGGGGCACGGGCGTGAAATTGCAGGCGACCACGAGGTAGTCGCTTGGGTCCTTCGCGCGGCGGATGTAACTCAACGTGCTTTCGTCGTGGTTGTGGCAGTCGATCCACTCGAAGCCGCGGCTTTCGAAATCGACCTCGTGCAGCGCCTTTTCGCGGACCAGCAGCTTGTTCAGATCGGCCACGCACTTCTGCAGCCCGCGATGCGATTCCCATTGCAGAAGATCCCATTGCAGACTGCAATCGTAATTCCATTCGTTCCATTGCCCGAACTCGCCGCCCATGAACAGCAGTTTTTTGCCGGGATGCGTCCACATGTAGCTGTACATCAACCGCAGATTGGCGAATCGCTGCCACAGGTCGCCGGGCATCTGATCGAGCAACGAGCCTTTGCCGTGCACCACCTCGTCGTGCGAGAGCGGCAGCACGAAGTTCTCGTGAAACGCGTAGATTAGGCTGAAGGTCAGTTCATCATGATGGTAGCGGCGGTGGATCGGATCGTGGTGCATGTAGCGGCGGGTGTCGTTCATCCAGCCCATGTTCCACTTCAAGCTGAACCCCAAACCGCCCAAGTAGGTCGGCCGCGAAACGCTGGGCCACGCGGTTGATTCCTCGGCGATCGTCAGCGCGCCGGGAAATTGCATGTGAACCTGCTCGTTCAACTCGCGGAGGAAGTGAATGGCTCCGAGGTTCTCGCGGCCGCCGTACTCATTGGGAATCCATTCCCCCGGCTTGCGGCTGTAATCGAGGTAGAGCATCGAGGCGACGGCATCGACGCGCAGGCCGTCGATATGGTACTCCTTCAGCCAGAAAATCGCATTGGATACGAGAAAATTGCGAACTTCATTGCGTCCATAATTGAAAATCAGCGTGCCCCAGTCGCGGTGCTCGCCCTTGCGGGGATCTTCGTGCTCGTAGCAGGCGGTGCCGTCAAACCGGGCCAGCCCGTGAGCGTCTTTCGGGAAGTGCGCCGGAACCCAGTCGACGATGACGCCGATGCCATGCAAGTGGCACTGGTCGATGAAGTATTTGAAGTCGTCAGGAGTTCCGAAGCGGGCTGTCGGTCCGTAGTAGCCCACGACCTGGTAGCCCCAGGATCCGGCATAAGGATGCTCCATGGGCGGCATCAATTCGATGTGCGTGAAGCCCATCCTCTGGACATAGGGAATGAGCTGGGCGGCGAGTTCCCGGTAGGAGAGCGGGGTTCCGTCCGGGTGTTTGGCCCAGCTCTCCATGTGCACCTCGTAGCAGGAAATCGGGCGTTCCAGCCAGTTGACTTGGGCGCGGCTGTCCATCCAGAGGTGGTCATTCCACTCGTAAGTGGAAAGATCCCAGACCACCGAGCCCTGTTTGGGCGGCGCTTCGGAGGCGAAGCCGTAGGGGTCGCACTTGAGTCCGCTGACGCCGAAAACCTGGGAGCGGACGAAATATTTGTAAATCTGGCCAGTTTTTACGCCGGGGATGAAGATCTCCCAGACGCCGCCGTCGCGGCGGCGCATCGGATGGCGGTGCGCATCCCACTGGTTGAAGTCGCCGGCGACGGAGACCATCTCAGCATGAGGCGCCCACACGGCGAAGCGCGCGCCGGAGACGCCGTCGATCTCCATCAGATGGGCGCCCATCGTCTTCCACGCTTCGTAGAGGGTGCCCTCGTTATGCAGGTGGATGTCGAAATCGCTCAGCAGGGGAGGGAAGCGGTAGGGATCCTCCAGCGTTTCGGCGCCGCCGCGCTGCAAGTCCACTTGAAAGACATAGGGCCGCGGGTCTTGCGAGACATGAGTCTCCCAAACACCGACGGGATGGATCTTTTTCATCGGGCGAGCATGCCCGCCGGACACAAGCGACACGCCAGCCGCCTGCGGCAAGAGAGCGCGGACGACAAATCCCGATTCGCTGGCGTGAGGGCCGAGCAGGGAGAACGGATCCCCGTGATAGCCGCCAGCCAGCGCATCGAGTTCACCGGGTTTCATGCGGCTATTATTGCAGGAATGATGGATTGGCTTCGAACCCTCGCCAAGGCAGAGCTGCATGTTCATCTGGAAGGGTC
>Ga0101944_10007404_pt1 | contig 11001 bp, 8 predicted proteins | sample DewCreD2012metaG_FD_75245 | JGI IMG/M metagenome (GOLD analysis project Ga0101944, IMG submission 75245) | Hot spring sediment bacterial and archeal communities from British Columbia, Canada, to study Microbial Dark Matter (Phase II) - Dewar... ... | reverse complement strand
TCAATGCCGCGCTCATGGAGCACGCACCGGAAGGCGCCGTGTTCCTGCATTGCCTGCCAGCCCACCGCGGCGAAGAAGTCACCGACGAGGTGATCGACGGCCACTATAGCGCCGTGCTCGTGCAGGCCGCCAACCGGATGCACGTGCAGAAAGGACTGCTCACCTGGCTGTTGCACGAAGTGGGCAGCAGCCCGGCCGGCCTGTGACGGCCCCGCGCCGCCCCTTGCCCTGGGGGCTCGCCGCCGCAGAATGACCACAAAGAGGCGCAGCGGACCTGTCTCCCGGAGGGCATCATGCCGGAAGTGACTGCCGGGCGGCCCCGGAAGCTGTTTGTGCTCGACACCAACGTGATCCTCCACGATGCGGAGTGCATCCACAATTTCGCCGAGCACGACATCGCCATTCCGATCACCGTCCTGGAAGAACTGGACAAATTCAAACGCGGCAACGAGGACCTGCACTTCCAGGCCCGCGAATTCTTGCGGCAGTTCGACGAGTTGAGCGGGGATGTGCTCTCGGAAGACGGAGCGCCGCTGGGGCCGGGCCACGGCTCGATCCGTGTGGTCCTCGGCACCGACTACGATCCGCGGCTGAAGGCCGCATTCTCTCAGGATTGCCCCGACCACCGCATCCTCAACACAGCGCTGTACTTACAGAAACAGGAGCCGGGCCGACCCGTCATCCTGGTCAGCAAAGACACCAACCTGCGGATGAAGGCCAAGTCGCTGGGACTGCCCGCCCAGGACTACACCAGCGACAAGATCGAGTCGTTCGACAAGCTGTACACCGGCAAGCGGGTGCTGGAAGACGCCCCCGTCGAGCTGATCCGACGGTTTTACGACGAAGGCGGGCAAGTGCCGGTCGACGAGGTGCCCGGCCTGTCGGACCCGGTGCCCAACGAGAACTTCATCCTCCGCAACGGCTCTCAGAGCGTGCTGGCCACCTACCGCGCGGCGGAGCGGGCCTTGATCCGGGTCGAAAAGGTCACCACCTACGGCATCAGCCCCCGCAATGCCGAGCAGGCGTTCGCCCTCAAAGCCCTTACCCACGACGAGATCAAACTGGTGACGCTGGTCGGCGCGGCCGGCACTGGCAAGACGCTCCTGGCGCTGGCCGCCGCCCTGGAATGCCGCCAGCGCTACCGGCAGATTCTCCTGGCACGCCCCGTGGTTCCGCTGGGCAATCGCGACCTGGGCTACCTCCCCGGAGACCTGGAAGCCAAGCTCGACCCCTACATGCAGCCGCTGTACGACAACCTCAACGTCATCCGCCATCAGTTCAGCGAACACGATCCCGCCGCGCAGCGCATCGTCGAGATGCGGGAAAACGGCAAGCTGCTGATCACCCCGTTGGCCTACATCCGCGGCCGCAGCCTGCAGCGAATGTTCTTCATCATCGACGAAGCGCAGAACCTCACGCCACACGAAGTCAAAACGATCATCACCCGGGCCGGCGAAGGCACCAAGATCGTCCTCACCGGCGACATCCGCCAGATCGGTCAACCCTACCTCGATGCCCTCTCCAACGGCCTGTCCTATCTCATCCACCGGATGAAAGGTCAGCCGATCTTCGCACACATCACGCTAGAAAAAGGGGAACGCTCTGCCCTGGCCGACCTGGCCAGTACCCTGCTGTAAACCGCTTCGGTGCCTGACGCCTGCCCCCCCTTCATGCCAAGCCTCGCGCCGTCGCCTTGTCACGGATCGGCCGCAGAATTAGGCTGACACCTACCCGCCAGACAGGCCGTCGCTGGGCATAAACGACCTCCCTGACCGGGGGGGTCTGCCCATTCGAGCACGGCCCCCTGCGTGATGCCGACCCGGCCCGGCCGGGCAGTCCTGCCCGGCCGCTGGAACGAGCAGATGGTCGGCAGAGGGTATCTGTCGCCCGAGACGAACGAATGCGGATAACCGCAATGCTATTTTCCTTATTGGACCGCCCGGGACCGCGCCGTACGTGTCCCGGTCAGCCGCGCTGCCGCTGGCTCACGGGCGCCCGGTGGCTCACGGGGCTTGTCCCAGCGCACCTTGCGCTCGCGGCCGCGTGCGGTTGGGGCCAGGATCACGGGGTCCCGCTGGGGCAGGTCCCAGCGCCGTTGCCGCCTCGCATCGCCAAGGCGTCGGACGAAGGAGCACGGGCCCTGGCAGGATTCCAATTGCCGCCGGGGATCGTGGGGCAGCTTTGGGCGGCCGAGCCGATGCTGGCCAACCCCGTCGCTTTCGACATCGACCTTGCAGGCCGGGTCTATGTCTGCGAGACATTCCGACAGAGCCAAGGGGTCGAAGATAACCGCGGGCATCCTGAATGGCTGGACGACGACCTGGCCGCACAGACGGTGGAAGATCGCCTGGCCTACCTTCAGAAGCATTTGGGTCCGCGGCTGGTCGAATACACCCAACAGGACGATCGCTTGCGGCTCTTGGAGGATCGCGACGGCGACGGGCGGGCGGACCAGAGCACCGTCTTCGCCGACCGCTTCAACGGTCCGCTGGAAGGCACGCTGGCGGGGGTGCTGGCTCTGGGCAACGACGTGTATGCCACGTGCATCCCGCACCTGTGGCTCTTGCGCGACACCGATGGCGATGGCCGCTGCGACGTGCGGCAGTCGCGATCCTACGGTTACGGCGTGCGATATGCCTTTCGCGGTCACGACTTGCACGGGCTGATTCTCGGCCCGGACGGGCGGTTGTATTTCAGCGTGGGGGACCGCGGACTGTTCGTCCGGCAACAGGACCGCGTGCTGGCCAACCCCGAATCGGGAGCGGTGCTGCGGTGCGAGCGGGATGGATCGCGCTTGGAGCTGTTCGCGACCGGCCTGCGCAATCCGCAGGAGCTGGCCTTCGACGACTATGGCGATCTGTTCACCGGCGACAACAACAGCGACAGCGGCGACCGCGCCCGCTGGGTGCACGTGGTCGAGGGAGGGGACAGCGGCTGGCGGATGGCCTACCAGTACCTGCCCGACCGCGGTCCGTTCAATCGCGAACGGATCTGGCATCTGGCACACGAGGGCCAGCCTGCCTACATCGTGCCCCCTGTGGCGCATCTGGCCAGCGGCCCGTCCGGCGTGGCCTACGACCCGGGCACGGGGCTGACCGACCATTTCCGCGGCCGGTTTTTGCTGGTCGATTTCCGCGGTCAGCCGGCCGGCAGCGGCGTTCGCTCGTTCCGCTTGCAGCCCAAAGGGGCATCGTTCGAGCTGGTGGACAGCGAACAAACGATCTGGAACGTGCTGGCCACCGACGTGGCCTTCGGGCCGGACGGTGCCTTGTACCTCAGCGATTGGGTGAATGGCTGGAATGGCGAGGGAAAAGGTCGTATTTATCGGTTCCAGGCTGCTGACGGGGTACTTTCGCACCACGCGGAGCAGACGCGGCGGCAAGTGCACCATCTGTTGGCCGGCCCCTGGCACAGCCGCAGCACCGCGGAACTGGTCCAGCTTCTGGGCCACGTCGACCGGCGGGTCCGGCAGCAGGCTCAACAAACCTTGGTGGAACGTCGAGAAGCAGACGCCCTTCTTGCGGCTTCCCGCAATTTGGGGCCGCGACTGGCGAGGTTGCATGCAATCTGGGGGCTGGCTCAGTTGGACCGAGCGGCCGACCGCAGCGGCCAGACTCCGCACCATATTGCGCAAGTCGTTGATCTGATTGAAGATCCGGACGCCTACGTAAGGGCCGCGGCAGCTTGGGCCGTGGGGGAAAGTGCCTTAACCGCCGCGCGGGACGCCCTGATCGCTCGTTTGCGGGACGACGATTTGCGGGTGCGGCGGTACGCGGCGATCAGCCTGGGCAAGCTGGGTCAAAGCGAGGCAATCGTGCCGCTGCTGACGTTTTTGGCGGAGAACGACGACCGGGATCCGGTTTTGCGACATGCCGCAGTGATGGGGCTGGTGGGATCGGCCGGCGGAAATCCGCAGCGGCTGGTGACCGCAGCAAGGGGTGCGCCTCCGGCGGCCCGGCTGGGGGTGATCCTGGCACTTCGGCGGCTGGGATCGGACGAGGTGGCCCAGTACCTGGACGACCCGGAGCCTCGGCTGGTCTTGGAGGCAGCACGGGCGATCTACGATCTGCCGATTCCGGAGGCCATGCCGCGTCTGGCGGCCATTCTCGACCGTGCCGGGAGCGACGAGGCGCTTGTGCTGCGGGTGCTGAATGCCCATTTCCGATCGGGCACGCGGGAGTCGGCGCTGGCACTGGCGGCGTATGCCGCGAAAGCGTCTGCCCCCACGGCCATGCGGCTGGAAGCGCTCGATCTTTTAGGGCTGTGGGGCAGTCCACCCTCGCGTGACCGGGTGCTGGGGATGTGGCGACCGCTGGCGCCGCGTCCTGCCCAAGCGGCTGCGGAAGCGCTGCGGCAGCATTTGGGCGGGGTGTTTCGTGGTTCGGAGGCGGTGCGGGCCAAGGCGGGCGAGGTGGCGGCCCGGCTGGGGCTGCCCGAGGTGCTGCCGCATCTGCATGAGCTGCTTCGCGACGCGCGGCAGCCGGCCGAGGCACGCGCCGCGGCGCTTGGCGCCTTGGCGACCTTGAACGATCCCGATGTGGGGCAAGCCGCGCGCGAGGCACTCGACGACGCTGCGGCGGTCGTCCGGGCCGCGGCCCGCGGGCTATTGGCGCAGCAGGGGGCCTCTGACGCCGTCGCGCTGCTCGTCACTGCCACGCAGAGCAATGAGCGGATCGAGCGGCAGGCAGCGTGGGCCACCCTGGGAAGTCTCCGCACGGCGGAGGCGGAAGCGGCGCTGGAGCGCGGTCTGGACCAGCTTCTGGCCGGTCACTTTCCTGCCGACACGCAGCTCGATCTGATCCAGGCCGCTGCTCGCCAGGGCAGCCCGAAACTGCAAGAAAAGCTGCGTCAGTACGAGGCGCGGCGGCCGGCCGACGACGTGCTGGCAGCCTGGAGCGAGTGTCTGGAGGGAGGCGATGCGGCCCGGGGGCGTCGGCTTTTCTTCGAGCGGAGCCAGCTTTCCTGCGTCCGATGCCACAAGGTGGGCGCGACGGGGGGCGATGTGGGGCCCGACCTGACCCGGATCGCGGCCGACAAGCCGCGCACGTACCTGCTGGAAGCGATCGTGGCGCCCAGCCAAACGATCGCCCGCAATTACGAAACCACCGTGGTGCTCGACACGCAAGGGCAGCAGCACATCGGGATCGTCCGCCACGAGGATGACCGCGTGCTGACGCTGATCACTGCGGAAGGCAAGCTGGTGACCATTCCTCAGGAACAGATCGAAGCCCGCAAGCGCGGGACCAGCGCCATGCCAGCCGATTTGACCAAATACCTTACCAAGAGCGAGCTGCGCGACCTGGTGGAGTTTCTGGCCAGCTTGCGGTAGCTGGGCCGCAGGTCGGGCCGCGGTCTGTCCTCGGCCTGCCGTGCGTCCTGGCCGCCGATCCCCTCGCGAAGTAGACAGGCAGCGATGGCTTTCCACGCGTTGCAAGTCGTGACGACGACGGCCGAAAAAAGCGATGCCGAACGGATCGCCCAGGCGGTGCTGGAAAAACGCCTGGGGGCGTGCGTCCAGATCGGCGGTCCTATCGACAGCCGCTACTGGTGGAACGACCGGATCGAAACGGCCAGCGAATGGCTGGTGACGATCAAGACGCTCCGCGAACTGTATCCGGCCTTGGAAAAACTGATCTTGGATCTGCATCCCTACGATCAGCCAGAGATCGTGGCCACGCCGCTGGAGCCGCTCAGCGCGGGCTACTTCCAGTGGTTGATCGAGCAGGTCCGCCCTCGCCCTTGAAGGATCGCCATGGAAGGGATGCCGCCACCGCACAGGAAATGGACCTGGGCCGCTGACCGCCGCTGCGGCAAGCGCCGCTGGGCGGGCCTTCAGGCGTGTCGACCTTGCCAACTGTCGTGGCTGATCCGGGCGACCCTCGCGGCGCTGGGCTGGCTGGCCACCCTCTCGGCGTCGGGCGACGAGGTCCAGCGCGCATCGGGCGTCGTCACTCCCCGTCCGCTGCCGCAGGATGCCCAGGTGCCCGCTCGCTTCCAGCTCGCCTCGCAAGCCTTCGCCTGGCAGGCCCGTCGGATGCAAACCGTCACGCCGACCCTGGAGGTCTGGGACGTGACGTTCCCCTCCCCCGTGGTGACGGAGGTCCCGGCCAATAACACGGTGCATGCGGAATACTATCGCAGCCGCCGCGACGGGCGCCGTCCCGCCGTGATCGTGCTGCATATCCTGGGCGGCGATTTTCCCCTCTCGAGGCTGTTCTGCAACTGCCTGGCCCAGCACGGCGTGCACGCCCTGTTCGTCAAGATGCCGTACTATGGCCCGCGTCGGGACCCCGCCTCCCCCCGGCGAATGGTCGCCACCGACCCGCACCAGACGGTGCTCGGCATGACGCAGGCTGTGCTGGACATCCGCCGGGCGACCGCCTGGCTGGCCGAGCGCCCCGAGGTCGATCCATCCCAGCTTGGCATCTTCGGGATCAGCCTGGGAGGCATCACGGCCGCCCTGAGCCTGGCCGTCGAGCCGCGGCTGACGAGCGGTTGCCTGCTGCTGGCCGGCGGCGACATCGCCCAGGTGGGCTGGGAGGCGGCGGAGCTGAAGGCCGTGCGCGCAAGCTGGGAAGCGCAAGGCGGCACGCGGGAAACGTTCCAGGCCGCCTTCCGCGAGATCGACCCGGTGACCTACGCGGCGCTGGCCCGCGGCAAACGGATCCTCATGCTCAACGCCACGGACGACGAGGTGATCCCCCGGCGCTGCACGCTGGCACTGTGGGAGGCCCTGGGCCAGCCGAAGCTGGTCTGGTACTCGGGAGGGCATTACTCGGTCATCCGGCACCTCCCGCGGGCACTCCTCCAGGTGGCCGCCTTCTTCGCCGACCCACGGCCGTAGGCTGCACCCAGATGCCCTGCGTGCACGCACGCAGGTGCACAGCCCAAGGGTGCGCAGCGCGGATTCCCCTAGCGCAGCGGTGGCTAACCCCAGCGGACAGGCACGCGCCGCGCTGGATGCTCCGACGCGGCAAGGCCGCTGCGGAACCAAGCCGCCAGAGAGAATGTGCTCCGCGAACCTATAGCAAGCTCTTCAGCGCCGCCAGCGCCGCGTCGTAGTTCGGTTCGCTGGTCACTTCCGGCACCGTCTCGGCATACACCACGTTGCCGGCGGCATCCAGCACGAACACGCCCCGCGCCAGCAGCTTCAGCTCTTCGATGAGCATGCCCCAGTTGCGGCCGAACGAGCAATCCTGGTAGTCGCTGCCGACGCGCATGTTGGTGACCTGCTCCGCCCCGCAAAAACGGTTCATCGCGAACGGCAAGTCGAGGCTCACCGTCAGGGCGTGGATGCGGTCTTTGAGCGCCGCGAGCTGTTCGTTGAACTTCTTGGTTTGCGTCTGGCAGACGGGCGTATCCAGTGACGGCACGACGCTGATGATCGTGGGCTTGCCTTTCACATCAGCCAGGGTGATCGTCTTCAGCCCCCCTTCAAAATAGTGCAGCGTGAAATCGGGGGCTGGCTGCCCCACTTTCACCGCTTCTCCAGCAAGCGTCAGCGGGGTCCCTTTGAACGTGACAGCTCCAGCGCGAGCCATAGGCCGAATTCCTCGTGCCAAAGGAGGTGGGAAAGACAGACAACCTGGCTGGGTTCTGCTCCAGCGCCCGACCCGCGGAGGCCTAGTGCCTGCCCGCGAACCGCTCGGGCCGGTGGCTAGTTCCGCGTGCTGCGTAGTATCGCCAGCGCATGCACCCCGGGCAAGGGGCGGGGCGACGTGGGCGGGCAAGGCCGGGCGGTGACCGCGTGTTCCCCCGGCGGAAATCTTTCCATTTTTGAGAAGAAGAATCTTGCAACGGCCCGCTCAGGCAGTATAACAAGGCTGGATCGACACGACCCGCGCCGGCTGGCGCGCAAGCCGGCTCGCAACGGAGGCGAGACCATGCTGCTCGAACTGGCTCCCGAGTGGGCGATCGAAATCGATCGCGGTCCCGATTGGCTGTTCATCCGCCCCCGGCCTCCCCGCCATGGCGATACCGGGGAAATCCCGCTGGCGGAGATCCTCTGGCAGAAACTCGAACAATGTTTCTGCTACCGCGTCGTCCTGGAGCTAGACGAAGTGAGCTACCTGCGGAGCTGGATGATCGGCCAGATCGTCCAGCTCCACAAGCGGCTGGCCACGCAGGGAGGCATGCTGCGGCTGTGCGGTGTCGCGCCCGAAGCGGAGACGGTGTTGCGCATTTGCCGGCTGACCGACCGCCTGCCTCCTTATCGCAACCGCACTGACGCCGTGATGGGCTACCGCCCGCCGCAGCCGCGTTGAGGCGGCCTTGTGCACCCACGGCACCGGTGCCTGCCTTCCAGCGGCCGGCGTGCCAATCACGGGGGTGAACCATATCGCTGGGCGAGCTGCTGCACGATCTGGCCGATCGCTTGGCGGGCCTCGGCCGGGGCGAGCAGCTCCGCTTCCGTGCCTAGGGCCAGCACGCGCGGCATGACATCGAGCAAGTGGTAGGCCGGCACACGGAGCAGCGCCGAGCCGTCGGGGCGGAAACTCAACTCTTGCTGCGGATTCCAGGGGTCCTCCTGCACCCAGCGGGCGGCCCGCGGGCTGAGCTGCACGAGGTAGGTCTGAGGCGTGCCACCCGCGAACAGGCTGCTGGCCGGCGCGAGGTAGGCGGTCAGCTCCTCCTCAGGAGGTCGGGTGAAGTAGGCATCTTGCGGCGTGGCACGCAGGAAACGATCGAGTTTCCAGCGCCGCAGCCGGTCGGTGCGGGGTGGAAGGTCGTGGTCCGCACCGACGAGGTACAGGCTTCCCTGGTGGACCACCATGGCCAGCGGTTCGATCCGCCGGCGCTGGGGCGGCTTGCCGGGCGATTGGTATTCGGCCAGCACCACCCGCCGCTGGAGGATCGCCCGGGCCAGCGTGCGGATCAGCCCGTCCTGGCGGGCATACGACTTGGCCGGCAGCCCTTGCACGTGGAGCACCTGCCGGAGCGCCTCGTAATGCTTCCACACGCCTGGCGGAAGCTCCTCTTTGAGCCGGCTCCAGAACGACTCGAGCGCCTGCCCCAGCGGCGTGCCGGCCAGCGGCAATAGCAGGTCGCGTCCCAGCGACAAGGCGATCAGCTCGCTGGCCGTCGCTTGCACCCGAAAGACCTGCCGGCTCTGCGGCCCCAGCCGCCAGCGTTTCCCCTCTGGCCGCACCTGCGACTGGATATCGAAGCCGGCCGCGGCCAACGCCGCCAGGTCGCGCTGCACCGTCTTGGGATGCAGCGACGCCAGGCCCAGTTGACGGGCTAGTTCGGCGCGCAGCTCGGCCAGCGTCCAGCCGCGGCGGGGACGTTCCAAAAGCTGCAACAGCCGGTGCTGGCGGACGAGCTGCTCGTTGCGCGGCATGCGGGTGCTTGGCGGTTTGCGAAGTCCACACCATGATAGCGGCATGGGGAAGCACGCACTCCATGCGGTCGTCCTGCTCAGCGGCGGGCTGGACTCGGCCACCACGTTGGCCATCGCCCGGCAGGAAGGTTTCGCCTGCCATTGCCTGAGTTTCCGCTACGGCCAGCGGCACGCGGTCGAACTGGCGGCCGCCGAGCGGGTGGCCCGGCACCTGGGAGCGGTCGAGCACCGCATTTTCACCCTGGATCTGGCGCAGTTCGGCGGATCGGCCCTGACCGGCGACCTGCTGGTGCCCAAACGCCAGAGTGCCGAGGAGATCGGCGGCGAGATCCCGCCGACCTACGTGCCGGCTCGCAACACGGTGTTTTTGTCGCTGGCGCTGGCCTGGGCCGAGACGCTCCACACCGGCGAGATTTTCCTCGGCGTCAATGCCCTCGATTACAGCGGCTACCCCGATTGCCGCCCCCAGTACATCGCCGCCTTCGAGCGGATGGCCAACCTGGCGATCAAGGCTGCCGTCGAAGGACAGTGGGCGGTGCGGATCCACACGCCGCTGATCCACCTCACCAAGGCCCAGATCATCGCACGCGGTCTGGCGCTAGGGGTCGATTACAGCCTGACCACCAGTTGCTACGACCCCGACCCGCTCGGAAGGGCCTGCGGGCATTGCGACGCCTGCCTCTTGCGGCTGAAGGGCTTTCAGGAGTGCGGCATGCCGGATCCGGCCGCGTACGTCCCGCAGTGAGCCACGCGCTGCGCGCCCGCGGAACGGCCCGCGCTGGGAGCCGGGCACGCGGCTGCGGGCCACTGGCTGCTGGGCCAGCGGCCACGGGGCGCTGCGCTAACGGCGGGGGGCGTGCGGGTCCTCTTCGCACTCCAGCTCGGCCAGCGCCTGCTCGTACGACAGCAGCCGGCAAGGCACGGCACGTGCGAGGTCCTCCCGAGCTGGCCCGTGCTGCTGGGCGGCTAGGGCTTCGTCCACCTCCTCTTCGAGGGCCACCAGCCACGCGGGCAAGTCCAGCCCCACGCCGGTCGGCTCGCGGGTCAGCAGCGCGGTCTCCTCGCGGAGCAGGTCGAACTGCGGGGTGGGGCCGCCGCGGCGGGCCTCCGCCATTGCGGGGGCGATCAAGGCCCGGATGCGGTCGATCGTCAGCGGACGGATGAACCGCTCGGCAATCCGGTCGGCGACGGTGGGCATCCGCATCGCGTATTTCGCTTGCAGCTCCGCCAGCTTCGTCAGGTAGTGCCGGGCTTCGTCCTGCGTCCGGTCGGCCAGCGCTCGCCTCCAGATGCGGGCTGCCTCTTCCTGGCCGTAGCGGACCAGCACCTCGTGCGCCAGCACCACCGGCCGCATGTTCCAGCACACCCGGTCGTAGCGACAGCGTAGGCGGAGGAAGTCCAGCAGCATGTACAGCAGTTCTCCCCGGTCCGACTGCGTGGTCGTGCTGTTGTAGTCGCGATATTCGCCATAGTTCTCGACGATCGCCTCCAGGACGAGCGCCAGCGACTCGGCGGCGCTAGCCTGCGAGATCCGCCCCTGCGCCAGATCATCCAACAGCCGCTGGGGCGGATCGTCGCGGGGGTCTTCCTGCACCCTGGCCAGCCAGCGTCCGGTGCCCTGGTGCAGGATGGCCCGCAAGTTGGCCGGGTTCAAACATCGC
>Ga0101944_10007403_pt1 | contig 11002 bp, 8 predicted proteins | sample DewCreD2012metaG_FD_75245 | JGI IMG/M metagenome (GOLD analysis project Ga0101944, IMG submission 75245) | Hot spring sediment bacterial and archeal communities from British Columbia, Canada, to study Microbial Dark Matter (Phase II) - Dewar... ... | reverse complement strand
GATTGAGCAATTACAACACTGCGATATGCATGATGGCGCTTCATGCCACTCGAAATCCAGCATATACCCGCATCATCCAGAATGCGCGAACTTTCGTGGCCGGCGCGCAGTATCTGGGCGATGATGATTACCGCGGCGGTTTCGGATATGACAGGGAAACCCAGCGCGCATACACAGACCTCCTGAACACCTATTATGCCGTGGAGGCAATGAGCAAGACCGCGGATGTGGAGGACAAGCGGCCGGCCGGCGAAAAGAGAGCCGACATTGACTGGAACGAAACGGTGAAATTCATCGAACGAATGCAGAACAAGCCCTCGTCAGGCCCGGACAATGCCGGCGGATTCTTCTACAACCCGACCGATCCAAAGGCCGGCGCATCAACCAACAGGGAAGGCGTCGTGGTGTTCCGCTCCTACGGCAGCATCACATACTCCGGCCTGCTGGCGTTGATACACGCCAAGGTTGACAGGGATGATGTGAGAGTCAGGTCAGCCTTCGACTGGGCATGCAAACACTGGTCTCTTGAGGAAAATCCGGGCATGGGCCCGCAGGGGGTAGTGATACCCGCAGTGAGGGCAGACCTGCCACGACTGCTCCAACTCCCCCGGTTTTAGCGGCAGGTTGCATTTCTTGCAGTGTTCGCCAGGGGCCCCGGCTGGCGCGGGGGGCTCCTTGCGAGTCACCTGCACGGTTACGTACTTAGCCATCCCACCGGCGGAAGACGATGGCGGCGTTGTGGCCGCCGAAGCCGAAACTGTTGGACATCGCCACTCGGACCTCCGCGTCCCGGGCCACGTTGGGCACGTAGTCGAGGTCGCACTCGGGGTCGGGATTCTCCAGGTTGATCGTCGGCGCCACCTTGCCAGCCTCCATGGTGAGTACGGTGGCGGCCGCTTCTAGCCCGCCGGCTGCTCCCAGACAGTGGCCGAACATGCTCTTGTTGGAACTCACCATCACCTGGGCTGCTCGCGGGCCCAGAGCGTACTTTATCGCCTTGGTCTCCATGGCATCACCGAGCGGGGTGGAGGTGCCATGGGCGTTGATGTAGTCCACCTCTGAGGGGTCGATGCCGGCGTCGCGGAGCGCACGAAGCATGGCAAGTCCTGCCGGCACCCCTGTCTCCACGGGCTCGGTGAGGTGGGAGGCGTCTCCCGTCATCCCATAGCCGACCATCTCGGCATAGATATGTGCCCCCCGGCGAAGGGCGTGCTCGAGCTCCTCAAGGACAAGCACCCCTGCCCCCTCGCCCATGACGAAACCGTCGCGCTCGGCGTCGAACGGCCGGCTGGCCCGTTCTGGTTCGTCGTTGCGAGTGGACAGCGCCCGCAAAGCGGCGAACGCCGCCATGCCCACCTCGTTCACGGCCGCTTCCGCCCCACCGGCCAGCATCGCTGTGGCATCGCCGCGGCGCACCAGTGCGAAGGCATCACCCAAGGCGTTCGTTCCGGCGGCACAAGCGGTGCAGGTGGCGTTCACCGGACCCTGCAGCCCGAGGATGATAGAGGCGCAGGCCGAAGCCATGTTAGGGATCATCATGGGGATGAAGAAGGGACTCACCCGCGTAGGGCCCTTGTCCAGTAGTACCCCGGTCTGCTCTAAGAAAGTGTCGAGTCCTCCCACTCCCGAACCGATGAGCGCTCCCACCGCGAACGGGTCTTCAGCTACCGGGAAACCAGAGTCCTCCAAGGCGAGAGCGGCGGCAGCGGCACCGTAGAGTGCGTACCGGTCCATCCGCTTAGCCATCTTCTTGTCGATGAAGTCCAAGGGATCGAAATCGCGGACCTCGGCGGCTATCTTCACCGGGAAGTCCGTGGTGTCGAACCGCTCAATGCGCCGCACTCCTGAGCGTCCTCTCAGCAGGTTCTCGAGAAAAGGTGCCTTTCCCACGCCGATGGCGGAAACGACGCCTACGCCGGTCACCGCGACGCGCCTATACTCGCAGGTCCTGGTGTTCGCCGTCATCTCGTACTACCTCCTCCCGAGCCTATATCCCCAAGCCCCCGTCGACCGCCAAGACGGCGCCGGTGATATAAGAAGCGGAGTCCCCGGCCAGAAAGACCACCGCGTCCGCGACCTGTGCCGGGGTACCGATGGACCCCAGGGGGATCTGGCTGATAAGTGCATCACGGGCCTTCTGGTCCAGAGCGGCAGTCATCTCGGTCTCGATATACCCCGGGGCCACCGCATTGACTCGGACATTACGCGAAGCCACCTCCCGCGCCAAGGACTTCGTCAGCCCGATCAGTCCCGCTTTGGCCGCGGAGTAATTGACCTGGCCGGCGTTCCCGCGCCTCGCCACCACGCTGGAGATGCTGATGATGGACCCCCGCCGACGCCTAATCATACCGCGGAGAACGGCCTTGCTCATGAGGAACGCCCCCTTGAGATTGACCGCGAGCACAGCATCCCAATCGGCCTCATCCATCGTGAGTACCAGGCCATCCCGGGTGATACCGGCGTTGTTGACCAGGATGTCAACCGGACCCAGAGCTTGCTCCACGGCGACCACCGCCGCCTTGGCCTCCTCTTCCTTGGAGATGTCAGCCCGGTAGAAGGTGGTGGCGGTCCCCGTCGCCTCGGCGATCTCTTGGGCGGTAGCGGACCCTGTGTCCGCCAGATCGACCACCGCCACTTTGGCTCCTTCCTGGGCGAGCCGCAGAGCTATGGCCCGCCCGATGCCACGCGCTCCGCCGGTGACCAAAGCCACCTGACCATCCAAACGTGCACGCTTCTCGTTCATCGCGAATGATCCCCCATCTTGTCATGAGGCCGTAAGGTCAAACTGATCACTTGGACTTCGCGGTGTCTCGCGACCAAGTCGCTTCAGCCAGTACCACCCGTAGCGCTTCTCCGTCGCCTGTCGGAGCCACCGGGAGGTCCCGAGCGATGCGCTTCATCAGACCGGTCAGCACATTCCCCGGGCCCACCTCCACCGCCGCGACCGGCGCCTGCTCCTCTTGCAGAAGGGTCTGCATGCTCTGTGTGAAGCGGACCGGCGACATCAGTTGACGAGCCAGGACGGTGGGCAGCTCACCCGTCTCCGGTTCCCGCATCTCCGTTGTGGAGAAGAACCTTCCAGCACCAGCCTTGAACTCCACGGCCCCCAGCGCTTGGGCCAAGGCCTCCGCTGCCCCGGCCATGAACGGCGTGTGAAACGCCCCGGCCACCGGAAGGGGGATGACTCGCTTCGCCCCCCTCGAGCTCGCTGCTTCCCCGGCCGCTTTGACGCTGTCAGGCGAGCCGGAGATCACCACTTGACCGGGAGAGTTGTAATTGGCTACCCAAACGTCGGGAATGGCGGCGCAGACTTCTTCCACGGCCGCATCCTCCAGCCCGATGACGGCAGCCATGGTTCCGGGGCGTTCCTCGGCGCAGGCCTGCATGGCGCGGCCCCGCACCTCCACCACCCGCAACGCGTCCTCGAAGCTCAGGTGGCCAGTCGCCACCAGGGCTGAGTATTCTCCCAACGAGTGACCGGCCGCAGTCACGAAGGTAGCCCCCGCGTCCTCCAGCACCCGCCAGGTCGCTACACTGCAGGTGAGCACGGCGAGCTGGGTGCGGTCAGTCCGCGTGAGTTCTTCCATCGAGCCATGCCGACACAGCTCCCCGATATCCCAGCCCAAGACCTGGCTGGCTTCGGCGAAGGTCTCCCGCGCTATCGCGTGTTCCCACAGGTGTTCCGCCATGCCCTCCTGCTGGCTGCCCTGCCCCGGGAACAAGATGAGCATCCCTGCCATCTCAGACTCCTGTTTCCCCCCATTCCATGAGACACGCTCCCCAACTCAAGCCGGCGCCGAAGCCCATGAGCAGGACCAGGTCGCCCGGTCGCAATCTGCCTTCCGCCCTTGCCTCGGCCAGACACAGAGGGATCGAGGCGCAGGAGGTGTTGCCGTAGCGCTCCACGTTCGTGAATATCCGGTCCTCCGGGATGCCTAGCTTCTTGGCGGCCCCCTCGATGATACGCAGATTGGCCTGATGAGGTACGAACAAGTCGATGTCCCCCACTTCCCGTTTGCAGCGCTCGAGCACGCGTCCCGCCGATTCCGCGACCACCCGCGTGGCGAACTTGTAGACCTCGTGCCCGTTCATCCTCATGTAGTGCTGGCGGGCCTGCACCGTGGCGCAGGACGCTGGCAACCGCGACCCTCCCGCCGGGATCTGTAGGAAGTCGGCGCCGGAACCGTCCCCGCCCAGGTCAAAGCCCAAGATACCCCCTGCAGACTTCGCGGCGACGCCGGTGACCGTCGATCCGCCCCGGGTCGCCTCATCGGTGGCTGCCGTGCCAGAGGCCGCCTCGCCCGCGGCTGTCTTCAGCGCCGACACCACAGCCGCTCCCGCCCCGTCACCGAAAAGGACAGCCGTGGAGCGGTCTTCCCAGTCCAAGATGCGGGAGATGGTCTCCGCCCCCACTACCAAGACATGGTCGTGCAGCCCGGCTGCTACCGCGCTAGCCGCCATCGCCAACGCAAAGACGAACCCGCTGCAACCCGCCGACACGTCATACGCCCCCGCCCGCACACAACCGCACTGGAAGGCAATGCGGGCGGCCGTGGCCGGCATTAGCTGGTCCGGCGAGATGGTCGCGGTGACCACCAGCCCCACTTCCTCCGGGAGCACTCCGGCATCCTCCAGGGCAGCGCGACCGGCCAGTATACCGAGGTCAGACGAACTCATCCCCGGGTCGGCGATCCGCCGTTCTCTGATACCGGTGCGCTGCCTGATCCATTCGTCCGACGTGTCAAGCGTCTGCGAGAGCTCCAGGTTGGTGACCACTCGGGTCGGCAGGTAAGTGCCTAGACCGCTGATAGTGACAGGCCTCCCCAATAGGGAGCCGGACGGAGAGCTGGGCATCGGGTCAGGGATCGGTTATAGCGAACGTGAGGAGAGCACTGCAGGCCAACTCGTTCCCTACGTAGGCTTTGCCTTCGCCCTTGCCGACCATCCCTCTCTTCTGCAGGAGACGCGCCTCGAGACGAAGGGTATCACCGGGAACGACCGTGCGCCTGAAACGCACCTGATCGGCCCGACCGAACAGCACCAGTTTGCCCGCATATTCGGGCGAGGACAGAGCGGCGATGGCACCGGTCTGAGCAAGCGCTTCCAGTTGCAGGACCCCCGGGAACACGGGCCGGCCGGGGAAATGGCCCCGGAAGACGTCATCCGTGGGCAGTATGTCCTTCTCGGCAACGGCGTACTCCCCGGGCACAAGTTCGGTGACCCGGTCTACGAACAAGAAGGGGTCCCGGTGGGGAAGTATCGCCTCAATCTGCGCTTTATCCAGCAATGGCACCTACCGTAAGCCGACAAGGACACGCCCCTCCGGGGTGCTAGTATTTTCCAAGATGACTCCGGCCTTTTCAAGGAAAGCTCTTCCTAGATGCGAGACGTGACCGGCGACCCATGCAACTCCAGCTCTCGTTGACGGTCGCCGACAGACTTCATGAAGCCCTCCTGGTGCGAGGCGAGCCTTTGCCTGCCCACGAAGCAGCGCGTCTGCTTCTCGCCGCCCCCCGCGTCCCGGAACCGATAGGCCGCGAGGTGCTGGATGTCCTGGTCCGCCACGACCAGCGTTTCTGCCATGCCTGCACGGACGCTGAAACTCTTTCCCTGAGGCATTGGGAGACGCCGGATCCTGACTTGGCAGACGTACCCTTCGTCGCTCTTGACCTAGAGACCACTGGCTCGCGGCCGGGCACCGCCAAAATCACTGAGGTCGGCGCCGTCCGCCTGGAAGGTCTGCAGGAAGTGGCCCATTTCCACACATTGGTGAACCCCCAGCGGCCGATACCCCCCATCATCACCCAGATAACCGGCATCACGCAGGAGATGGTGGCCGACGCCCCTCGCATCGACGAGATCATCCCTCAGCTGCTTGCGTTTCTGGAAGGTGCTGTCATCGTGGCACACAACGCGCCGTTCGACGTAGCCTTCTTGAACTACGAGTTGATGAGACTCAAAGGCCGAAGATTAGGCGACGGTGCCCTTGACACCCTCCCCCTGGCCCGCCTCCTCGCGCCAGGTCTACCCAATTACCGCCTAGGCACTGTGGCTGAAGCCCTCGGTGCGCCAGTGGGCGCCTGTCATCGCGCCCTGGCCGATGCGCGAGCCGCCGCCCATGTCTTCCTAACCCTGGTGGGGCGCTTGCAGGAGCGAGGGGTGACCCGCCTGGGTGAAGCCCGGGCCTTCCTCGGTCCTTCCGGTCGGCCGGTCCTCGAGAAGTTGCAGCTCACCCGTGACGTACCGCAAGCACCTGGCGTCTACCGCCTTCTCGACGCGAACGGGGTGGTGTTGTATGTGGGGAAGGCTGACCGCCTGCGGGAACGGGTGCGCTCGCACTTCCTGGCTGGCCCCGGCCAGACCCGCAGGCTGAGGCAAGCCCTCAGACTGGTCGACCGCATCGAATGGGAGGAAACCGCCACCCCGTTGGAGGCAGTGGTCCGCGAGCAGGAGCTTATCCAGACCGAACGGCCTCAATGCAACATGTTCGGCAGCCGACCCGAGAACTACGTCTATCTTAGAGTGAGCATGACCGGGCCAGGACTTGCCCTCTCGCTTACCTCACGCTGCCAGCCTCGCCCCGAGCCGCCTCGCCCAAGTCAACCCGGCACCGGGAACAAACTCGGGAGATCACTCGTGCTGATCGGGCCTTTCCGGGGCCACACCCGCCTCCGTGCCGTTTTGGAACTGCTGCAGCGTTGCTATCCCATACGCCGCTGCCCGCGGCGACCCGACGGTCGGCCCTGCGTTCGTTCCAGGCGGGGAGGATGTCTTGCTCCGTGCGCCGCTGGACCCGCCGTCCGTGCGGAACACGATGGACTAGTGCACCAGATACTCCAGTGGCTCACCGGCGCTGACGATCTTGGCTTCCCCGACCCACTTGAGCGCGCCGATTTCTTGGTCCGGTCCCTGTCGCGACAGCGACGCTTCGAAGAGGCGCAGGCGGTTCGTGAGGCCCGCGAACACCTGCTCAGCATCCGCCGCTCGTACCGCTCCTTGGCCGAAGCCCGCGCTCTGCGCTTCGCGGCACTCTGGCCGCAGGACGATAGAGAATCCGGCCGTTCTGTGCGGCTCAATCTCGTCTGGGATGGCAACCTGCGCCACGTGCTGTCGCTGAGCGACCGTGGGGTGGTGGGGGACGGGTCGGCCCGCACCGTAGCCGATCTGCTCGACTCCTTGTTCGCGGAAGACGACATCCGAACGAGAGGCCGAGCCGATACCACCCTCGGTTCTCCGGCCATGAACGGTGGCCATCACTTCGTGGCAGTCGCTCAACGGGAACTCGACGTGGTCCTGGCTGTCCGCCGCTGGGCCCTGGAGACACGCCATCCCCACGTAGTCGCGCTGCCGGGACCGGAGGCCGGCCACGAAGTACGCGCCCGCTGCCGTGAAGACTTGGTCGCGGAGGTCAGACGCCTGCTCGGCGACGCCCCCGCTTCCGGCGTCAGCTGCTAGTTCAGACTGTGGCTACCTGGGTCTTGGGGAGCTGGATCCCCTTGGCCTTCATCACCGCCGTAAGCAGGCTGCGGTCGATCTTCCCCTTGTAAATGGGGATGCCTTCTTTCACGCACAGCTGTATCAGCTGTCGCGTGTCCGTACCTAATTCCGCCGCTAGCTCCTCTGGGGTGAAATGGTTGGCCATGAGATCTCCTTTCCCGTCTCCGAGCATCCTCGACGAGGCCAACAAAAAAGCCCAGCAGCAAAGGCTGCCAGGCCGTTTCGGGTCACATCAGACACCGGAGCGGGTGAACGTCTTGCGTCCCCGCCGCACCGATGTCCACGAGACTCCCTCATGATTCACATTGTATCCCCCATGGCCCCCACAGGCAAACCCCAGCGGACCGACGCGGACCGCCCGTGCCTTAAGGCTCGACCAGGTCTTCCCTTAGGAGCAAGAAGTCGACTTCCTCGCCTGCTCGCACCCCATGGGGTCCCCCCGGGATGAAGGCCAGCCCGTTGGCACCCACCATCGAACGGAGTATGCCAGAGCCCTGCGCCCCGGTAGAGGTCACATGCCACCTCTCATCCTCTCTCCAGGCCCGGACTCGCACGACATACACACGGTTGTCGCTGCTCGCGATGTCCTCTTCCAAGATGGCGCGGTACAGAGGCCGCGTAGTCCGCGGGTAGCCCATCAAACGAAGGAGCGCCGGCCGCACGAACAGTTCGAAAGACACCATCGCCGACACCGGATTGCCCGGGAGCCCGAAGACCAGGGTCTCCCCGCGGACCCCGAAAGCCAGCGGCTTGCCCGGCTTCATGGCGACGCCCCAAAGCCGCCGCTCGACCCCTAGCTCGTCCTGCACCTCTTTGACGAAGTCGTACTTGCCCACCGAGACGCCGCCCGAGGTGACGAGCACGTCGTACTTCAGTCCCTCCTCGATGGCTTGCCGGGTAGCCTCATAGTCGTCGGGGACTATCCCGAAAGCGGTAGCCTCCGCCCCCAGCTGCTGGCACTGGGCCCGCAGGGAATAGCTGTTGGAGTTCCTGATCTGACCCGGCCCCAAAGGACGCTCCACCTCCACCAGCTCGCTGCCGGTGGAGATTATGGCTACCCGCGGAGGTCGGTGGACTTGCACCGTGGGGAAGCCTAGACTGGCGACGATGCCGATCTCCGCAGGGCCGAGTGTGGTCCCTGGCCCCAGGACCCGGTCACCTTTGCGCACATCATCACCTGCCCGGCGGATGTTCTTACCCGGTTTGACAGGCGCGAACACGAGGACTTCTCCTCCGCTCTCCTGGGTGGCTTCCACTTGCACCACGGCGTCCGCGCCCTCCGGTATCGGGGCACCGGTCATGATGCGCGCGGCTTCACCGGCACCCACCGGGCGAGAGGCGACACGACCAGCGGGGATGGTCTCCACTACCCGCAGTCTGATCGGGCATTCACCCGAGGCGTCCACCAAGTCAGCCGCTCGCACTGCGTACCCGTCCATGCCGGAGTTGTCGAAAGGAGGAACGTCGTGAGGGGCGACCAAGGTCTCGGCCAACACGAGGCCCAGCGCTTCCGCAAGAGGCCGGGGCTCGACGGGCAAGGGCCGCGCTTCAGCCAGAACCCTGGCCCGCGCCTCTTCAATGCTGATGAGCCTATCCACCATGCGCCACCCTTCTTGCCGAAACGGCAGGAAGGATAGCACGGCCTGCGCCTGTGCATGCCGAACGGCGGATATAATCGCAGCCCACACGAGAGGGGAGTCACACATGCCGTTGACGATCCGCCGGCGTCTGGTCGACCGGGTACGACAGCTGAGGAAGATAGCCTACGCACTGTGCCTCGCACTGGTCGTCCTGGCGGTGGCGATCGCCTTCATCTCGGTTTCCTCGCCAGCGGTCAGCATCGACGTGGCCATCGGGCCGACCTTCTTTGACGGCGACCGAGCCTTGCGACTGGCAGATGAGATGTGGCGCAACTATCCCGAGCGTAGCTTGGGGTCGGAAGGCGCCGCCGGTGTCGTCGCTTGGATGCAAGAAAAGTTGACCGCGTTCGGCACCCCGGTCGTGGACGAGTTCACGGCCAACCTTGGCGACCGCGACGTCACATTGCACAACGTGGCGGTGGTGCTGCAAGGGGTGAGCAAGGAGACCATCCTGATCGCGGCTCCTCGTGACACCCCGGCCGTCGTGAAGATCGATCCACTCCAGTACTCGAGCGGTGCAGCTGTCCTCATGGAGTTGGCCCAGGTCTTCGCCGCCCGGCCTCACCAGAAAACGCTGGTCTTCCTTTCCACGGAAGACAGCGGCGCCGGCGGGGTAGGTATGGACCGTTTCCTGGGCACGAGCGAATTGGCTCCCTTCGTCACAGTGGCCCTCTCCTTCGACAAGCTTGGCCGGGAAAGGGCCAGGGGGTTGGAAGCAGGGGTGACGGCGCCGCGCAACACGACACCGGGTTGGTACGTCCAGCTCACAAGACGAGTCCTGGCCAAGTCCGGGCTGGGCCTGAACGTGCCGGGGCTGTTCACGCAAGCAGCCGAACATGCCCTGTCCCTGTCGCGAGGGGACCAGGTGGCCGGCCTAGACCGAGGTATCCCCTCCTTGCGCCTGTATGATGAAGGCGCCGGCAACCCTACAGCGGCGGGCCTCTCCAACCAGGGAGCGGCGCTGGAACGTCTGATTCTTTCCTTGGACACCACGGCAGAGACGCCGCCAGACCCGGGGACGGCCCTCCTCCTGGAGTCGGGCCGCTATCTGACGGGCCGGGCGATCACCTTCTTGGCCTTTCTGATGCTACTCCCCACTCTGTTCGTGCTGGCGATCTGGCTGGCCTATGCTCGCCTCTCGGTGCACGGCGCCCTCCTGCACCTCCGGAACCTCTTGTCGTTCGCAGTTCCCTTGGGTCTGGTCGCCGTTCTAGCCTTACTACTTTCTCTGACCGGTCTCATCCCCCGATACGGGCTGCAAGTACCTACCTTGCCCGGGCCCTCCACCAACCCCCGCGTAGGCCCCACTTTGCTATTGATCCTGCTTGGCGGCGCCTTGTTCGTCGCGTCGCGCCATTTTCTCGGCTATCTTCGGCCCCGCGAGCCGCGCGCGACCACCGAGATGACCAAGCTCTGCGCTGGTTTCCTGAGCCTCCTCGTGGGGCTTGCCCTGATGCTGGCCCAGTCGCCCTTCTTGCTGTTGCCGTACCTTAGCGTGGCGTGGCTCTGGCCGCTTGCCACCTGCTTCGCCGAACCGGTCTACTCCAGCGCCGTCTGGCGTCACCGCTTCACTTCGAACGCGCCCGTGTTGCTGATGGGAATACTCGTGCCGTTCCTGTTCTACGCCTATCTGGCGAGCGGGCCGGATGTGGGTTGGCTTCGTGCCTGGTGGTTTCTCGTCGTACAGGTGGTCTCCGGGGCCTACGGCTGGCGGGGCCCGCTCGCCGCTGTCTTCATCGTCAGCTCGTTCTTGCTCCTGCTCGGCGTCAAACGGATGCGGGTGATCCCCGTGGAGACGCTTGAGACCACGGACGAACTCAGCCTGCTCGAGCTGCCACCTCCACGCTCCCGCCGTCGCAAGCAAA
>Ga0101944_10007402_pt1 | contig 11006 bp, 10 predicted proteins | sample DewCreD2012metaG_FD_75245 | JGI IMG/M metagenome (GOLD analysis project Ga0101944, IMG submission 75245) | Hot spring sediment bacterial and archeal communities from British Columbia, Canada, to study Microbial Dark Matter (Phase II) - Dewar... ... | reverse complement strand
ACAGCGAGGAATCTCATCATGGATGCGCGGGTCAAGCCCGCGCATGACGAGTCAAAAATTGGCGCCGCTGGTATAAGGCAAATTCAACTTCAACGCGGGTTGCGCCGGCGGGCTCGATCACGCTGCGCCGCGCACCTCGCCGCTGCCGGGCGGCGGGATCGGCAGGCCGGCCGCGGCATATTCGTTGAGCTTATTCCGCAGCGTGCGGATCGAGATGCCGAGAATGTTGGCGGCGTGCGTGCGGTTGCCGAGACAATGCCGCAGCGTCTGCAGGATCAAATCCCGCTCCACGTCGGCAACCGTGCGGCCTACCAGAGCCCGTGTCACCTGCTCGGCGGTCATGGCGGCTTGGGCGGCGACGCCGGTGCCGGCCTTGATCAGGCTCGCACCGTCAGGGGTCAGTATTCCATCAATGCCGATCTCCGGACCGGTGGACAGCAGCACCGCGCGGTGAATGGTGTTCTCCAGCTCGCGCACGTTGCCGGGCCAGGCGTGCAGCGACAGCGCACGCCGGGCTTCCGCGGAGATTGGACGTACCGGAACGCCGTTCAGCTCCGCATATTTCTTTGCGAAGTACTCTGCCAGTTCGATGATGTCGGCCGGCCGTTCGCGCAACGGCGGTATTTTCAAGTTTACCACGTTGAGGCGGAACAAAAGGTCTTCGCGGAACTTGCCCTCGCGCACGGCTTCCGCAAGGTTGCGGTTGGAGGTGGCGATGATGCGGATGTCGATCGGCACCGGCCTGGTGCCGCCGACGCGGTCGATCACCCGCTCCTGAATCGCACGCAACAACTTGGCCTGCAGCCGCACGTCCATTTCGGATATCTCATCGAGCAGCAACGTGCCGCCGTTCGCCTCCTCGAATTTGCCGATGCGGCGGCCAATCGCTCCGGTAAAGGCACCCTTCTCATGTCCGAACAGTTCGGATTCGAGCAGGTTCTCCGGAATTGCGGCGCAGTTGATGGAAATGAACGGCTTGTTCGAGCGGTTGGAGCGGGCGTGCACGTAACGGGCCAGCACCTCTTTGCCGGTTCCCGATTCGCCGGTGATCAGCACCGAGGCCTCAGAGCCCGCAATCTGCCGGGCGAGCCGCACCACCCGCGCCATGGCCTCGTCGCGATAAATCAGTTCGCGATGATCGTCGGCAACCGCCGCCAGAACGGCGGCGATCAACTCGGGGTCGGGCGGCAGCGGAATGTATTCCTTGGCGCCGGCGTGAATGGCGGCCACCGCGGCGCGCGCGTCGTTGTCGGTGCCGCAGGCGACGATCGGAACATGAATATGCTCGGCCTCAAGTTTGCGCACGAGATCGCGGATGTCGACGGCAACATCGACCATCAGCAAGTCGGCGCCGCGACCGGAGCGCAGCACGGCCAGCGCCTGGGCGACGTCCTCGGCATGGGTGACGGTGGCGCCTTTGTCCATGGCGAGCTTAGTGGCGCTGGTAAGCTGGCCTCTGAGCGTGCCGACGATCAGCAGACGCATGACCGACCTCCGTACAGTTTTTCCCCTCTCATCAACGGGAAGAGGGTGATCCGCGCCGCTGGCGTGGACCGGGTGAGGGGGCTGCAGCGGTAAGCAAACGCCGGGCCCCCCTTCACCCGACGCTTTACTTCGTTCGGCGCCCTCCCTTCTCTACTGGGAAGAGGGGAGGCAAACCTTGGGTGTGCGATGCAGTTCATCAGTTCTTCTCGGCCTTGATGACTTCGGTCATGGTGACGCCGAGTTTTTCCTCGACCAGAACCACTTCGCCGCGCGCCACCAGTCGGTTGTTGACGTAGATATCGATGGCCTCGCCCACCTTGCGGTCGAGTTCGAGCACCGTGCCGGGCCCAAGCTTGAGCAGATCGCCGACCTCCATGCGCGCGCGGCCGAGCACCGCCGAGACTTGCACGGGAACATCAAATACGGCTTCAAGGTCGGCGGCAGTGCGGCTCACTTCCCCGCCCGGGTCACGGGTCTGAACCGCATCGGGCGGGGGTGGGGCGGAGGGATCCAGATCGGGAAGCGGTACTTTGCTGTCGTTTTCACTCATTCTTGTTCTCCCGAAGCTGTGTGGGCGGGCGCGCGGCGGGCGGCGATGTAGCGGCGCACCAGATCGCCAATCATGGCGTCCACGGCCGAAACATCCCGACTGATACCGCCGTCCGCCCATTCGATGCGGCAATCGCCGAGCGCGATGTCCGGTTCAGCAAGAACCACCAACCTGCCTTCAAAGCCGCGCTCGCGGGCAATGGTCTCGATCTGACCGCGGCAGACGTCGTACAGCGCCTCGTTGACACGCACAACCACGTGGGGCGCGGCGACAATGTGACGGAAACTGTCGCGGACCAAAGCTGCGATTTCGGCCATCGGCTCGCGTTGAATCAGTTCGGAGGAAAACTTGCGCGCCACAGCCACGGCCACTTCGATTGCCTCGGCTTCGAGTTTGGTTTCGACCGCCTCCAAGGTGTGGGCGAGACTTTCCACGGCCGCGGCAATGCGCTCGAGCGCGGCGGCCGTGCGGCGCGGACCCTCGGCGGCCGCCTCGGCCGCGGCGGCGGCAAAGCCTTTGCGATAGCCCTCGGCCTCCGCCTCCGCCAGCCGTGCCGCATGCTCAGCCGGCGGGATCGGCAGCTCGGCCGCATGCGCCGTGTAGGGCGTGAAGTCCGTGTTGAAGAGAAATTTCGCCGGCGCGGGCATGTGCGGACCTCAGTAAACCAGCTCTTCGTCGCGCTGTTTGGACAGGATGATTTCGCCCTTGGCGGCAAGATCCTTGGCGAGATTGACCAACAGCGCCTGCGCTTCGTCGACGTCGCGGAGGCGGACGGGTCCCATGGCCTTCATGTCGTCTACCAGCATCTTGGCGGCGCGACTCGACATGTTGCTGAGGAAGAACTGGCGCACCGGTTCGGAGGCGCCCTTGAGCGCAACGGCCAGCTTGTCCTTGTCCACGTGACGCAGCAGCGTCTGCGCCGAGCCGGTGTCGAGCCGTACCAGATCGTCGAAAGTGAACATCAGCGCCTTGATCCGTTCGGCGCTCTCGCGGTTTTGCTCTTCGAGCGCGGTCATGAAGCGCGTTTCGGTCTGGCGGTCGAAATTGTTGAAAATCTCCGCCATCATTTCATGGGCGTCGCGGCGGCGGGTCTGCGCGATATTGGACATGAATTCGGTGCGCAAGGTCTGCTCCAGCCGCTCGATCACCTCTTTCTGCACCGCCTCCATCCGCAGCATGCGGTTGATCACGTCGAGGGCAAAATCCTCGGGCAGGATGGCAAGCACGCGCGCGGCGTGTTCCGAACGCAACTTGGAGATCACGACCGCGACGGTCTGCGGATATTCGTTGCGCAGATAGTTGGCGAGAACCTCTTCGGGAACGTTGGACAACTTCTCCCACATGTTGCGGCCGGCAGGGCCGCGGATTTCGTCCATGATGCCGCCGACCCGTTCGGGCGGCAAAAACTGCTGCAGCAGCCGCTCGGTGGCGTCGTAATCGCCCATCACCGCGCCGGAGGCGGACAGTTTGCCGACAAATTCCAAAAGCAGCTTTTCGACCGTTTCGGCCTCGACCATTCCCAGGCTGGACATCACCACGGAAAGCTGGCGCAGCTCGTCGTCGTCGAGCAGACTCCAGATCTTGGCCCCGTATTGCTCGCCAAGCGCGAGCATGAGCACGGCGGCGCGTTCCGGCCCGGTCAATTGCCGGGTTTTCGGCTGGTCGGGCGCGCGATTGGCGAGCGACGCCACGAGATTGGCGACTTCGGTCTGCTTCTTCTGGTCAACAGGGGCGTTCACGGCTTTCAAACGTCAGTTTGCGGCCATCAGGCGGCCTCTTCGTGCAACCAACTGCGGATGATGGAAACGGTTTCGTTCGGGTGCTTGTCGGCCAGCTCACCCACCCGCTGCACCGATTGGGCATGCACCTGACCCTGCACCTGGGCGATGTCGATCATCTTGGCGGTTTTGCTCGGCGGAATGGTTGCAGACTGCGGCGCGCCGGGTGCCGGTTCCGTCAGGGTGACCGCGGCCTCCTCCGCCGCGCCTGCGGCGGCTGTCGGCACGGGGGTCAAGATGCGACGCAGCATCGGGCGCACCACCATCAGGATGACGATGACGGCGAGCAATGCCATGATCAGCAACTCAACCGCACGCATGATGTCGTCCTTGGTGAACTGCAGATAACTCATGATGCCGGACGGCTCGCTGATCGGGGTCTGCGGCAGCTCGGCCAGCCGAAGATTGACGACTTCCACCTGATCGCCGCGTTTGGCGTCGTAACCGATCGCCGAACGGACCAAGGCGGCAATGCGGTCGATCTCCTCCTTGCTGCGCGGCTCGTAGACCGGCTCGCCTTTGTCGTTCTTGGTGTAGCGGCCGTCCACCACAACGGCGACAGAAATGCGGTTAATGCGGCCGCCTTCGATCACTTCGGTCTTGGTGGTGCGGGAAATTTCGTAATTCACCACCTCCTCGGTCCGGCGATTCTGGTCGCGGCCGGCCGCGCCCTCAGCGCGCGGCTGGGCGGCGCCGGGCAGCTCGTTGCCGACGCTCACCGGTCCCTCGCGGTTCTCCGCCCCGGAGATTTCCTCGCGGGTCTGGCTTGAACGCACAACGCGGCCTTCCGGATCAAATTTGTCGGAGGTCTGCGTGATGCGGTTGAAATCGAACTCGGCGGTGAGCTGAACGTGCGAGCGCCCGGGCCCGACCACGGAATTGACAATGGCCTCCACCTGCTCACGGAGGCGGCGCTCAAATGCAATCCGGCGCTCGTCGATCTGCGCACCGAGGGCGGAGGTGCCGTCCGTATTGCCGTCGGCGAGCAGACGCCCGGCTTCGTCCACCACCGAGACGCGCTGAGGTTTTAAGCCGTTCACGGCAGACGCCACCAGATGGCGGATCGCCCGTACCTGTTGCGGTTCGAGCTGTCCGCGGACACGCAACACGATCGAGGCGGAGGGTTCCGCCTTTTCGCGCGAAAACAGTGCCCGTTCCGGCAGCACAAGATGCACGCGCGCGGCCTGGACACGGTCAAGGGCGCGAATGGTGCGCGCCAACTCGCCCTCCAGCGCCCGCAGATGATTGATGTTCTGCACAAAATTGGTGGCGCCGAGAACGTCGGTCTTGTCGAAGATCTCATATCCGACACCGCCGCCTTTGGGCAGGCCGCTTTCGGCGAGTTTCATGCGCAGGCGGCCGACGCGATCCTTGGCGACGAGGATGGTGGCCCCATCCTGGCGGAGTTCATACGGAATGCCCTGACGTTCGAGATCCTTGATGATCGACGACGAATCCTCGGGTGACAGATCGGTAAACAAGGGCGTCATCTGCGGGGCGGTGACACGCAGCATCAGGTAGGCGAAGAAACCCATGAGCGCGATGGTGACCGCTCCCATCGCGATGATACGACCCGGACCCAGCGATCTGAGAAAATCGGCGAAGGCCTGCACGGAAATCCTCTGCACAACGGGCGCGCAAATGCGTCCGACCGGGCAAGATTTGCCCGGTCTATGGTTTCCAACCCGTTAATGGAACACAGAAAGCAGGCCGCACGCTCGCAGCCAGGATGCGGGGTTACCGCGCGGGCAGGATCAGGCTCGGGCCGCAACGATAGAATCGTCGCCAGAATCGTCGCCAGAATCGTCGCCCGGTCGCGCGGCCGCTGTGGCGCGGATGATCTGCGCTATTGCCGGTACTGCTGGATCCGTGTGGTCCGGAGGCCGGCAAGCCCGTGCTGGTCAATCGAGGCCTGCCAGGAGAGGAACTCCTCCACCGTCAACGTGTAGCGCGCGCAGGCTTCTTCCAGCGACAACAATCCGCCGCGTACCGCGGCCACCACTTCCGCCTTGCGACGGATGACCCAACGTTTTGTGCTCGGGGGAGGCAAATCCGCGATCGTGAGCGGGCTGCCATCGGGCCCGATCACATACTTGACCCTCGGGCGGTGGGCTTCTGTCATTGCACTCTCGTCAACTCACCAAACAACTCGGGCCTCAACCTATCGTGTGCGGCTTAAGATTTGACTAAGCGAAAGGTACCAATGGGTTAAACCGCAGCGGAGATTTGAATCGACCCGCGCAACCAAGCGTCAATGCCGCGGCGAAGCGCAGGCATGACTGCGACGGCCAGGCGGGCAACGTCCGGCAGCGCCGCGATCAGAAATGAACCATTGGTTGGCATCCGGGAATACAGGCGCGCCATGATCCGCCTCAAATCAAGTTGTCGCGCACGATGCGCTTGATCCTGTCGAGTGTGAAGCTCTGCCCGCCCACCGACAGCAACGGCGGATTCTGGGTAAGATCGACCGAGTCCACCACGCCCTGTATTTCAGTGGCGATGGCGACCGATTGACCATTGGCGTCCTTGGCGGTGATGGAGATGGTATAGGGCCCGTTCGGCCAGGTTGCGCCGTCGTTTCCCTTCCCGTCCCAGACGAAGTTTTGCGATCCGGCCTGCAGCGTGAAATTGCCGGAATAAACCACCTGTCCGTTCGCGTTTTTGATGTTGATGGTGGCCAGCGCGGGCTTTGGGCTGCTGAAACTCCAGGTCGCCCGTCCGTTGGTCAATTGCGCGGTGGCGCCGTCAACGACCACGGTTTGGCCGACAAAGTTGAGCGCGGCCGTGGCCTGCGCCGTCTTCTGCAACGATACGAGCGAAGCAAGCTGTTCGTTGGATTTGAGCTGCTGTTCAACCTGGGCGAACTGCACAAGCTGCTGCGTGAACTGGTTGGTATCGAGCGGGTCAAGCGGATTTTGGTTCTTGAGCTGCGTTGTCAGCAGCTGCAGGAACATGGTGAAGTTCTTGGCGATGGTGTTGGAGTCCACAACGCCGCCGGTGCCCGCGGCCGATGCGGCCGCGTTGTTGGCGGCGAGGGCGCTCAATGCGCTGTTGCCGGGAATGATGCTGGTCGCCATCGGATGTCCTCAAACGCGAATATCAAGTCCTCCCCCGAGCCCGGCGGCGAGGAGATAGCCCCGCGGCGGGGCCGGCGGCCTGTCGTCCTGCACGAGCACATAGTGAGGTATTTCATTCTCGCCGCTGTTGGGGTCGTCATGGGAGCGGTCGTGCAGCGAAAACTGAAGAGTCTGATCGTCAACCTTCAGGCCCGCATCCTGCAAAGCACGCTCGATGTGCGCACCGTCGCGGCGCAGTAGATCCAATGTCTCCGGTCGTTCGGCAACAAGCCGCAAGGTGACGCTGCTCCTCGTATCGATGTCGAGCCTTACGTCGATGCGTCCCAATTCCGGAGGATCGAGACGGATCGTAAAGCGGCTTTTTCCGCTCTTGGTCTGCAGGGCAATGGCAAGCGGCAGATCGGTGAGAGCGATCGGGGCGCCGGTCGGCATTGCAACGGGAGCGCTGATCCCGGTGAGATTCGCCGCGGTCTGATTCGCGGGGCCGGGTAAGGCGGAGTGCAACAGCGCCTCGAGCGGCATCGGCCCGGATGGCGACAGGCGCGCGGTGGAAAGCGCGTTCGATTCGCCGGGGAGACGACCCGACGCATCCGGGGAAGGGCCAAGGCGATGCCTGCCGTCCTTGTCGGTTTCGATCACGGCATTGATATCGGCGGCGGGAGCTTTTGCCGAAGGCGTTGTCGCAGTCTCCAAACCGGCCGGCGGTGCGGATCCGGCGCTGCTTTCGGCCGGCGTTAAAGCCGTCGCGGCAGGTTTTGCCGTCTCGATGTTTGCGGGCGTTACGGCCGTAGAATGGGACGGAGACAACGGTGGTTCGGTCGCGAGCCGCAAGGGTTCCGCCGCGCGGGACGGGGCTCCCGTTTGGCCTATGGCCCCGGACTGGAGATCTGCGGCCGTCGATGCGGAATCTGCCGCTTTGATTTCACCTTGGGATTGAAACGGATTGGAGTTGCGCGGCGGGGACTGCGTGAGGACTTCCGAAGGGATGATGTCAGCGTCCACCGCTGCTGCCGCGGAGGGCGTGGGCAGATCCCGCCCGTCGGATTCGGCCGTGGCGGTCATCGCGCCCTGCCCCGGGACGGCCTTCATCTGCGGCACGATCTCGTTCGCAAGCGGGGCGGCAGTCCCAGTTCGCTCGCCCAATGTGCTCGCTGACGCAACAGTTGCGGAGCCGGACAGCCGGTCGGACTTCGCATTCACGATAGAAACGGCACCAGCGGCGGCGGTAACCGGGAGTGTGCCTGGACGAAGTTGGTCATCGCTGCTTGCCGCTGCGGCGCCGTTCACAGCAGAAGGCAGCGAATGATCCGGCGCTGTTGCGGGCGTATTTAATTCGCAGGCGCCGTCTTGGTTTTGGAGCTCCGTTTGCGCGGAATCGATCGAGGCGGTCGAGGCGGTCATGCAATCGAGCGCGAGAGTCACCGCGCATACGGCAAACGCCGTGGGCGGTTTCAACCCTGCATCAGGGTCGGGATCGGCGTCGCCGGCGCTCTCGGCTTCGGCCGAGGCATGGTGCGCGCAGGTCAAGGCCTGATCTGTCCTTTCCTGGGCCGCGTTCTGTGCCGTATCACCCTCTGACACATCCGATGGCGCCGTGACTGGGTCGGGACGACCGGAAGCTGTCGCCGGCAACGGCCGACCGGGCGCGGGCAATGGGGCGTTGGCCTGATCCGTTTCGTTTGCGGCAGGAGACGGGCCGCGAGCGGGACCCGCGGATTTCGCCGCTGGCGGTGTGTTGGCGTCGCACAGCAAAGCAAAAGCACTCGCATCTTGAGTTGCGCGGCCAACCGGCTGGTCAGACGGTGGCGTACGGACGCAAAATCGCTCTATTGCACTCGCAACTGACGCAACGCTCGACACGACAACACCCGGATCACAGGCCACTGCGCGGCACTGTCAAAAGCAGCGCCGTCCTCCGCATCGGGCCTGCAAAGCCCGGGCCATTTATATGGTTCCGATAAACAAATCTTCGCAATGGGTTACGGGAGGACCGGGGCGGGTGTCGCTCCGCTTCCCGGCACAGCTTGCTCGGCCCGGGTAAAATCTGCCCGGTGGCGCAAAAGTTCAGTCTGTTCAACGGGAGCGGGCTGGCTGCATTGCGCGGGGGCGGACCGCTCCTATAGTAATGGCGAGCCCCTCAAACCGGAGCGCGGCGGAAACCGCGGGGATGATGCGCAACAGTCTCGATCTCGAAGGCCGGCCTCAGGATACCCGGGTCGTCGTGGCCATGTCGGGCGGCGTGGACTCGTCGGTCACGGCGGCAATGCTCAAGGCCGAGGGTTATGACGTGGTCGGTGTGACGCTGCAACTTTACGACCATGGCGCGGTCACGCACCGCAAGGGTGCATGTTGCGCGGGCCAGGACATTTACGACGCGCGTTCGGTGGCGGACCGCATCGGCATCCCCCACTACGTGCTCGATTACGAGCGTCACTTCAAGGAAGTGGTGATCGACCGTTTCGTCGAGAGCTATATGGCGGGGGAGACGCCGATCCCGTGTGTGAATTGCAACATCTCGATCAAATTCCGTGATCTCTTGACGACCGCCCGCGAACTGGGCGCGCAGGTGCTGGCCACCGGCCATTATGTGGTTTCGCGTGCGATGGCGGACGGCTCGCGCGCCCTCTACCGCGCGCGCGAAGAAGAGCGGGATCAGAGCTACTTTTTGTTTGCCACCACGCGCGAACAGCTCGCATATTTACGCTTTCCGCTGGGCGATCTCACCAAGGCACACACGCGGGAGTTGGCGCGAAAGTTCGGCCTGCCGGTGGCCGACAAGCACGACAGCCAGGACATCTGCTTTGTGCCGACGGGTCACTACAGCGCCATGATCGAGCGTTTGAAGCCCGGCGCGGCGGCGCCGGGCGAGATCGTGGATCTGGAAGGGCGCGTGCTCGGCCGGCATGACGGCATCATCCATTACACCATCGGCCAGCGGCGCGGACTGAAGATCGCCACCGGAACACCGCTCTATGTGGTGCGGCTCGATGCGGCCACGCGCCGCGTGATTGTGGGGCCGCGCGAGGCCCTGCGCACACATCGGATCCGGCTGCGCGACGTCAATTGGATCGGCGACGGACGCATGGAGGACGTGCTGGCCAAAGGACGGCTCGAGGTCTTTGTAAAGGTGCGCTCGACACGCCCGCCGCAGCCGGCATGGCTGGAGCTGAAAGCTGACGGCTGCGAAGTCGAATTGATCGAGGGCGAGCACGGTGTCTCGCCGGGACAGGCATGCGTGTTCTATGATGCTGCGGCCGGGCAAGCCCGGGTGCTCGGCGGCGGTTTCATCGCCGGCACCGCCAGAACCCACGGGATTAAGACGACCGCCGATGCGGAGGCCCTCGGTGCAACATTGGCTTGAGGGACGGGTTGTGAACGGCTCGATCCCGGCTCATGTTTGTGTCCGGGAGGGAGGGGATACAATAACGCCAAGATCATCGCCGACATCGGTGGCGGGAGATGCCGGAGCGGCCGCGGCTGCAACCTTTCTCCGCACGGGCGGCGGGCGTTAAAGTAGGACATTGACCATCGCGTATCGGGAACACACCCGGCGTCATGACACGATCAATTGGCGGATGCGCCGTCAAGCGGCAAAGCGGCGACGTGTTTCAATTCGATAGATGAGGGTGCGGGAATGCTCGACGACAAACTCGACAAGGAAACGGTGGTGAAAGCCTACGCCCGGTGGGCTCCGGTGTACGATTTGATGTTCGGGCCGGTGTTCGAGCGTGGGCGCAAGACCGCCATCGCCGCCGCGGAACGGATCGGCGGGCGCATCCTTGAGGTTGGCGTGGGAACCGGCGCGTCGTTGCCTGACTATGCGCCTCACAATCGTATCGTGGGGGTCGATATTTCGGAGCCGATGCTGCGCCGCGCAAAGGAGCGGGTGGTCGAAGGGCGGTTGCAGAATGTGGAAGCGCTCGTGGTGATGGACGCGGCGCGGCTGGGATTCCCCGACGAGTCGTTCGACGTGGTGATGGCGCAATATGTGATTACCGCGGTGCCCGACCCGGAGGCGGCGCTCGATGAATTCGCGCGCGTGCTCAAGCCCGGTGGCGAAATCGTGCTCATCAACCATATCGGCGCTGAGACCGGACTGTGGCGGAGTTTCGAGCA
>Ga0101944_10007401_pt1 | contig 11011 bp, 8 predicted proteins | sample DewCreD2012metaG_FD_75245 | JGI IMG/M metagenome (GOLD analysis project Ga0101944, IMG submission 75245) | Hot spring sediment bacterial and archeal communities from British Columbia, Canada, to study Microbial Dark Matter (Phase II) - Dewar... ... | reverse complement strand
ATGCGGAGGGCAGCGGCACGACGCTGGCCCAGCAGATCGTCAAAAAGCGGCCCACCGCAAAGGTGCTCTTTATCTCAGGTCACCCCCTGCAACACACTGACGTTGATGACAGCGTCGGGTTGAGCGCCACGTTGTTGCAGAAACCGTTCACCTGTCGGCTTCTGGCGCGCACGGTTCGCGAAGTACTGGACGGATCAGATCGGCAATGCCTTGGTGCCTTTGAGATCCTGAGGAGCTGATCGGCGAAATGGGGTACGTAGTGCCCTATGTGACAGCACTCATACTCTCCGCCCTGGTGTCCCTGTGTCTCGCCGTGATCGCGGCGTCATCCAACCGGGCCGCTCCCGGCAGCCACTGGGCCACAGCCCTCATGGTTGGTATATGCGTCTGGTCAGCCAGCTCAGCGATGGAATGGGCCAGCCGTGAGCCAGCCACTCAGTTGGTGTGGGCTAAGCTGGCTTACATCGGGATCGTCACCGTTCCGGCCGCGTGGTTCGGGTTCGCACTGATCTACACAGGCCACGGTGGGTTCCTGCGCGGGGTTGGCTGGGCCTGGCTGATTGTCGAACCGGTTGTGGTCCTGGCGCTCATCTGGACAGGCGACCACCATTCCATCTTCTGGAGCAACCTGCGCATTGTGGAACGAAGCGGCCACACAATGCTGCACTTCAGTCACGGACCGGCGTTTTTCGCCCACGCGCTTTACTCATACGCCCTGTTGGCGGTGGGCACCGTCGCCATTCTCCGCGCCGTAGCCGGTACGCCGCACCTGTACCGCGGCCAGGCGGCTGCGCTCCTGGTGGGTGTGCTGGCGCCGTGGCTCGCAAACATCCTGTACATCACCCGGCTCAGCCCGTGGCCCGAAGTGGACACCACTCCCCTGGCATTCGCCGTGACTGGAGTGGTTTTGACGTGGGCCATGGTGCGCTTCAGTCTGTGGCGACTCAGTCCGGTCGCCCGCGCGGCTGTTGTGGAGGGCATGCGTGACTGCGTATTCGTGTTCGACGAACGAGGTCGCCTGGTGGATCTCAACCCGGCTGCGCAGCGTATTGTGGGTCGTTCCGCCAGCTCGGCGATCGGCCAGACGATCGCCGAGCTGCTGCCAGGTCACGCGGAACTGGTCACACAGCTCAGTGGCCTGACCGAAGCCCAATGGGAGATCGCGCTCGGAGAGGGCGAAGCACGCGGCTGGTACGATATGCGCGTGTCAGCGCTGCGCAATGGCAGCGGCCGGCTCGGCGGACATCTGATCGTGCTTCGCAACATCACCGAGATGAAACGCACCGAGGAACAGCTGCTTGCCAGCGAGGCAGCATTGCGCCAGCACAAGTCACAGCTGGAGGATCTGGTGGCCGAGCGCACCGCCGAGCTGCGTCAGGCCAATGAGCGACTGCAGGCTGAGGTCGCCGAACGTCGCCAGATCGAACTCCAATTGCGAGACTCGCTGCGCGAAAAGGAGATTCTCCTGCAAGAGGTGCACCATCGGGTCAAGAACAACCTACAGGTGGTCTCGAGTTTGCTCAACCTGCAGGCTGGAGCGATAAGCGATCCGGGTGCGTTGGAAGTGCTGCAGGACAGCCAGCGTCGGGTGCGCTCGATGGCCCTCATTCACGAGAAGCTCTACCGCTCCCGGAACCTGGCCGAGATTGACTTCGGCGACTACATTCGTGACCTGGTGGCGGCACTGCTGCGCGCCCAGAGCAACGGCGAGGCCACGGTAAACGGTCGTGTTGAGGCAGCGCCGGTGCTCTTACCACTCGGGGTGGCAATGCCGTGTGGCCTGATTCTGAACGAGCTGGTTTCGAACGCACTGAAGCACGCTTTTCCCGACGGACGGCGCGGAGAGGTTTATGTCAGGCTGTCCAACGTTGAAGACGGACAGGCCAGATTGATCGTGGCCGACAACGGCATTGGCCTGCCCGATGATGTTGACTGGCACAATGGCGGCTCGCTTGGCCTGGAGCTGGTCAGCACGCTGGTGGATCAGCTGGAGGGATCGCTGACCGTGCAGTCGTCCGGCGGCACCCGTTTCGAGATAACCTTTCCTGTCCCGGCATCGGAGCAGTTACCACACCTCGAACAGGAGGCCAGGCCCGATGCACCTCCGCTCCCAGCTGCTACAGATCGCTCGTAAGCTGACAATGAGCCTCGATCCGGCCGAGGTTCTGCACCAGATCACTGCAAGTGCGCGGGAATTGTTCAGCGCAGACGGCTGCGCCGTCTATATGCTTGGCGACGATAGTCGCACCCTGCACCCGGTCTCGGCCAGCGAACCGCCCTATGACGACGCGATTCTGTCCGCCTGCCTCGATGTCTCACACAGCCTGACGGGACGGGCTGTCCTGGAACGCCGGGTCGTCATCTTTAGCGATGCCGGTACCAATCCGCTGGGCGCCAAAGTCGTCGGCACACCCGACGACCCCGACCAGCGGCTCCTGGCGGCACCGCTCATTCTGGAAGACCGAGTCCTCGGCGCTCTCAGCATCGGCCGGCACGCCGCCGACTTCACGCAGGAGGATTTTGAACCGGCTGAGGCACTGGCGATCTACGCCGCCATCGCGCTCAAGAACGCCCGGACCCACGCGGCCCTGCAGCGAGAGGTCGAGGAACGGACGCGCGTCGAGATGGCCTTGCGCGAGATGAACGAGCTGCTGGAGCATCGTGTCGAAGAGCGCACAGCCGACCTGGAGATTGCCAACGAGGCGCTGGCTGCCTCCCTGCGTGAGAAGGAACTGCTGCTGAAGGAGATTCACCACCGTGTGAAGAACAACCTGCAGGTCATCTCCAGCCTGCTCAGTCTGCAAACCGATCGCATCACGGATCCGCGTGCGCACGAGATTCTGCGGGAGAGCCAGCACCGGGTGCGTTCGATGGCCCTGATTCACGAGAAGCTATATCGCTCACCCGACCTGGCGCGGGTGAATTTTGGTGAGTACGTCCACGACCTGGCGGCATTTCTCTTTCGCTCATTCCGCTCAAGTTCGCAGGGTATCGTCTTGCACGTCGAGGCTGAACCAATACATCTGCCGGTGGACATCGCGATGCCGTGCGGCCTGATCCTCAATGAGTTGGTTTCGAACGCCTTGAAACACGCCTTCCCCAACGGTCAAGCAGGGAAGATCACGGTGACTTTAGGGCGGACCGACGATGGACTGGCCCGTCTGACGGTAGCGGATACGGGAGTAGGGTTGGGCGCGGGGGTGAACCTCCAACAGCCGGAGACACTGGGCCTGCAGTTGGTCGCCATGCTGGCCGAACAGATTGACGCCACCATAGGGGTGGTCAGTCAAGATGTCACACAGATCACAATCACCTTTGCGCCCCGGATGCAAGCCCAGGGGACTGCGTGAGCCGACCGAATGCCGTCTCCCTCTTGATCGGCCACATCCTGCCGCATCGCGCATCTGTCGCCCGCACTTCAGAATTGAGCTCGATGAGCTACTCCCACAGGTCGGTGCTGAGATACTTGAGGCCCGAGTCGTTGATCAGTACCGCCACCGTCAAGCCGCGGCACGGTCCCGACAACAGCTTCACTGCCGCAGCGACATTGGCTCCCGAAGAGAAGCCAGCAAAGATTCCCTCCTCGCGCGCCAGGCGACGGGCCGCCGTCGTGGCCTCGGCATCGCTGACGGTGAGATAGCCGTCCACACGCACGCCGCTCAGCTGCGGCAAGTCCGACATGGCATAGCCGCCACCCTGAATGCGATGGTCAGGACAGGTCACCGCACCGCCCGCCAACACCGGCGCGCCCTCCGGCTCCACCAGAAAACAGCGAATCGCGGGATTGTACTCCTTGAAGGCCGCCGCACAGCCGGCGAACGAGCCGCCGGTGCCGGCGAAATCACAGAAAGCCTGTATGGCAGAACCCGCCTGTCGAATGAATTCGGGACCGGTATGCAGATAGTGGGCCCGGAAGTTCGAACGCAGTCGGAACTGGTCAGCCCGGAAGGCCCCGCGCTCCACGACCAGGCGCTGCGTCACCTGCTCAACGCGCTCGAGATCAGCGCCTGACACCTGTCCCGGTCGCGAACCCGGCGCCTGATCCACCAGTACCACCTCGGCACCCAGCGCTGCCATCATTCGAGCACGCTCAACCGAGTTGCCTCGCGACATCACTGCCACAAAGGGGTATCCCTTGACGCCACACACGATGGCCAGGCCAGTGCCGGTGTTGCCACTGGTCAGCTCGACCACCGTCTGGCCAGGGGACAGCCGGCCGTCCGCTTCAGCGTCCTCGATGATCTGACGCGCAATGCGGTCCTTCTTGGAGAACCCGGGATTGAGGTACTCGAGTTTGGCCAGAATGCGACCATCGAGGTGCCGCCCGAACCGGCTCAGCTCAACCACCGGCGTGTCGCCGATCGCCTCGATGACCGATGTCAACACATTGGGCCGATTCATTGGTTCAGGCCGCTCGATGACGCCCGGGCAAGCCACTCAGTCCGGAAGTCACGCCGATAGCGGTTGATGCGCCTGTCACCCCGCGCATGGCCCACCCGACCCGCCTTCCTGCGCCGGCCTCGCCACTCGCTGCAACACAGCCGCCAGGTCCTGCTGCCGCACCGGTTTTGCCAGATAGTCATCCATACCCGCAGCCAGGAACCGCTCGCGGTCCTCGCGCAGTGCGTGCGCCGTCATCGCCACGATGCGCGGCTGGCTGTCGGCGGGCAGCAGCTGGCGGATGCGCACGGTCGCTTCGATGCCATCCATATCCGGCATCTGGATGTCCATCAGGATGACGTCATATGCCTGTCGCTGCACCGCCTCGATCGCCGCCTGGCCGCTGGCGGCCACCGCTGCCGAATAGCCCATCCGCGCCAGCATATACAGCGCCACTTTCTGATTGATTTCGTTATCCTCGACCAACAGGATGCGTAGAGAGTGGCAGTCGGTTGGTTGAACGACAACCATGCCATCCGGCACCGTTTCGTAGGTACGCCCACCGAGCAGACGTATGAGCGCGTCATACAGGTCAGGCGGGTGGATTGGCTTGAACAGGCTCGCTACGTGGCGTACCCCCGGCGAGCAGTCCGCTCCAGCCGAGGAAGCATCCGTAGTCCTGAGCAGCACCATCGGTAGATCGGTGTCACGATGGTATCGCTGCAATTCGGTCGTCGCCACGCCAGGCGCGACACCGGGCAATGTGCAATCAACGATGGCCATGTCAAAGCGGCTTCCACGCGAAAGCACCGCAGCGACGTCCCCGATGGACCCGGCGCAGTGCGGCTGCATCCCCCAGGCCTCGGCCAGCTGCGACAACAGAGACCGGCTCGTCGCGTTGTCATCGAGAATCAACACCTGCTTGCCACCGAGCACGGCGGAGGAAGATCGGTACGCTGGCGGCGTCGGCACAGGCAACGCCTGCCACTCGATGGCAAATGAGAATGTCGAGCCACGCCCCGGGACGCTCTCGACCTGGAGTCTGCCTCCCATCAGCTCCACCAGCTGGCGGCATATGCTCAGCCCCAGCCCGGTGCCGCCATGACGCCGAGTCGTCGAAGCATCCAGCTGACTGAATGGTTTGAACAGCCGGGCCATATCCGTCGGGCTGATGCCGACGCCGGTGTCGCGCACTACGAACCGCACGCTGTAGCGTTCCTCCGCCATCGGACGCCCGTGCACCGACACCACCACTTCGCCTGCCTCTGTAAACTTCACCGCATTGCTGATCAGGTTGGTCAATACCTGTCGCAGACGCGTGACATCGCCCACGACAGTATCAGGAACGGCGTTGTCCACAATATACACCAGCTCGAGACCCTTGCGAGCGGCAGCAAGACCAAACATGCTGATGGCGTCTCGGACGCATTGACGTAGATCGAATGGTCGTCGCTCAAGCTCCAGCTTGCCCGCCTCGATCTTCGATAGATCAAGAATGTCGTTGATGATATTCAGCAGACTCTCGCCGCTGTTGCGAATGGTGTTGGCAAAATCCCGCTGCTCAGGGTTGAGCTCCGTCTCCAGCAGCAAGCCACTCAGGCCGATGATGGCGTTCATAGGTGTGCGGATCTCGTGGCTCATATTGGCAAGAAAGGCGCTCTTGGCCTGTGTGGCCGCCTCGGCCTGTTGTCGCGCCGACTCGAGTTCCTGTTCGACACGCTTGCGTTCCTTGATCTCCTCAAGCGCCTGGTCGCGCATGCGCCGGTAGTCCTGAACCCGCTGATGAAGATCGGTGACATCCTGGATGGCGAACAGGGCGTACCACCCCCCATCCGCACAGTCGCGCACCGGTGCTACGACAGTGTGCTGGATTCTTGACTGCCCATTCGGGAGCACGGCAGGCAACAGATGACGATGCAGTTGCGAGGAAAAGACAGCTGGAGGTCCGCCTTCAAACACGACCTGCAATCTGCCTGTGTAGCGAGAATCATTCAGGTGCGGATAGTGGGCAAAGAGAGATCGGCCGACGATTTCGGAGCGACTGACCTGCGTCCAGTCTTCCAGACAATCGTTCCAGTACAACACAGTATAGTCGCGGCGCAAGACGAGCAAGCCAATGGGGATATGATCAAGCAGGTCGAAACGCCGGGCGGCTTGCTCAAGCTCACGTTGCAATGAGGCAGTCGTCACACATCCTCTCCAGCGATGGCATCAATCGCCTGGGCGATGGCCTCGAAAGAGCCCACCTCGAACAGGAAGACGATGTTACCCTTGACCAACAGCTGTTCCAGGTCGAAGCTGATGTGCGCCAACAGGACCGTGCCGTCGTGCATAATGCGCTCAGGCACCAACAAATGGTCCGTGTCGCCCTCATAGAAAGTCGGCACCGAGTATTTGACCGACTGGCGCAGGATGTTCGAGATGCTGCCCAGCACGCCGTTAATGACGATATTGCCAACTTCAGTCAGGGTGCCAATGCGCAGAGCATCCAGGTCTTCGTCCACAGCCTCCTCACCCGTCAGCGTGGCAACCAGGTTGGATGCGCTGACAGGCGGAAAGATCAGGGCCGCCATCCCGGAAAACGGCCCCCTGAACCCGATCTGGACGCCCGCAACCGTTGAGTCGTCCAGTTCGGGCAGGTGCGCCTTGAGGTCACGATGGTTGAGCACCTGAACCACAGGTACGTGGAGCGTGACATGCACGTGGGTCATCTGATTGAGAATCGCCGCCGCACGCCCCACACCGATGTTGATCAGCTCGCGTATGGCATCGAGCTGTTCGGCGTTAAGGCCACTCATCACGCTAGCCCGTCGCCCGCCTGGACTGCACGCTGTACAGCAGCACACACCTCAGCTTCGTCCACTGGCTTCTGAATAAACCCGACGGCGCCCAGCTCCAGGCAACGCTGGCGAGTCGTGCTCTGAATGTCGGCGGTGACCACAATGATCGGAATGTGGCTATGCTGGTCGCGCAGGGCCTCCAATACGGCTATCCCATCCGTGCCCGGCATAATCAGATCGGTGAGGATGCAGTCAGGATTGTGCTGGGAGATGAGTTGCATCGCCTCCGCACCATCGCTGGCTTCGATGATTTCATAATCAGCCTGAGCCAGGACACGGCGAATGGTGCGCCGCTGAAAGGAGGAATCGTCAACGATCAGAATCTTGGCCATCGTGCTCTCCGCAGTGGATATTGGATTGGGGCTCACGTGCAAATGGTTTGAATTTGGTTGGTGGCTGCAGCGTTCGGAGGGGTATTCTAGTCGCGCACAATCGGCGTGTCAAAACGCTTTTGACCAATCGTCCTTCGATTTGACATTGTGATGGCATTCAAAGAGATCGTGTCCATCGCCCGCCTCAATGCCTTGCGTGGCTACGCCGTGTGCGTCCTGAGCCTGAATGCGGAGACCCACGCCAGATGGCTGTCCCACGTGGAAGGATGGTCCACGCCCATCACCCTGCTCGACGTGCTGGACAGCAACCGTGCCACGCTGAGGGACTGGCAACGCTATCTGAGAGCAGCCACACGACCTGACCATCCTGCACGGAGCGTGCGCCGAGTTGCGGGCCAATCGGCTGGCGGTCGCCTACGTCGCAGAGTTGGTGGATGCCGTGCCACGCGGGGTGATTGTGGTGGCATGATGGGACGCCAGGCAGCGACCGCATGCCCTGCAAAGCCGTGATTGGAGACCGCCTGCGTGGCGGCACTTACTGCCCGCGCACCCGCCTCTCGGCGCGCGCAACGATCTCCGCCAGACGCGCCGTGACCTCGGGCACCAGCGGCTGCGGCTGATGCTTCTCCAGCAGGGCGCGCGCTCGCGCCGTCGCCCGGTCGCCCAACGTTAGCCTGCCGGCAGCAACCCAGTTGGTGTAATTCGCACGGTCCAGCAATGCCGGCACCCAATTGTCACGAAAGTGCGCCAGCGTGTGCTCATCGGACAGGAAGTGGCCGCCGGGACCGACGCGATCAATCACGTCCTGCGCCAGCGTCTCGGCATTGACCGTGACACCACCCATGAAGCGGTTCACCATCCCGATGACCTCGTCCATCACCACCAGTTGCTGGTAGCTCGTCGTCAGGCCATTGTCAATGTAGCCAACGTCGTGCACCAGGTTGCCGCCGCTGAGCGCTGCCATCATCACCCAGAGGGCACCTTCGACAGATGCCTGTTCGTCGAAGGTCTTGGCATCGGAACAGCCAGCGAAGTGGAACATAGGCAGGCGATAGTAACGTGCCATCTCCTTAAGGGCACTCACGCCGAGCATCCCCTCCGGCGCACCGTAGGCCATCAGGGTGGTACGCATATCTATCGGCAACAGGCCGCCTCCGTAGATCAGCGGCGTTCCGGGACGGATCAGCTGCGCCAGCACAAAGCCGGCCAGCATTTCAGCGTTGCCCTGCACCAACGCCCCCGCAATCGTCACCGGCGCGCTGGCACCGGTGACCATGCCCGGCGTGAAGATCGTGGGCAGGCCCTTCTCGGCCATGTACATCAGCTTCTGGGTCGCTTCCGGACCCAGCATCAAGGGTGAGATCGGCTCCGTGTAGAGCGCACAGAATGGGCTGCGGCGCAGCGCCTCCGCCCCACCGGCAACCGCTTCGGCCATCTCGACAATGTCTTTCAGGTTATCCAGGTTCCACGCGGTGAAGGCGATCGGCTTCGTCGTGTTGCTGACCATTGCCTCGAAATGATGCAGGTCCGAAATGGCCTCGTGGACATCTGAGGCAATGCCCGAGCACATCATGAAGGCAATGTTGGGCAACGCGTCCACCAGCCGACTGGTGCGCGCCACATCTTCCTTGACGACAGGGCGCCTTTCACCCGTTTCCAGGTCAACAATGTTGGGCGTGTCGGAACCGGTGCCGAAATAGGCACGCTCGCCCTGCAGCGCCACGGCTGCTCGTCCATTGCGATCGCACAGCATCACGGTGCTGGGCGCCGATTCGATGGCCCACTCGACCAGGTGAGCCGGGAAGCGCACCCGTCGGCCATCCACCCAGCAACCAGCTCCGGCCAACCGCTCAACCGCCGCCGGTTCCTGGACATCCACACCGGTACGACGCAGCACTTCCAGGGTCGCCAGGTGCAGCTCGGCAATTTGGTCGTCGCTCAGGATACGGAAGCGCGGGGAAAGGTTGACGGTGTGATTGCTCCGAGTGTACATTAGCGTTCCCCCTTCTGGCCAAGGCCGTGGCGTGCATCGGCCGCCTGTACGATCGCATGAACGGCGGCGCTGACATCATCGGCCAGCGGTGTGGGCCGGTGGTTCTCAAGAATATGCCGTACCTTTCGGTTCGCCAGCTCGCCACAGGTCAGGCCCCCCTGGTCCAGCCAGGTGCTATAGCTGGTTCGGCTCAGAAGCGTCGGATACCAGTTCTCGCGATGGTGGCGGAGCGTGTGGTCCTCGTTGAGGAAATGCCCACCCGGTCCGACACGATCAATGACGTCCAGGGCCATCGTCTCAGCGTTGACCTCGACACCGCCCAGAATGCGGCGCACCATGCCGATGATCTCATCGTTCAGGACGGTCAGTTCCATGGAGGCCGTCAGTCCGTACTCAAGGTAGCCCGAGTCGTGCGACAGGTTGCCACCCGCCAGCGCCGTCGTCATCACCCACAATGCGGCCTCCAGCGCTGCCTGTTGATCGCACACCTTGGAGTCGGAGCAGCCGCCAAAGCTGAACACCGGCAGCCGGTAATAGCGTGCCAGGTCGCACAGTGCCGCCATATTGATCAGGAACTCAGGCGAGGCGTACGACACGTTCATATGGCGCATATCCATGATGGCTACCCCGCCACCGTAGACAAACGGCGCACCCTCACGCGTCAGCTGCGCGATGACCAGACCGCTGAGCAGCTCGGCGTTGGCGACCAGCAGTCCCCCCGCGCTGGTCACCGGCGCCACCGCGCCGAAGGTCATGCCAGGGGTGTAGACCACCGGCAGGCCCTTGCGCGCCATGTGAAAAGCCATCAGTTCGACGCGGTCGTAGCAGCAGTTCTCCAGTTGCACGCAGTGCCGGCCGGTGGATTCGGCGGTCTCGACCAGTTCCCAGCACTCCTCGATGGTGGTCGCCGCGGGGACCTCGATGGCCGCGTGCTTGCCGTTCTTCATGGCCTCGACGGCCATGCGCGCGTGCCACTCCCAGGGCGTGGCGATGTATACGATGTCCAGATCGCCGCGCGCGCAAAGACGCTGATAGTCGCGTTCTCCCTGCGTGTACGCGGCGGGCCTGGGCTTGCCCGCTTTCTGCGCCAGGTTCTGCACGTTCTCGGCCTTGCTCGGCACGATGTCGCAGACGGCCTTCAGTTCGACCCGCTCCAGGCGCAGCAGTTCGCGCACGTGCCCCGTTCCGCGGCCGCCCACGCCGATGATGCCGGCGCGCAACACGGGAAGTTCCTTGGGCTGGGCTGAAGAGACGCCCGCGGCGAGCGCACTCCCGGCAGCGCCCAGAAAGCCTCTGCGATTGACTGCCATGGCCATAACGAAGGGGAGTTTACCACAGCGAGGCTTGGCGAGCGGCCGCCCGGGGGACTTTGGTTGCCCGCGGGCGGCCACGCGTCCTCAAGCCGCGCGGCGCGGCGGCGCCACCGGGCGCGGCTGCCATCGCCGGGTCAGGGCGGCCACCGGCTG
>Ga0101944_10007399_pt1 | contig 11012 bp, 10 predicted proteins | sample DewCreD2012metaG_FD_75245 | JGI IMG/M metagenome (GOLD analysis project Ga0101944, IMG submission 75245) | Hot spring sediment bacterial and archeal communities from British Columbia, Canada, to study Microbial Dark Matter (Phase II) - Dewar... ... | reverse complement strand
TTATTTTAGTATTCTGACAATGGGGGTGTCTGAGATTTTTTATGTGATCATGGTTAATACTCCGTGGTTCGGAGGCGCCGAGGGGCTCAATCTTCCTCCCGTGTACACGCTTCCAAAATTTTATTTGATTGGGCTTTTTACATTTGCAGCCGTTTACTTTCTATTTAGGTGGTTGAAGCGATCGAAATTCGGCTTTGCTTTATCGGCTATTCGGCAGGATGAAGATGCTGCTGAATCGTCGGGTGTAAGGACACATTTTTATAAGATGCTAGCTTTTGCTATCAGTGGATTTTTCCCTGGAATCATTGGCGGAGCGTACGTTTGGTATATTACCTACATTGACGCTGTTGCAGCGTTTGACCTCCACATTGTCGTGCAGATGATAGCTGTTACGATGTTTGGAGGATTGGGAACAGTTGTTGGCCCATTGATCGGGTCGGTATTTTTCACTCTTCTTTCGGAATATCTATGGGCTCGGATGCCCGAACTTTACCTTGTTGTTTTGGGCATTATTATCGTGCTCGTAATTGAGTTTATGCCTCGGGGCGTTGTGGTTCATGCTTTGGAAGTTTTGAGAATTAAAGTCGTTTGAGAAATTAAGTGGAGCGGTCTATGGACGTAAAAGCAGAAGTCATTCTGGAGGTGAGCAGGGTTACAAAGAATTTCGGTGGACTTGCCGCACTCAGGGATGTCAGTTTTGGCATTTTGCGTGAACATATCGTTGCCTTGATCGGACCCAATGGGGCTGGCAAAACCACTCTTTTTAATGTTATCAGTGGAGTTTACGTGCCAAATTCGGGGTCTGTCAGATTGGAGGGGGAGGACATTACGGGGAAACCGGCACATGTCCTGTGCAAAATGGGCATCGCTAGAACATTCCAGATCGTTCGGCCCTTCTTACAGATGACAGCCCTTGAGAATGTGATGGTTGGAGCCATGTTTGGAAATAAGAGGGAGCTAAGCTTTAAGGAAGCTTGGGAGAAAGCACAAGAATGCCTTGAATTTGTTAATATGGCTGATAAGAGGGATGTTATGACGAGCAATCTTACACTTCCCGACCGGAAAAAGGTAGAGTTAGCTAAGGCCTTAGCCAGTAATCCCAAAATCGTCCTGTTGGATGAGGTTATCTCTGGTCTAAATCCAACGGAAATTGTGTCCGCAATGGAATTGATTCGGAGGATAAAGAATGATTTGAAGATTACCGTTTTCTGGGTAGAACATATCATGGAGGCCGTGATCCGTTTGGCTGATTATATCATTGTTCTCCATTACGGAGAGAAAATCGCTGATGATATCCCTGAGCGAATCGTGAAGGACCAAAGAGTGATTGATGCTTATTTGGGAGAACAATACGTTTTTTAGGAGGAAGGACCTTGCTTAACATAGAAAGATTGTCAGTGGCCTACGGCAGTCTCCAGATAGTTTGGGACGTGACGCTTAATGTTCAAGAAAAAGAGTTGGTAGCGCTTATCGGATCAAATGGTGCGGGAAAATCAACCATTTTGAAAACGATCTCTGGACTTCTGCATCCCCTATCGGGGACAATCACCTTTAATGGGGAACGGATTGATCATAAGCATGCAAACCGAATCGTTTCATGCGGAATTACCTATGTTCCTGAAGGAAGGCGGTTATTCCCGGAGATGACTGTGTTAGAGAATTTAGAGATGGGCGCCTATCCCTGGGCAGCAAGAAAAGTCAAGGACGAAACCCTTATGACCGTATTCAAGTATTTTCCTGTGATCGAAAAGATGAAGGATCGCCGGGCTGGAACCCTCAGTGGGGGCGAACAGCAGATGTTAGCCATTGGAAGGGGATTGATGGCAAAACCGAAACTTCTGATGCTTGATGAGCCCTCTCTCGGGTTGGCCCCGATGATCGTGGTCGAAATGTTCAGCATCATTAGGAAAATCCATGGTGAAGGGGTGCCTATTTTGCTGGTAGAGCAAAATGTCCGTAATTCATTGAGATTAGCTAATCGAGGGTATGTGCTCGAGTCAGGGAAAGTCATCATGGCAGGCGTGAGTGAGGAGCTCCTCCAGAATGAGGAGATCAAGAAGGCTTATTTGGCAGCATAGGGAGGAGTGGAAATCATAAAAGCAGAAGGAGGGGTTATCATGAGACCGAGGATAGAAAGACTAAAGCAGCGGTATCTTGAGGCGAAGCCGCATCTCGATATCGAAAGGGCGGTTCTAGTAACCAAGGCATATCGGGAAAACGAAGATAAGCCGATCGTGCTAAGATCGGCGAAGGCGTTGGAAACAGTGTTGCTTGAGATGAGCATACAAATTCATCCAGACGAATTCATTGTCGGGGACATTGCGAAATTGCCCCGAAGCGTCAATATTTTTCCGGAAGTCTGTGGAGGGTGGCTAGAAAAAGAGCTCGATTTGCTCCGAACGAGAAGCTGGGACCCGTTGATTGTGAGTGAAGAGGATAAGCATGTTTTGAGAACCGAGGTCTTCCCGTATTGGCGAGGAAAGTCGGTAGATGAGAGGGTGTTTACGATGCTTCCAAAGGAGACGAAGGACCTCTGCTATGCAGACCCAGAAGCGTATCCTCCATCGGGAACGGCCATTCTCCAAAACCGGAACCAGACGACGAGCTATGTGGGGAATGTATACCCAAACTATAAGACGGTTTTGCAGAAGGGGTTTAATGGTATTATTGCCGAGGTGCAGGAAAGGTTGGAGCAACTTGACCCTGCCCAGCCGAAGGACTTAGAAAAAATCCATTTCCTTCAAGCGGTTCTGTGTACTTCGCGAGCCGCCATAGCTTTTGCTAGGCGTTATGCGGAAGAAGCTGGAAGACTCTCCCAGAAGGAAAGAGACCCTCAAAGAAAGAGGGAACTAAACAAAATTGCAGAGATCGCACGGACGGTGCCGGGCAGCCCTGCTCGCACCTACCATGAGGCCTTACAATGTCTCTGGTTTATACATCTCATCACTCGTCTGTCCATGAATGGAAATGCCTTTGCTTTAGGAAGACTGGATCAACTTCTTTTCCCTTATTATCAAAGCGATTTGGCCAGTGGTGAGCTGAGCAGAGAAGACGCCTTGGAGCTACTAGAATGCTTTTTTGTGAAAGTTGCCTCGGTTAATATACTTCGAGCGACGAGTGATGCTAAGTTCTTCGGAGGATATGCAATTTGGAACCTCATCACTCTGGGGGGGCAAACGAGAGACGGGAAGGATGCAACGAATGAAATATCGTACCTCTGCTTAGAGGCGATGCAAGAGCTTCAGCTCCCGCAGCCTGACATCGTGATACGGTTGCATGGCACCACGCCTCGGGAATTCTACCTTCAATCTATAAAATTGCTTCGGTTAGGATTAGGGCACCCCAAGTACCAAAGTGACGAGATTATTGTTCCATATATGTTAGAACGAGGGATTCCTCTTGATGAAGCGAGAGAATATGTATTGACTGCGTGTGTTGAGGCGAGGCCGGAAAAGGAAGGGAATTATCTTACAGCGATCTACTTAAACCTGGGGGCTCCCTTGGAATTGGTTTTTAACCGAGGGGTGTTAAAATTCAATCAGCGGAAGATCGGTATAGACACGGGAGACCCTCTCACATTTATGGATTTCAATCAGTTTAGGGAGGCTTATCAAAAACAACTTGCTCATCTTTGCAGGCATGCGGCGATTGCAAGCGGTGTTGCGGATATTGCAAAAAGAGAAATGCTGGCGGCTCCCTTCCTCTCTTCTATGAGGGGGGATTGCATTGACAGAGCGCAGGACTTGTGGAAATATGGTGCGTCATATAATGACGGAGGTGGGTACTGGTCAGCAGTTGGGGTGGCGGATAGCGCCAATTCGTTGGCTGCCGTCAAGAAGCTGGTTTTTGAGGAAAAAAAGATTACCCTCCAACAATTGAAAGAAGCAATGGATAAGGATTTTGAAGGTTTCGAGCCGCTGCGACAAATGCTTTTGAACCGCGCCCCAAAGTGGGGCAATGATGACGATTACGTTGATTCATTGGCAGAGTGGGTTTTGTACACCTTTGCTGAAGAATGTCATAAGTATCGGAACGGGTTGGGAGCGAAATACCAACCTGAAGTCACTACGCTCACTGCTAACATCCCTTTTGGCACAGTACTCGGGGCACTGCCGAGTGGTCGTAAGGCAGGGATGCCTTTAACCGATGGAATATCACCGGAACCGAATAGCGAAAAGATCGGAGTGATAGGTGCGATCAGGTCAGCTTCCAAGCTTTTCAGGATGGCAAAAATTGTAGGTACGCTACACAATATGAAATTTAGCCCGTTCCTCTTGCAGGACGATAGAGGTATGGAGAATTTTGTTTCTCTGTTAAAGACTTATCTTGTGGACTATAAGGGATGGCATTCCCAATTCAATGTTGTTAGTGCTCAGATGCTTAAAGATGCGCAGAGACATCCTGAAAATTACCCCCATCTGATTGTTAAGGTAGCCGGATATAGTGCGTATTTCGCGGAACTTGATCGGTCATTGCAGGATGAGATTATCGCGAGGACAGAATATGCTTGTATCTGAGGTGGTTTCGCAAAGGAATGCGCTTGATTTTTCCCAAAAAGACCTTGAGGGGGTGATTTTTGATATTGATCGCTATGCTATTCATGATGGCCCCGGAATTAGACTGCTGGTTTTTATGAAAGGCTGCCCTCTCCGATGTTCATGGTGCTGTAATCCAGAGGGCCAGAATTTTTCGCCCGAGGTTGCCTATTTTCCCGCGAAATGTATTGGCTGCGGAGCGTGCATAGAGGTCTGTCCCGAAAAGGCATTGAGATTTCAAGAAGGAAAACTTGTGACCAATTGGCGGATATGCAGGCACTGCGGAAGGTGTGTGGACAGATGTTATGCAGACGCCAGAAAGCTATTCGGAAGGACGATAACAGTGTCGGCGCTTATGGAGGAAGTTTTCAAAAGTATTGCATTTCTGACGAATTCTGGAGGAGGAATTACAGTCGGTGGTGGGGAATTAACTGGACAGGCGACCTTTGTTAGCAATTTCTTAAGGAGTTGCAAGAAAGAAGGCCTGCACACGGCAATCGAAACCTGCGGTTATTGCACATGGGGGGCGCTGTCGAAGGTACTCGAATACGCGGATTTAGTTTTTTACGATGTTAAGCATATGAATTCAAAGAAACACAAGACCGCAACGGGCGTTCCCAATAGAAGGATTCTTGAGAACCTTAAGAAGGTTTCCACTCGACCCGTGGATCTGGTGGTGAGAGTTCCGGTCATTCCGGAATTCAACGACGATGAAGAGAATCTTTCTTTAATGGCAGAATTTATCGTCAGCCAACTTAACCTCAGTCGATTTCAAATGGTGGAGCTCCTTCCTTATCACAAGCTCGGAGCCTTCAAGTATGAACGGTTAGGAAGGGTTTACGACTTGAAATCGTTGGAACCTCCGTCTGATGGTAAGTTGCATATTTTACGAAAGATCATCGAATCGTATAATATTGTTTGTCATGTTGGTGGATTAAATGCGAGGAGCTGAAAGGGGTGCCGTATGAAGCTGGATCAAAAGGTTTCTATCGTAACAGGAGGGGGGCAGGGAATTGGGAGAGCCGTCTGTCTAGCTTTGGCTCAGGAAGGCTCGGATGTACTCGTTGCGGATATCGTTGGAGAAACGGCCTATGGGGTCAGTGGTGAAATACAGCAGATGGGACGAAAATCGATACCTTTTGAGCTGGACGTAACCCGGAAGAATCAGGTCGAAGAGATGACGGAAAAGGCGCTTCAAGCTTTTAATAAAATCGACATCCTGGTCAATGTGGCAGGGATTTTTGTCAAATCGCGCATAGAGGATGTGTCAGAAGAGGATTGGGATCGGGTCATAGCGGTTAACTTGAAAGGCACCTTCCTTTGTAGCCAAAGTGTCGGCAAAGTTATGATCAAACAAGGTGCCGGCTCAATTGTTAACCTTGCTTCAGTAGCTGCACACACACCTCAGATCTACTCAGGAGCTTACAGCCCAAGTAAAGCAGGGGTTTTCTTGCTTACAAAGATAATGGCGGTAGAGTGGGCGAAATACAATATCAGAGTCAACGCAGTGAGCCCAGGTCCAATTAGGACACCCATGACAGATTCGATTTACAACACAGAAGCACTCCGAAATGGAAGAGCGCGAGCGATACCTCTTAACCGATTTGGCATCCCTGAAGAGGTTGCGAGGACCATCGTTTTTTTGGCGTCCGATGACGCGAGCTATATTACGGGACATGCCATAGCTATTGATGGGGGCTCGCTCAGCAGCATGTTCTATCTGGTGGGGCTTCTTTCTGCACAATGATAGAGAAGAAACTAATAAGTCCGTAAGGGGGAGTGGAGTAGAGCTCGTTGTGAGATCTTACTTAGGAGGTGGCAGGATGAAGGAGACTCGAGAAGAATTGCTCAGCCAGATTTTCGAATTGGCGCTCAGGAATGACATGGACTATTTTGGATGAACTCAGGCCGTTCTTGCAGCTTTGCAAGAAAAACTTGGCATTGGTGGTACTGATGTTTTCAAAGCAGGAAGTGCGCTGGCTGGAGGAGTTGCCAGACAGGGGGAGACCTGTGGGGCACTCATCGGGGCAATTATGGCAATCGGGTGTTTGGTCGGGCGTGAGAGACTGCCTGACATTGATCAGTACGGTAAGGCGATGGAACCAGCGATCGACATTTACAAGAGGTTTAAAGAAAAAAATGGACATACCCTTTGTCATGAGATTCACAAGATACGGTACGGCAGAGTATATCGACTTTCCATACCCGAAGAGAGGCAAGCCTTTCATGATATGGGAGGCCATGGAAGGACTGGATGTCCAGAAGTATGTGGGATTGCCGCCGAAATAGCGGCTAGCATCATTATGGATATAAAGAGCCAGCAAACAAGATAAACAACAGTGGTGGCGGATGGGAACGGGCGACTACGAATTGGGGGAATCTGGGTATTGTCAAAAGTTTTATGAAAAGTAGGTAATAGGATATGAGAACAAGGGGACGATGGATGACCGAGAAGAAAGGACAAGAGAGGGTTTCGTAAGGAAGGGGGTAAGCCTGGGTATTGGGGAGTTGGGCATCGGCAATAGGGCAGAGGAGCAGATCGGTGGGCGGTGTTCTTTGACAGTTAAAGAGGAGTAACCTTATGCGGCAAGGGAGAGGATTTTTGCCCACTTGCCCTGGAGGGTGGTGATGTTTTCCAATTCAGGAAGGGCAACGGGGGTTTGGTAGCCGAGGGACATGTGGGGTCTTAGGAAGTTGTAATGAGTCACAAAGAGGGTGATGAGGGCGAGTGCGCCGTTGGTGCTGTTAAAGCCGTGAGAGGGTTTGACATGGTGTTTAAAGGTGCGGTTGAGACGTTCGATGAGCTGCTTGTAGGGTCGGAACTCTTGGGACTCACTGTCAAGATTTTGGAGTCCGATGACCTTACGGTGTTGTAGGGATGGGTTTTGGGTACTGAGGGCATTGAGGAAGTGGATGGCTGCGGGATAGGAGGGGTTTCCATCGGACACAAGGATGAGGATTTGGTTGGGATCTGCAGTACGAAAGGCCTCTTTCATGGCAATAATAGCAGGAAGCGTGTTTCGGGTATTGGCCAAGTGGTAGGCGGTGATCTTGAGATTTTTGGAAGAGATGAAGAAGAAGACATAGTGACGTTTTCCGAGGATCTTGATGTAGGCTTCATCCGCAGCGCTGAGATCATCAATGGATCCCTTGTGGGCGAGGTTGAAGCTATGGCAATAGAAGGCGGCGGCAGCGGCATAGTTTAAGACGGTTTGATAGGAGATTGAGATGTTAAACACGGATCGGAGGACGAGGGCGGTTTTTCTGGCACTGAGGGCGAAGGAGACGTAAAATGTGAGGACAAGGCCAAGAATATTGGGGCCGTTATGGATGGCGCGCAGATCGATTCCACCCGGGCGGGATTCGGGTTGGGGAAGGTCAAGCTCATGGGGTTGGTAGTGGTACTCGCGGTACTGGTAGGAGAGCTTGAACTGGGAGTTTCGTTTTTGAGCCAGATCCCTTTCCCGGTCGTTGAGTTTATTGAGATTGTGTATGCGATGGGGGCAGGCGTCGTTACAACACTTGTAGATGGTAACTTCTTTTCTTTGTTTCCAGGTGAAGAGGGCGTGTTGGCAGTAGGGGCAGTAGTATTTGGTTTGAGCTGGGCGGAGACGTTTTTCCTGTTGGAAGAGATGTCCGCAAACCTTGCAAAGGAGTTGGGATCGTTTTTTGCCGTCATTGTAGTAGAGATAGGCATGAGGGGCTTGGCAGGAGGGGCAGCGGGTGGACTCCGGGACGCGAGGGGAGCCGGCCCGGTACTTTACGGGAGGTAAGGGTTTTCCATGCTCCTTTTCATAGGAGGCCAGGAGATCGCGCCAATTCTGAGAGGGGGTCGGTTCTTGTCTGATGCGATGGGGTTGGGTAAGGGGGGCTAAAGGATCGACAAAAAAGTTTCGATAATTGGGGTGTTTTTCTTTGAAATCGTCTTTGGGTTTCACTTCGGGATTACGGTCTTGGAGGACATCGAGAAGGCCGGCAATGATTTCTTGAATTTCGTTTTTGGTGAACTTGGAGCAGATCCAGATGACGAAACGGGCTATTTTCGACATGGGGGCTTGCCTCTCTTCCAAGAATGGTAGCCAAACCACATTTAAACCTATTTGGGTAGCGGGAGGCAAGCCCTTTTAAAGAAAACCCAAAGAACCTTTGTGGAAATGGCGGCATTATGGAAAGTGTGGAAAAGTCTCCAGCAACATGGAGGCGCTATCGATTCAACAGCAGACTTTCCCACACTTTCCACAATGCCTTGGAAAAGCCTGCGGCTGAAAAGAGCCTCCGGCTTTCCCACATTTCCACAAAGTCGACGGTGACTTTCTTATCTCAATTTTAAAACCCAAACCCCAAAAACCCTGTTTTGATGGGGGGGAGGCAAGTCCATCTTAAATAACCGCCCGAGAATAAAAGAGAATTTAGCATTACAGTATAGAAACTTTTGACAATACTCGATCAGAAAAGGAGGAGGGAGAAATGGTCAAGAGAGTTTCGATTATTGGGGCGGTGATTGTAGGGGTATATTGGGTGACGATGCCATGGGCCTTCGGCCAGCAGGTTCGAGGGGTCACGGACACAGAGATTCTGGTCGGTCAGTGGGGCCCCCAGACCGGACCTGCGGCGGCCTGGGGGTCGGTGGCAAGGGGAACGGGCTTGCTGTTCAAAATCATCAACGAAGAAGGCGGCATCCACGGACGTAAGATCAAATACTTTCTCAGAGACGATTCCTATCAGCCCGCCAAGACGAAAGCGATTGTCAAAGAATTCCTCGAACAGATCGGGGTATTCGCAGTCGTCGCCGGGGTGGGAGTTGGGACAGGCATGGCGGTCAGGGATGAGCTGATGGAGAACAAGGTCATCTGGGTGGGCCCGGCTACGGGGGTCTATAACTGGATCCAACCTTTCCAGAGATACCTTTTCGCCGTCTTTCCACTCTATGACGACGAAGCCTACTACCTCACCGCCTATCTCTTCGAAAAGATGGGTCTGAAGAAGATCGCCATGTTCTACCAAAACGACGATTATGGGAAGCAGGGGCTCATGGGCGTTGAGAGATACCTCAAAGAGAAGAACACTGCTCTCGTCGCCAAGCTTTCGTACGAAGTGACCGAAAGGGATCTGAGCAGTCATGCTCTTAAGCTCAAGGACTCGGGAGCCCAAGCCGTGATCCTTTGGTCCAGCCCAGCCCATGCAGCGATCCTATTAGGCGAGACAGCCAAGATCGGGTTCAAGCCTCAGTGGGCCAGCAGTTGTACCCTTTCGGATTCTCCTCAGATGCTTCAGATGACGAAAGGGCTATGGGCCGGAACGATCAACTCCTTCTTCGCCGAATTGCCGGACTCGGATCACCCCCTGATGGTCAAGTACCGCGAGTGGCATAAGAAATTGGAGCCGCAGGAACGTTGGGGCGTTTTCTACTATGCGGGGATGATGTTTGCAGAACCCTTTGTGGAAGGCCTGAGAAGGGTGGGAAGAAACCTGACCCCGGAAACATTGGTCAAGGCTATGGAAACGCTCAAGGATTGGAAAGGGACAGGCCCTCCCATCACCTATGGCCCCAACGAGAGACAGGGCGGAAAGCATGTCTTCTACGGGAAGGTAAGGCCTGATGGAACGGTGGAGAGGCTGACGGACTGGGTGAAAATCACGAAGTAAACGCGGCCGTTACGGAGTCCCGAAGAGGACGCCCAAAGAGGCCTTGTCAAGCGGGTCTTTTTGACATCTGTACGGTTCTATCGGCTTCGGAGTGGATTCAGGGGAGTTGGCCGAAGTGGGCATTTCGCTTCCTTAAGGTGCCGCGGCAAGGCCTCTTTGGCAGCCCTGAGCGGCCCCCTTGTGTAGCGCGATTTTCGGAACGTCAGGGTAATTTCGACCTGACGTGAAGGCAAAAGCAGAGATCCTCATGGCCATTCTTCGCATTGAAAATCTTAGCATCTCGTTTGGAGGGATCAAGGCCCTCCATGACGTAAGCTTTGAAGTCGAAAAGGGGATGATCTACTCCATCATCGGACCCAATGGTGCCGGCAAGACGACCATCTTTAACTGCATCAGTGGAATTTATCGTCCCGATTGCGGACGGATCTTCTTCAAAGAGGAGGAGATCACCCATCTCAAACCTCATCAGGTGGCCCAAAAGGGCATCGCAAGAACCTTTCAGAACATTGAACTTTTCAGCCACATGACCACCATGGACAATCTCATGCTGGGCCGCCATCTTCACATGAAAACAGGGGTCTGGAGGGGAGCGACCTTTCTCTCCAGGCGATCCCGGGCGGCCCAGGAGGAGATAGCCAACCGAAGAAAGGTGGAAGAGATCATCGATTTTCTCGAGCTCCAGTCGGCCCGAAATCAATTCGTCTCGAACCTTCCTTACGGTACCCGAAAGCTCGTTGAGCTCGGGCGGGCCTTAGCCCTCGAACCCGAGTTGATCCTCCTCGATGAACCCTCCGCTGGAATGAACCTGGAGGAGAAGGCCGACATGATGTT
>Ga0101944_10007400_pt1 | contig 11013 bp, 6 predicted proteins | sample DewCreD2012metaG_FD_75245 | JGI IMG/M metagenome (GOLD analysis project Ga0101944, IMG submission 75245) | Hot spring sediment bacterial and archeal communities from British Columbia, Canada, to study Microbial Dark Matter (Phase II) - Dewar... ... | reverse complement strand
GAGCGGAATTTGGGGGTTTCGTAGCCTGTCACCGAAATTAATGTATGGGTAGAAAACGGGTTGGTTTGGGAGTGGTGGTCGCCGCTGTGCTGTGCGCCGCGCTGCTGGCGCAAGAAGCGGTGGACTTGCAGGTGGTGCAGCGCATCAAGACCGAGGCCTTCGAGAATTCGATGGTCATGGACCAAGTCTTCCGCATGACCGATGTTTACGGGCCGCGGTTGACCGGATCTCCAGGCTTCCAGGCCTCCGCGGATTGGGCGGCGGGCCAGCTCAAGGAGTGGGGCTGCGAGAACGTCAAGCTCGAGAAGTGGGGTCCCTTCGGGCAGAGCTGGTCTCTGGTTCGCTATTCCGGCAACTTCGTGGAGCCACAGCCGGCGCCCATCACGGGCGTCGTTCTCCCGTGGACGCCGGGCACGAACGGCCGGGTCGCCGGCGAAGCGATCTACGTCGCGCTTCCCCTCACCAGCGATTCGGATCTCGAGAAGGCCATGGCGGAGCTCAAGGGGAAACTGGGCGGCAAGATCGTCCTCATGCAGACTCCCCCGGCCATCAACATGCAGACCAGCCCGGCCGCCCGCCGGCTCAACGAGGAGGAGCTGAACCGGCCATACGAGCCTGCGCCGAGGCGCTCTCCCTTCGCCGGACTTGTGCAGCCTCCGGCGGGTCCCGCCGGCTCCCCGGGAGGGCCGCAGGCGAGCCGCCCGCGCGTAGCCAGGGCCACGCAGTTTTTGAAGGAGGAGGGCGCCCTGATGGTGCTCATGCCCGGAGGCCGTCCGGAGTGGGGCGTCATCGTGAGCGGGGCCGGCGGCTCCCGTGACGTCAAGGAGCCTCTGCCGTTGCCGACGGTGGCCATCTTCGCCGAGCACTACAACCGCATCGCGCGCCTGCTGGCGCAAAAGGTCCCCGTGCGCCTGGAGTTCGAGATCGAAACCAGGTTCTATCGCGACAATCAGGACAGTTTCAACGTGGTCGCCGAGATCCCGGGCGGCCGCAAGCGCGACGAAGTCGTAATGCTGGGCGGGCATCTCGATTCCTGGACCGGCGGCACAGGGGGCGCCGATAACGCCGCCGGTTGCGCCGTCATGATGGAGGCCATGCGGATTCTGAAGGCGCTCAACCTGAAGATGGACCGCACGGTGCGCATCGCCTTATGGAGCGCCGAGGAACAGGGCCTGCTGGGTTCACGGGCCTACGTCAAAGAACACTTCGCCGATCCGGCGGAGATGAAGCCCAAGTCCGAGCACGCCAAGCTGTCCGCCTACTTCAACCTGGACAACGGCAGCGGGAAGATCCGCGGCGTGTACCTGCAAGGCAACGATATGGTCCGCCCGATTTTCGAGGCGTGGCTGGCGCCGTTCAAGGAGATGGGCGCAACGGCGCTCCCCATTCGGAACACCGGCAGCACGGATCATGTTTCCTTCGACGCCGTCGGACTGCCAGGATTCCAGTTCGTGCAGGATCCCTTGGAGTACAGCACGCGCACCCACCACTCCAATCTGGATACCTACGAGCGCGTGCAGGCGCCGGATCTGATGCAGGCGTCCGCCATCGTCGCCGCCTTCGCCTACCACGCCGCCACCCGGCCGGAGTTGCTGCCGCGCAAGCCGATGCCGAAAGCTCCGGCGAAGAAAGGTCAGTGAGGCTTCTTGGCGGCCGCCACGGGCTGCGGTGACGATTCGGGTCCCGGCAACTCCTGGAGCATATCCAGGAAGCACTGCATGGCGCGGCTGAACTTCTTGCGCCGCCGGTGGATAATGCCCAGCGGCCGGACCAGTTTCGCCCCCTCCAGCGGGATCGCCACCAGCCGGCCCTGCTCGATGTCCACCCGCAGCACCCGCACGGGAAGGATGCTGACGCCGGTGCCGAGCGCCACGGCCTCTTTCATGGTCTGGATGTTGTCGAAGTGCATTACCAGATTCACGTCCACGCCTTGCTCCCGCAGGAATCGCTTCACCTCACGTCCCACGCGAAGGTCGTCGTCGAATGCGATGAAGTCTTCGCCCGCCAGATCCTGGGGATGCAGGGCATCATGCCGCGCGAGCCGGTGGCCCGGCGCGGCCGCCACCATCATGGGCTCCTGCCTCCACGGGATGGCCGTGATCTCTTTGCTCGATTCCGGATAACTCAGCACCCCGAGATCGGCCTGATCATTGACCACGGCTTCATAGACTTTCTCCGGCCTGAGGTATTCGACCAGCAGTTCCGCCTCCGGCATCCGGCGGGCGAATTCCTGCTCCAGCCCGGACATGTCCGAAATCCCGACCGAGTAGATCGCCGCCACCCTCACGGTCCCTTCGACCCGTCCTTTCTGCCGCTCCAGCGCCACATCGAATTCCTGCTTTCGCCGGAGGACATCCCGGCAGAATTCGTAATAGACCCGTCCGGCTTCTGTGGGCACAATCGGCCGGGTGCTGCGATCGAGAAGCTGGATCCCAAACGTACGCTCCAGTTCGTGCAAATGCTGGCTGGCAGCCGACTGGCTGATGTCGTTCAGTTTGGCCCCCCGGCTCACGCTGCGGGTCTGCACGATATCGCGGTAGAGCTTCAGATGTGCGAACATGGCAACACCATCATATCATAAGATTGGCTTATTTTGAAATGGTTTATTTTTTGCTTGACTAATATTGGAGGATTGGTATAATGAACCTAACCTCCCTGTAGAGGGCTCCCTTATGAGCGACCATACCATTGGTGCAGGTCTACCTCCACGGCAGGGCCTCTATGAGCCGTCGCTGGAACGCGATGCGTGCGGCATTGGCTTCGTGGCGAACGTCACGGGCAAAAAATCCCACGACATCATTATCAAAGGAATAGAGATCCTGGTCAATCTGACGCACCGCGGCGCCTGCGGCTGCGACCCGGAGACGGGGGACGGCGCCGGCGTTCTGATCCAGATCCCTCACGAGTTCTTCGCGCGCGAGTGCTCGTCGCTGGGCATTTCGTTGCCGGCGCCGGGCGAGTATGGCGTGGGCATGGTCTTTCTGCCCGTCGAGAGGCACGACCGTCTGCACGTGGAAGGGATCCTGGAGCGAATCATCCGCGAAGAGGGCTTGAACGTTCTCGGCTGGCGGGACACGCCGGTGGAGGCCAACGCCATCGGCCGGATCGCCCGCGCCTCGCAGCCTTACATCCAGCAGGTGTTCGTGGGCCGGGCGCTGGGAATGACGCGGGAGGAACTGGATCGCAAGCTCTATGTTGTGCGGAAACGAGCCGAGGCCGAAGTCGCCGGCTCCGACCTTAAAGAGAAGGGCTTCTTCTATATCCCCTCGTTTTCCACCCGCACCATTGTGTACAAGGGGCTGTTGCTGGCGCCGCAGATCTCGCGTTTTTACAAAGATCTCTCTGATCCCGACGCCATCAGCGCACTGTGCCTTGTGCACCAGAGATTCTCCACCAACACGTTTCCTACCTGGCAACTGGCGCACCCGTTCCGCTACATCTGCCATAACGGTGAGATCAACACCCTGCGTGGCAATGTGAACTGGATGGCCGCGCGAGAGAAAGTTCTGGCCAGCAATCTGTTCGGGGAAGACATCCGGAAACTGTTCCCGGTGATTGCTCCGGGCGGCAGCGACTCGGCGATGTTTGACAACGCCGCGGAGTTGCTGCATCTGGCCGGCCGCAGCCTTCCCCATGCGATGGCCATGCTGATCCCCGAGGCCTGGGACGGCGACCCCGCCATGCGGCAGGAGCAGCGGGATTTCTACGAGTATCACGCCTCTCTGATGGAGCCCTGGGACGGGCCCGCCGCGATGGCGTTCACCGACGGCCGCGTCATCGGCGCCACGCTGGATCGCAACGGCCTGCGCCCGGCGCGATGGCTGGTCACGAGGGACGACCTGCTGATTATGGCTTCCGAGACCGGCGTTCTGCCCATTCATCCGGAGCAGATCCGGATGAAGGGGCGCCTTCAGCCGGGCAAGATGCTCCTGGCGGACCTGGAAGAAGGACGCATTGTTCCGGATGAGGAGCTGAAAGAGAGCCTCTGGAGCCGCCAGCCTTACGGCGAGTGGCTGAAGGAGAACCAGGTTACCATAGAGAAGCTGCCCGCGCCCACGCGCTGGCATCCCGCGAGCTTCGAGACGATTCTTCCTCGGCAGCGCGCTTTCGGCTACACCGCCGAAGATTTGAAGTTTATCCTGGCGCCCATGGCCACAAGGGGGGAGGAGCCGGTGGGTTCCATGGGAACGGACACGCCGCTGGCGTGTCTCTCGGACCGTCCCCAATCGCTGTTCAACTACTTCAAGCAGCTTTTCGCGCAGGTCACCAATCCGGCCATAGATCCCATCCGGGAAGAGCTGGTGATGTCGCTGACCAGCTACATCGGCACCGAGCGGAACATCCTGGAGGAAACGCCGCAGCACTGCCACACCCTGAAACTCCCGCATCCCATTCTCACGAACTACGATCTGGAGAAGCTGCGCCGGGTCTCCTGGGGCGAGTTTCTCGCCACCACCCTGCCTATGGTTTACCGGGTGGAGGGGGGGGAGCAGGAGCTGGAAAGGGCGATAGAGGGGCTTTGCCGGCGCGCCTCGCTGGCCATCCGGGACGGCTATACCCTGCTGATTCTGTCGGACCGAGGCATCGAGCAGGAGTACGCCGCCATCCCCAGCCTGCTGGCCCTGTCGGCGGTTCATCATCATCTCATCCGCGAAGGCACACGGACGCAGGTCGCTCTGATCGTGGAATCGGGCGAGCCCCGGGAAGTCATGCATTTCTGCCTGCTCATCGGCTTCGGCGCCAGCGCGGTTAACCCCTACCTGGCCATCGAAACGCTGGAGGACATGTGCCGCAAGGGCGAACTGGAGATGAGCTTTGAAGACGCGCTCAAGAACTACAAGAAGGCCGTCAACAAGGGATTGCTCAAAGTCTTCTCCAAGATGGGCATCTCCACCCTGCAAAGCTATCGCGGCGCGCAGGTGTTCGAGGCCATCGGGTTGAACCGGGGGCTCGTGGACCGGTACTTTACGGGCACGGCCTCGCGCATCGAGGGCGTGGGCCTCGAGGTTCTGGCGGCCGAAGCCCGCGCCAAGCACGAATATGCCTTCCGGCCCGTCGGCGAATCCGAGACCGAGCTTCAGCCGGGCGGGCAATACCACTTCCGCATCGGGGGAGAACGGCACCTTGTCAATCCGGTGACGATCAGCAGGCTGCAACATGCGGTCCGGCAGCAGAACTACGACACCTTCAAGGAATTCGCCGCCCAGATCGACAATCAGAACCGGCAGTTGTACACCCTCCGGGGGTTGATCGAGTTCCGGAATGCGGCCTCGCCGGTTCCCCTGGAGGAAGTCGAGCCCGCCAGCGAGATTGTCAAGCGCTTTGCCACCGGCGCCATGTCGTTCGGCTCGATCAGCAAGGAAGCGCACGAGACTCTGGCCAGGGCGATGAACCGCATCGGCGCGCGCTCCAACACAGGCGAGGGCGGCGAGGATGAGGAGCGCTATCTCGACGACCGGCGCAGTTCCGTCAAGCAGGTGGCGTCGGGCCGCTTCGGCGTGACCATCCACTACCTGATCAACGCCGACGAATTGCAGATCAAGATCGCGCAAGGCGCCAAGCCGGGCGAAGGCGGCCAGCTCCCCGGCCACAAGGTGGACGAGGTGATCGCACGCGTGCGGCACTCGACGCCGGGAGTGCAGCTTATCTCGCCGCCGCCCCACCACGACATCTACTCCATTGAGGATCTCGCCCAGCTTATCTACGATCTGAAGAACGCCAACCCAAAGGCGAGAATTTCCGTCAAGCTGGTCGCCGAAGTGGGCGTCGGAATCGTCGCCGCGGGTGTCGCCAAGGCGCACGCCGACGTGATCTTGATCAGCGGAGATTCGGGCGGGACGGGCGCCTCGCCGCTCACCTCGATCAAGCACGCCGGCATCCCCTGGGAGCTGGGTCTGGCGGAGACGCAGCAGGTGCTGGTTATGAACGATCTGCGGAGCCGGGTGCGCCTGCAAACCGATGGCAAGTTGTGCACAGGGCGGGATGTGGCGATCGCGGCCCTGCTCGGCGCGGAGGAGTTCGGGTTTTCCACCATGCCTCTGATCAGCATGGGTTGCATCATGATGCGCAAATGCCACCTGAACACCTGCCCGGTGGGGATCGCCACACAGGATCCGGACCTTCGCAAGAAGTTCAACGGCCAGCCGGAGCACGTGATCCGCTACTTCTTCTTCGTGGCCGAACAGCTTCGGGAATTGATGGCGCGGATGGGATTCCGCAAAGTGGACGACATGATCGGCCGTGTGGAGATGCTCGACATGCGGCGGGCGTTCGATCATTGGAAAGCTCGCGGGCTGGACTTCTCTTCCATCCTTTACAACCCGGAGACACCGGCGCGCGTTGGACGACGTTGCCTGACGAGCCAGGACCATGGGCTGGAGTCGGCGCTCGACCATGAGCTGATCGCCCGCTGCCGGGATACGCTCGAGACCGGCTCTCCGGTCGAGATCAAGATGCCTGTGCGCAATGTCCATCGGGCGGTCGGCGCAATGCTGAGCGGGGAAATCGCCCGCCGCTATGGATCGGCCGGTTTGCCGGATGACACCGTGCGCCTGCACTTCACCGGGTCGGCGGGCCAGAGTTTCGGCGCTTTCCTGGCCAAGGGAGTAACCCTGATTCTGGAGGGCGATGCCAATGATTACACCGGAAAGGGCCTGTCCGGCGGCAAGCTGATCGTCTATCCGCCCCGGCCGTCAGCCTTCCGGCCCGAGGAGAACATCCTCATCGGCAACACAGTTCTGTATGGCGCCACCAGCGGGGAGGCCTACTTCAACGGCGTGGCGGGGGAGCGCTTCGCGGTGCGCAATTCGGGCGCGACCGCTGTAGTGGAAGGAGTCGGCGACCACGGCTGCGAGTACATGACGCGAGGGGTTGTGCTGGTGCTCGGGCAGACCGGACGCAACTTTGCGGCGGGCATGACGGGTGGAGTGGCGTACGTGCTCGATGAGACCGGTCAGTTCGCTTCCACGCTCTGCAACCAGGCCACGGTGGACCTGGAAGCGATTGAAGACGAGGCGGATTTGGAACTCGTGCGCAGGCTGGTGGAACGGCACCTCGAAACGACGGACAGTCCGCGCGCGCGCTGGGTGCTCGATCGCTGGACGGAACTTTGGCCTAAGTTCCTGAAGGTTTTCCCGCACGAGATGAAGCGCGTGATGGGGTTGCCGCGAAAGGCCGCCCAGGCGGCCGCCCGGGAAGCGGCGCCGGCGATGGTTCCTGTGGCGCTCGAGGAAAGGCCGGTGCTGCATGGGTAAGATCACAGGATTCAAGGAATACACGCGCGAAACCGCGCCGCGGCGCCCCGTTTCCGAGCGCGTCAACGATTGGTTCGAGGTCTATGCGGATTTCCCCGAGGAGAGGGTCCGTGTGCAGGGCGCCCGCTGCATGGATTGCGGAGTTCCATTTTGCCACACCGGCTGCCCGTTGACAAACATCATTCCCGACTTCAATGACCTCGCCTACCGGGACCGCTGGCGAGACGCCATCCGTGTGCTCCATTCGACAAATAACTTTCCCGAGTTCACGGGAAGGGTCTGCCCGGCGCCATGCGAAACCGCGTGCGTTCTCGGAATCAATGAACCCCCGGTGTCCATTAAGTCGATCGAGAAGGCCATCATAGAGCATGCCTTCGGCGAAGGCTGGGTTCGCCCGGAAACTCCGGCGGTGCGGACCGGAAAGCGTGTGGCGATTGTGGGCTCGGGGCCGGCGGGCCTGGCTGCGGCGCAGCAGTTGAACCGGGCCGGGCACTGGGTGACGGTGTTTGAAAAGGCTGACCGGCCCGGAGGCTTGCTGCGGTACGGCATCCCGGATTTCAAGCTGGAAAAGCGATACATCGACCGCCGTCTGGGTCAAATGATGGAGGAAGGCGTCCGTATTGAAACCCGCGCTTTCGTGGGCCGCAACGTGCCGGTTGAGGATCTTCGCGAAGAGTTCGATGCTATGTTGCTTGCCGGCGGGGCCGAACAGCCGCGCGACTTGCGGGTGCCTGGCAGAGAATTGAAGGGCATCCACTTCGCCATGGACTTCCTGGCGCAGCAGAACAAGAGGGCGAGTGGCGACCGCGATCTGGCGGCGGATTCCACCCGGCTGGCGGAGGAGATCCTGGCCACCGGCAAGCGCGTGATCATCATCGGCGGAGGCGACACGGGGGCGGACTGCCTCGGGACCTGTCACCGGCAGAAGGCCCGCTCGGTGGTGCAGTTTGAGATCATGCCCAAGCCGCCGAATGAACGCAGCGAGTCGACTCCCTGGCCCTTGTGGCCCCTGCAATTGCGGGTGGAAAGCTCCCACGAGGAGGGAGGCATCCGCGAGTGGTCCGTCGCGACCACGGAGTTCGTGGGGGATGAGAATGGCCGCGTCCGGCAGCTCCGCGCCATCCGCGTGGCGCCCCCGCCTGGGTTTCAACCGCTCCCTGGAACCGAATTCACGCTCGATGCCGAACTTGTGCTCCTGGCCATGGGGTTCACCGGACCGGTGCGGACGGGCCTGGTCGAATCCCTGGGGCTTGAGTTGGACGAGCGGGGCAACATCAAGACGGATGGGGATTACGTGTCCAGCGTTCCTGGCGTGTTCGCCGCCGGCGACATGCGGCGCGGACAGTCGCTGGTCGTCTGGGCGATCGCCGAAGGCCGCCAGGCCGCCCGCTCGGTCGATGCTTACCTGTCAGGGCGGACGTGCCTGCCGTAGGGATTTATCGGGACACACGGTTCCCCAAACCAGCCGGATCGCCGGGTCATTTTATTGCGCTGCGGTGGCGCGCGGCCGGCGGCGCCTGTCACGGGCCTCAATGTCCCCTGGCTTCTCTTCAGCGCGTCTCCTTTTGAGGATTGGCGTATTTCAGTCTGCCGGCGTCCCCAAGGCGGGCTTGGGCGGGCCGGCCCGGCCCTGACAAGCCTCTCCGCCGGCGCCGGCGCGGGACTCGAAACCTGATATCGATAGTTATTAGAGTCCTATTATCACAGTAGAGTAAGTTTTGTTGTAAAGAAAATGGTTTCTATTAGTGCGCCTTGTCTTATAATGAGGGCATTCGAGGTTCCATGGAGAGAAGACGCGAGCTTGGAAATCTGTCCCGAGGGCACGCGGTTGTGGAGCTGTCATTCCTCATGCCGTGGATCTTCTTCCTGTTCGTCGGCGCGCTGGATTTCGGATTTTACAGCCATGCCTTGATCAGTACGGAGAACGCCGCCCGCGTGGCGGCCCTGAACGCCGGGAGCAGCCTTGCCTCGGCCTCCAGCCAGAGGGACGCGTGCTACCACGTGCAGCGCGAACTGTCGAAGATGCCGAACGGCTCCGCTTTCCCGTATGATTGCAACGCCGCTCCGCTGGTGGTGACGGCGACGCGTTACACCGATGCCGAGGGGATGCCGGCGACCCGGGTGCAGGTCTCCTACGACACTTTGACCTTGATGCCGATCCCCGGGCTTGTGCCCGGTCAGTTGACGATCAGCCGGACGGTAAGCATGAGAGTGTACGGGGATTGAGGATGAGCCGATCAAGGCGCCGCAGGAGGGGCAACTCGCTGATCGAGTTTACGCTCGTCGGGATCCCGGTCATCTTCCTCCTCATCTCGGTCTTTGAGGTGTCGCGGGGGATGTGGATGTATCACACTCTGGCCAGCGCCATCCGGGAAGGCACGCGCTACGCGATTGCGCACGGCAACAGTTGCAACATCTATCCCAATCGGTGTGCTAGCCGGATTCGCGATATCGCGGCGCGGATACGGGACCGGGCGGTTGGAATTCCGCCGGCGCAGATGCGGAACGTACGGTTCATCTCCGCCACGCGCACCATAAGTTGCGAGACTCTGGCGAGCTGTCTGGACGGCACCGTGTCCGGGGCCGTTTACTGGCCGGCAGGGGCGCCCGGCAGCACGATCGATATGGGCGGGAACCGCCGGGTGGCCATCGAGATCACAGCGGAGTACCGGTTTCAGTCCATGATTGCGATGTTCTGGCCCGGCAGCAGGGGGATCAACTTCGGCTCGTTTCTTCTGCCGGCCAGTTCGCGGGAATTGATTCAGTACTGACAGCGGCAGGTGAGGAAAATGGGAACTTGTCGAATTCGAGGGCGGCGAGGGCAGGTTCTGATTATGGTCACGCTGGCCCTCTTCACGCTGATGGGGATGATTGGTCTGGTGGTCGATCTGGGATGGTCCTATTTCAGAAAGAAGTCCGCCCAGTCGGCCGCGGATGCGGCGGCTCTGGCGGCGGTTCGCAGCGCGATCCTTGCTTCCTCCAGCGCAACCAACGTCAGGTGCGGCGGCTCGATCGCTTGTGCTTCGACCCCGGTCGAATGTCCCGCCGGCGGCAACCTCGCCAGCGCTTGCCTCTATGCGGCCGAGAACGGATACACGAACGGCGGCCGGATTACAGTCACGGTGCAGGCCAGCGACCGGGACACCGCGCCCACGGTGCTGGGCTGCAACCCGCCGTCGCACCACCCGCCTACAGCGCCCTGCGTGGATACCTATTACTGGGTGACGGTTCGCATCTCCGAGAGAATCCCCCAGTTGTTCTCGGCGGTCCTGGGCAACCGGGAAGGCGGCGTCAGCGCGCGAGCGACCGCGGCCATCGCCCCGGGCCTGGCCGGCGGCCAGTTGAGGTTGCTGAATCGCGAGAATGATCCTTGGCTCTTGGGAAAACCCGGCAACAACGTCTTGAATGGCGGCGGGCCCATTCTGAGAGTTCCCGGAGGAATTGTCCTCTCGTCGGGGGCCAGCGGCGACGGTGACGCCGCCGCCGGATACCTTTCCGGAAACGCGGCTGTCGAAGCGCCGTCCACCTACATCCGCCGGGGAGGGCGGGTCAATACGATTGGCGCGGCGCGGTGGGTGGCTTCACCAACCGAGGCCACAGACGGAGGCCAGTTCGCGGATCCTTTTGCCGACCGGGGCGGGCAGCCGCCGGTGTTGAGCAGGAACCTGCCCTTGATTGAGGTTCCGGGCGGCGTTCTGACCAGCACAGTCTGCCCTGGCGGTGTGTGCAGACCCGGAATTTATTACGCGCACGGAGTCGA
>Ga0101944_10007398_pt1 | contig 11015 bp, 9 predicted proteins | sample DewCreD2012metaG_FD_75245 | JGI IMG/M metagenome (GOLD analysis project Ga0101944, IMG submission 75245) | Hot spring sediment bacterial and archeal communities from British Columbia, Canada, to study Microbial Dark Matter (Phase II) - Dewar... ... | reverse complement strand
TCTCTATCGACACTGAAGGCCCTGTGATTGTTATTCTGAATCCGGCCAACCAATCCTACGATTCAACTGATATCCTGCTTGAATTTACCGTAAGCGAAAACGCGACCTTAGCCTACAGTTTAGATGGGCAAACTGCTCTTCCTATAGTTGGCAACCTAACCTTAGTTGCGTTAAGTAACGGCGGACACCGTATAACTATCTATGCGACTGACCAATTGGGTAACACTACCGAAGAAACCGTCTACTTCAACATTGCGCCTTTCCCATTTCTAACGGTTATAGCAGCGATTACAATTGCCATAATCATCGGCGCTTCAGGTTTCATTCTTATCAAGCGAAAAAAACCTGATAGCTAAAACGTCAACTGTAAGAGAAAATTTTAAGTAAACAGAAACCCAGCGTTCCCATAGAAAGGTCTAACTCTATGGGCTACCAAATCGATTACCCTGCAGGCGAAAAAGCAGGTTGCTCCTCGCAGATCACAATCGCAGATAGAATCTTTTACACAAAACTCTTCTCCGCTGCACCTTCGCGGTATTTCTCGGCTGACCAGCAAGGTGTAATCGAAAAGGAGATTTCTAAGGCAGAGTTTGAGCTTTGGATAGGTATATTGGCGGATAGTGATGCTGATGCAGCTGAAATACTGCGTAAATTATCGGAAGGAAAGAAATACTAAAAGAAAATTTGTTCGCTTCAAAGCCAAAGTTTATACCAATAAATTGTGCTAAACTTTCGGAGAAAGACCACTTGACTGTTCACTTGTTACCTTGGGATACCAATCGCAACTTGCTTGAGGAAGCAAACCGCCTCTACGATGAAGCAGACACCTTTAGCTGTATCGAGAAAGGCGATTTAGTCGCCGTTAAACTTCACGTTGGCGAACTTGGTAACCCTTACTATGTGCAGCCGTTTTTTGTTCATGAAATCGTGCGGCGAGTCAAAGAAGTCGGCGGCAAACCGTTTCTAACAGACTCAAATACCTACTACATCGCTCAACGCCACAACGCCTATGACCACATGAACAACGCCCTGATGAACGGGTTCAACATGGCGCCCTTCATCGTCGCCGACGGCCTAAAAAGCGAAAACTATCAACTCATCAAAACCAAAGGTATCCTGCAGAAAATCGAGGTTTCAGGCGCAATAGTTCAAGCCGATGCCATGATCGTTGTTTCACACTGCAAGGGGCATGAATTAAGTGGGTTCGGCGGCGCCATCAAAAATTTGGGCATGGGTTGTACTCCCCGTGCAGGTAAACTGAGGCAACATCGTACAGTCGGCATAGAGATAGACACCTCAAAATGCGTGGGTTGCGGAAAATGCAAAGAAGTCTGCGCTCTACACCTCCCACACATAATCGAAGGCAAAGCCCATAACACCTCCGCTGAGTGCATGCGTTGCCCTGTCTGTCTAGAAAACTGCCCCATGAACGCCATACGCTACACGGACAAAGAAAACCTTTCCAAAGCTCTCGCTTCAGCAGCATACGGCGCCCTCTCAACGTTTAAACCCAAAAAAGTGTCCTACATTAGCTTCGCAAAAGACATAGCACAGGGATGTGACTGTCTACCCAACCCAGGCGAAATTGCCCTAAAAGATGTCGGTATTTTCGCAGCGGATTCAGCCGTCTCTATTGACGCTGCTTTTCTGCAGTCTGTTGACTACCAAGTGTTCAATGAGGCATCAAAGGTGGATTGCATGGTGCAAGTGCGTGAGGCAAAGGCGTTGGGCGTCGATGGGGAATTGAATCCCGTAATCAAAACCCTGCTCTAAGCAGTTGTGTCTACGGCAGTATTCCTTCTTTTGTAGTATTTAGCCACTATGACCGCGCCTGCTAAAATCAAAGCTGCAGCTGTGAGTATAATCAGGTAATCCGATAGTTCCGCAATCTCTGAGTATCTTGTACCCAAATAGTAACCGCCATAGATCAGAAGAGCATTCCAAATCAAACTGCCCACACCCGTGTATACAATAAACTTAACCAGCGGCATCCTCACTGCACCAGCTGGAAACGAAATGAGGGTTCTAACGACTGGAATCATACGCCCAAAGAAAACCATCGCAACCCCATACTTGTTAAACCAGGCCGCTGCCACTCTGAGTTGACTCTCAGAAACCATGAGTCTGCCAAGTAATCGGTATTTGGTTAGGACTTGGATACCTTTTAAACCAATGTAGTATTCGATTAAGGCGCCAATTACGGCTGCAACAGTAGTTACCGCCAAAGCTAGCCAAAAAACGAAGTCGCCTCTAAAAACAAGGTAACCTGCGAAGGGGAGGATGATTTCGCTGGGGATAGGCAGCGAGCTGGCTTCAAGGACCATCAAACCAAAAAGTCCGCCGTAACCCCAAGAACTAATCGTTCGGGTTACGTCACGTGTGAAGCTTATGAGTATGCTGATCATGGGTGAATTTGACAGCGGAAGACCTTTCACTACAGTGTCAGTCAACACCTCAAACAGCACATAGATGCATAGGCACAGCGCGAACACTACAAAGACTAGAAGAGGCGTATTTCTTTTGAGCCAAGTGAGCCTTTGAGTGGACACCAAGTGCGATCGCTTAAACAGTAATGTTCAATCACGAAGTTATTTTAGTTTGCTAATCAGGTAGCTCATAAAAATTGGCGTTTACAATAAATAAAAAGAGAATAAGGAGCCTATTTTCGCTGTCTATAGACGAATATGCTCACTACAATAACGCCGAGAACTACGATTATCGCAATTGCTATGTATTCCACTTGGAAGACGCTGTTTTGAGTCACCAGTGGTGCCGGTTCTTCAGGTGCTTCTTCAGCCACAGTCCAAGTTGAGAAATGATCCGTGTTGCACACCAAGTATCCGTTTTGGTCCATATAACTTTCAACCGCGGTCCATTGTGCTCTAGTTTGGTTCCAGTACATCCAAGTTAATCTTGAAGTGTTAACTTCTCTGTTCATGCTTTGGTTGAGTTCGGTTTGGTTTATGTAAAGACGTATTTGGGCTTGAAGCTCCAAAGTAGCGTGTGGTTCTATGCCTAAATAAAAGTTGAGGCATCTTTCGTTTACCATTGCTCCGTTAAGGGGTGATTTAGTTAAGTTCATGGCTAAAGTCATAGTTTGGTTTGAGTCCACTGTTAAACCGAAAAGTTTCGGGGTTACTTCCTCGTCAGTTGTGAAGGTCACGGTACAGTTTTGAGTGCAATTCATAACCATCGTCATGTTTCGGTACTGAAACATGGTTTGTTCACGCGCTCTGACCTGTTCGGTTTGATTTTTGGGTGTAACGTTTGTTTTGTTGTATTGTTTGACGATGTCAACTGTGTTTAGTTTTGATGTAGAGGCGTTAGCCGCTTGATTAGACTCCAAGTTAGCGCTGGATGTGCTGTTGTTTGTGGTGCCTGTTTGTTCTCCTTGGCTTGACCCGTTTCCGTTGCTTGCCAGTGTGGTAGCGAGAGGTGCTATGAAGGCGGCGACTAATAGTATGATTAGTAGCGGGCTGACTTTGTTTAGGTTGTTTTTCTGGTTTTTCATGGTTTGTCACCGCAATTGAATATTACGATGCCTGACATAAGGTACACTGTGAAACGAGCGTTTCAAGCCCGAATCAGAGCTTTTTTCAATGAGAATAGCTAAAATCTCTGATTCAGACAGCTTTTTATGAATTAATGTAAGATTACATGGAAAGTGGGTGCACAAAACTTATTTTGGCTATGGTTGACATTATCGTGACCTGCATGAGACAACATGGTTGGCGCCTAGCAGTTATAGTGGTTGTTGTGTTGCTAGCAATGTTGCTGGTTTACTGTGCGGCGGTTCAATCAACTGTTGGTGTTTCTTCAACGAATCTTAGGGTTTACCGTGATGGTTTAGTGCATGTAGAGCAGGTGGTTGTGGTGGATGAGTTTTCGCCCCAAGCAACGGTAACTTTGCTATCTGATGACGTGGAAAACATGGTTGTTCTTGACGCTGACCAGTTGGCCGTTGATTATCAACTTTTAGGCTCTAACTTAGTCGTTTACTCTTTGGGTGCTACCCAACTATCAATAGAATATGACACTAACACGCTCACAAACAAACAAAACGAAATATGGACACTGCTTCTAAGCAGTCCTTACAGCGTCAACGTGACTTTTCCCTTGAATTCAACCATCATCTACATGAGCAGTACGCCAACCGCAATAAATACGGCAGGCAATCAACTGTCTTTATGTTTGGGTTCGGGTCAATGGGAAATCAGTTATATTTTACAGTTGATAGCGGGAGGGGAAGATAGTTTAGATCCAACGGATTCTTCTCAACCAGTGGGAATGATTCCGTTAGAGTATGTTGTCGTAGTTGCTGCAGGTTTGATTATAGCCATCGTTGTAGCTCTATTGCTGCTTAAAAGAAAAAGAAAACCCAACATCAAGAAAGCATTGAACGATAATCCACATTTAATGAAAGAAGATCGTGCGGTTCTCGAATTCTTAGCTGAAAAAGAAGGCAAAGCTTTTGAGGCTGAGATACGCGAACGTTTCCCAGAAATACCACGAACAAGTCTTTGGCGGTTAATCAAGCGGCTTGAGAAACTTGAGATAGTTGAAGTAAAAAAGATTGGGCTTGAAAACCAAGTTATCCTGAAAAAGTAAAAGCTAAACGATGTCTACTTACCTGCGCCTTTGCCGCTACTGCTGTTGCCACTGTATCCAGTGCCATTATTGCTGTTGCTGGAGTTGCCGCTAGGTGCGCCTCCAGTTCCACTATCTGAGCCACCTGTTCCACTGTTTCCGTAAGTTGGGTTTGGTCCCTGTTGGTGGTTAATTTCTTGGTTTAGTGCCTGTTCCATCTGTTGAACCATTTGTGCGATTGTTAAACACTCTTGTATGGCTTTATTGATGTCCACCTGTGATTGCGCATTCTGTATCTTACTTTGTAATGATTGAATGAATTGGTTTTCACTTTGGTATCCAAGCGATTGCAGTGTTGCCGTAAAGTCAATTCCGTTTTGGCTGCCATATCTGAATCTTTCCTGGATTCTCTGTTGTAAACCCTCGCAGTATCCGCTCAGTCGCCAAGTGTTAGATTCCTCGGCTTGAATTTTTAAGTACTGGTAGATTTCGGTTATGTTTTGTTTTGCTTCAAGATAGAGAGTTTGGGCGTCATTGTATTTTCCGTCTTTGAGGTCTTGTTTTGCTTCAAGTAGGGTGCTGTTGGCGCTTTCAAGTAGGGTAATGATTTCTTTGGGTGAATTGTCGGGTAAAAGGTTTTGGAGGATATTTAACCGTTGGAGATCACGGTTTATGGCATCCATTAATTCTTGATTATCTCTTGCCGAAATATCCTGTAATCCTGTTTTTTCCAAAATTGCATTTATGGACCTGTATATTTCTCTAAAAACGGCTAAAGCCTGCAGAGCAGAATCGGCTGCCAAATTATAATTTGAAGCCTCCAAAGCCTCTTGGGCTACCTTCAGCTTGTTTAACCCCTTATCTTGGTACAACGTAACGTTTCCTTCAAATTGTTGGGTAAGGCTGGCGTTTTGTATTTTTTCTGTGGCGTTTTCATCTGCGTAGATCGCGGTGATTAAAGCTTGGATTTGGTTCCCAGCTTGCGTAGCCAGTTTAACTGTATTTTCTTCAACTTTTACGTTAACTTGGCCAGTTGCATAAAGAATTGTGGGCAACGTTGAACAAATTAGCAGAATCAGTAAAGTTAGGCCCAAGGCTTTGCTTTTAGTCATTTTAATCGCTGTGTATGTTATAGTGTATCTTATAGTTAAGGAATATTTTGGAACGAGCGTTTCAGATTTTTCTTATGAAAACAAAAAAAGATGGGCAAGGTAAGTTGTTGCTAAAAGCCACTGCCGTCTGGAATACCGTCGCCTGAATTGGGTGCTGGCCCTTTTCCATGACTGTCTTGGTTGTTACGATTAGGTTGGACGAATCCGCTTCCATCAGGAATACAGTCGCCCGAATTAGGAGCTGGCCCGACACTTGCTGCGGACGCAATTCCACATATCAAACTCGCAAAAACCAAAACAGACAATACGATACCAATTTTTTTCATTTATTTTCCTCCATTTTTTGTAATTTAGTGTTTTATAGAAGGTTGATTTAAGGGACATCACGGAACAAGCGTTCCAAAAAATGAAATTATCTTTGATTGACCTTTTTGGTTAAAAAGTTTGGTGGGGCCGGCCGGATTTGAACCGACGACCTTTACCCAACAGCCGCGCGAAGCGGCCGTTTACGGGTTTCTCTATGACCGCTCCAGAGATTCGTCATTCTCCTCGCGGAGTCAGCAAACCCGTGTGTGTCTGCTTTCTGGAGCCCGTCGTCATACCTGTCTAGACTACGACCCCACCGTGGTCTAGTCGGAGCAATAATTGAGCGGGCATCAATAAAAATATAACCGTTCAGCAAACAAAAGTGGGGGCTTAAACTTTAGGTTAAACCCAAACAAAAAACAATTTTGTCTAAAAAACGGGGAAAAAGGGAGAGGTTATTCGTTGGTTTGCTGCTTTTTAGCGCCTTTCTTGCCAAACATAAGCTTAGCTGTAAGGATCTTCTCAGTTGCGAACAGTCGGGAAGCAATGTACATTATTACCACGGTGAAGGCGGCCACGTAGACTATGCCTAGGACTACGGTGAGGTAGTTGCCTGCTATGACTGCTTTGGAAGCGATGATGGGGTGACTGTAGGGAATTGCGTAGAAAACCGCCTGCAACGCCGTCGGAAGCGAGTTTAGGTCAAGGTAAATCAGCGCCATCGCGGGCAGGAAAATCAACGGGTATATGTAGCCAACCAATGCCTGTGCGCCGCGAACGTTCTCGCTAAATGCGGACATCACAACCGCCAGTGCCAAAGCCGAGAGCAACGTGAAAAAGAGGCTTACGCCCAGCAGAGCGTAACCTGCAACGGAGGGCACAAGACCCAACGCGACGAGGTCAACGCTTCCGCCCACGCTACTGGTGATCCCCATCGAAATGGAGCCCAACATGTAATTGTAGCCTATGAGCACCGTGATTGAGGCGACGCCTGCGACGATGATTGTGCTTGAGACTTTGCCCATCAATATGGCGAATCGGTCCACTGGCACTGTGAGGAGGGTTTCAAGGGTTTTTTCTTCTTTCTCCATGGCGACGCTTGTGGCTGCAATCTGCATTGCATAAGTCAGCATAATCATAATCGTAATCGGCAACGCAATCGACTGCGACAGCATCAAGCCTGAGAGGACGCTTGCATCTACGCCTTCTTGGATTTGGCCTTTTATGATGCTGGATTGTGAAGTAACCACTAAATCGGGCGCAACCGCGCGATTGAAACCAGAAACTAAAGCGCCCACTGTGGAGCCACCGATGCCGCTAAATATGCCGCCGCCAGCGTTGAAAACTCCATAAACGTTTATTGTGCCTGTTATGTTGGTTTCACCTGCGGCGTGCCTGGTTAGGTTTTCACTGAAGCCTTGCGGTATGACAGCGAAGGTGGTGCTGTTGTATTGTGCAAGTAAACCTTGGTCGACGACTTGCTGGGGCGACGTGTTATTTATCAACGCTACGTTTAAGCCGCTGTTATTCATGTAGTTAACAAAGATGCTGCTCCATGCACCGTTGTCGTTGTCAACTACCAGAAGCGTGGCTCGGAGCGCTTCGGATTGGGCGGTTTCAGCGGCGTAACCCAGCACCAACCCCAAAACTGGAAACATAATCAGGGGCAGGACAATCATGCCTACTAGGATTTTGGGGTCACGCATCAACTCTTTGAGTTCTTTAACAAGAATAGTCGTGAAACCCTTAAGCAAAGCCAACCACCTTCATGAAAACCTCTTCAAGGTTCTCACACTTATATTGCGCTTTGAGTTGTTTGGGTTCGCCTTCCACGACCAAATGCCCCTTGTTGATAAGTACCACACGGTTGCAGAGATATTCTACTTCAAGCATGTTGTGACTACTGAGTAGGACTGTAACGCCGTGCTGTTTCACGTACTGCTTAACGATTTCTCGCACATGATACGCGTGCATAACGTCGAGGCCGCTTGCGGGTTCATCAAGCACCGCTAGCTTGGGCTTAGTCATAAGTGCCCTTGCAACGAGGAGACGCCTTTTCATGCCTTTACTGTATGTTTTAGCTTTATCTTTTAAGCGGTCGCCTAGCCCGCAGATTTCAGCTGCCTCGTTGACGATGTCTTTTATGTTTGTGCCCTGCTTTGCTTGCAGTTTCGCCATGAAGTTAAGGTATTCCCATCCTGTGAGGTTGGGGTATGCGCCTGATTCTTCTGGAAGGTAGCTTATGATTGAGCGGGTTTTCTCTGGCTGCTTCACTGCATCGTAGTTGTAGATGTTTATGGTTCCCGAGGTAGGTTTGATTAACGTGCAGACCATACGTATAGTTGTGGTTTTACCTGCCCCATTAGGTCCGATTAAACCAAAGATCTCGCCTGGTCGGATGTGAAAGCTTATGCCGTCAAGGGCACGTATTTGCCCAAACTGCTTAGTCAGAGAAGATGCTTCAACTGCGTAGTCCAATTTGTTCCCCTCTCTGTGTTGTCAACGGAAAACAAGTATTATAATTTTTCAGGATAAGACTAAACTAGAACGGCAAAGCCACGTTTATTTTTCTTTGCCAGTTTAGCTTGCCGCCGATACGTAAGATAGGAGCTAAACCAAAAGAATACCCCAAAAGCAATTATCTGCGCGACCAGCCAAGTTTCCAACATAGTTCTTGACTTTAGGGAGAGTGGATTTAAGTATTTTTCTAAAGAAAGAGACTACCCTTCAACTGTGGAGATACAACTCAGATTCATTCCGCCTTTAAATAAGGGAGGGGCCCTCTGCGCTGAGAGGTCGCGTGAATCCAACATGGTTACCTGCGTTTAAGCATGTTTTCAAGGATTGGCTTTAGTTTTGCGTTTTCAGCTTGAATCCGCTCTTTGCCCAATGCCTTACGTTGGCTATCGATTTCTTTGATAACTTCAGCGTAATGGATGCCTTCCGCGGCTGAAACGTATTCCACTCGGAACCGCTCTGGACTCATACCCAGCTTGGTCAGCATGGCTTTAAGCGCGTCGGTTCTCTCTTTCATCTTGTAATTACCGCTTATGTAGTGACAGTCATAGGGCAAATGACATGCACCAATCAACACCGCACCTGCACCCAACCGCAGCGCTTCCAGCACGAATTCGCGGGCAACTCTTCCACTGCACATCACGCGGATTGCGCGGACGCTTGCAGGGTAATCGCATCTGCTGATGCCTGCAAGGTCTGCACCTGCATAGCTACACCAGTTACAAAGTATGGCGAGGATTTTGTCTTCAGGATTAGTTTCCAGCGCAGCGCGGATTTGAGCCAAAACCTGGGCGTCAGTAAAGTGCATCTGGGTGATGGCGTGTGAGGGGCATTCGGCGACGCATGTTCCGCATCCATGGCAGCTGGCCGTCACGATTGTGGCGGCTTTCCCGTCTTCTTGGCGTATGGCGCCATATGGGCATTTGTCAACGCAGACACCGCATTTCTTGCATTTCTCTTCGTCCACGATGCTGATTATTGGTTCAATCTTCCACTTCGGCTTACTAATCACCGTTGCCGCACGTGACGCAGCCCCGCTGCCCTGCGAAACACTGTAAGGAATATCCTTCAAACCCGCACAGGCACCAGCAAAGAAGACTCCGTCAGTGGGTGCATCTAGGGGTTTGAGTTTGGGGTGGGCCTCCATGAAGAAGCCGTTAGCGTCACGGCTGAGGTTGAGGATGCGGGCGATTTCGTCTGAGCCCTTTTTAGGAATAGATGCTGTGGCAAGTACAACCATGTCCACTTCGACTTCGATGGGTTGACCCAGCAGTGAATCTTCACTGTGCACCGTTAAGTTGTGGGTTGTGGGGTCTTCGTCAATTCGGCTAACCCTGCCGCGGATAAAGTTCACGCCGCGTTCGCGTGCGCGGTCATAGAATTCTTCGTAACCTTTACCGGGGCTGCGTATATCCATGTAGAAAAGATAGACTTCGACGTCTTGTTTGTACTTCTCTTTAAGCTGCACCACATGCTTGAGCGTGTACATGCAACAAAAGTTGCTGCAGTAGGGGTAATGCTGTTTATCTCGGCTACCAACGCAGAGTATGAAAGCTATGCGGTGGGGTTTTTTGCCGTCAGATTGGCGGATGACTTTGCCGCCTGTTGGACCCGCCGCGAGAATCAAACGTTCAAACTCCATGCCTGTGACGACGTTGGGGTATTTACCGTAACCCAAGAGCGGCATATCATAGGGTTCGTAAACGTCAAAACCCGTGGAAACGATGATTGCACCGACTTCTATGTCCACTTCTTCGGGTTTCTGGTCAAAATCAATCGCGTCACGTTCCCCACAGGCTTCAGTACATTTGAAGCATTCGATACAGTAATCACGGTTAATGCTGTAAACCAACGGCACCGTCTGGTCGAAGGGAACTGAAATAGCTTTGCGGGTGCCAAGGTTGTTGTCCCATTCGTTGGGGTACTCGATGGGGCAGGCGTCTTTGCATTCCCCGCAACCCGTACATTTCTCTGGAATAACGTAGCGGGGGTTTTTGCGAATTTTGACCTTAAAGTTCCCGATGTAACCTTCGCATTTGACCAGGTCACTGTTGGCAAAGATTGTGATGTTGGGGTGGCGAGCGCAGTCCACCATCTTTGGACCTTCGATGCAGATGCTGCAATCCAAAGTTGGGAAAGTCTTGTCGAGCGCTGCCATGTGTCCGCCGATGCTCTGCGTTTTCTCAAGTATATAGACTTTAAAGCCCTGCTCAGCCAAGTCCAGTGCAGCGTTAATTCCCGCGATGCCGCCACCGATGATAAGTGCCTTGTTGGTGACTGGCACCTCGATTGTTTGAAGAGGCTGCATCAAGCGAACTTTTGCAACCGCCATCTTCACCGAGTCTTTGGCGCGTTCTGTTGCGGCGGCTGGGTCGCTTTGGTGGCACCAAGATGCGAATTCGCGGATGTTTGCCATTTCGTAGAGGAAGCTGTTGAGTCCTGCTTCGGCGACTGTTCGGCGGAAGGTGGGTTCATGCATGCGGGGGCTGCAGG